>Ga0154795_1103_pt4 | contig 14052 bp, 10 predicted proteins | sample Rifle2008BG16ft_FD_105803 | JGI IMG/M metagenome (GOLD analysis project Ga0154795, IMG submission 105803) | Chloroflexi bacterium RBG_16_54_18 | reverse complement strand
GGTTGTGGAATAAATCCGGTAATGCAGGGAGGTTGATGGTTCAGGAGGTGTACGCCGGCGGACCTCCATATCCTGGAGGTAGAGTGGCGTAAAGTTTTGCCACAGATGAACACAGATGGCTTGATTCTTATTCTACAATCCCCTTCCAATCGATTTCGAGGGCTGTCTTATAAAGTCCGTGGTCGTCATCCACGATTTTGAAAGTCAGGTTACGAAATACTCGCTCTGCTATCTGCCGTACTGGAATTAGGGGTACAATCTCATCACGGTTCCCGTGATAGATGATCGTGGGGACATCTATCGCAGTGGGGGAGGCGTTTGCGAAATCTGGCCAGATCAATGCAGGCGCCATCAGCACCAGTTTGCGTACTTGAGCGGGGTGCTGGCAGGCGAATAATGCCCCCATGAGCCCACCGAAGCTGGATCCTATGATCGTCCAACCCTGATCTTTACCAAGTACGGCGTACAGCGCTTCCATCCGCTGACCCAGGTCGCCGCGAAAATCCGGAATGAGCATGCCGGGAAAAAGACCGCGCAGCAGATTGGCTTTTTCACCCTGGCTGGTGCCTTCCAATCCGTGCAAGAAAATTAGATGGGAAGTATTAATCATGGGATCGATTGTACCTTACTGGCAACTCGTTGAGAAGCAGAGCTGGAAAAAAGCCGTGCAGCACACTGAAAATCCAAGACAGTCGTGGCTTAACTAATAAGACTAAGGAATTCTCATGCAGAACCAGATCCTTCAGAGCGGTCCACTGCTCGATGATAATGGAAACCTGAACCAAACTGGCTGGTCACCGCAGCCGATCCTGGATGCCAATCTTGAGCAAGCTGCCTTCTACGGGCGAATCCTGCGCCCTTTCCAGCGGTTTCGTCTTAAACGCTGGGATTATTATGCCATCTTCTATCCGGGCGGGTTCTTTTCTGCTACGATAGCCGATTTGGGTTATGCAGGAAATATCTTCGTATACACCCTGGATTTTGAAACAAAAACCATGCATGAAGAAGGCCTGGTGGTCCCACTGGCCAAGGGGATTTCCTTGCCGCGCAGCAGTGAGCGGGGTCAGGCGGTTTATCGCGGCAAGGGAGTCGAGCTGATTTTCCGGAACCAGCCCGAACGCCAGGAAATATCTCTGGATTGGCCGCGTTTTCACGAGCGGCGCGGGATCCAGGCCGAGATCTACTTTGAATGCCCGGCAGGCCAGCAGTCGATGAATATTGTGATCCCAATGGAGAAGAAGAGGTTCTATTTCAACCGCAAGATCAACTGCCTGCCTGCGGATGGCTGGATACGCTATGGGAGGAAGACGACTGAGCTGGCGGCGGGGGAAGCCATCGGGTCGCTGGATTGGGGACGAGGTGCCTGGCCTTACCACAGTTTTTGGAACTGGGCGTCTGCGTCCGGTTACCTGCCGGACGGAGGCAGCTTCGGCCTGAACCTTGGACGGGGTTTTGGTGATCAGTCGGCGGCGACTGAAAACTGCCTGGTGCTGAATGGGCAGGTGCATAAGCTCGACCAGGTGAGCTTTGGATACAATCCAAAAGAATTCATGCAATCCTGGCATTTCAGTGACAACCAGGGACGCCTGGATTTAGAATTCACACCTTTCCTTGAGAGAGTCGCGCGCACCAACCTGGGTATCATCTTCAGCAAAGTGCACCAGTTATTTGGCCTTTACTCAGGCACAGTACAAACCGATGAAGGCGAGCAGCTGAGCATCCGGGATCTTATTGGTTTCGCCGAAGAGCATCGAGCACGCTGGTAAATCAAAAGGAGGCCAGCAGTCAGCGGTCAACGCGTGTTTTGTGGACGCCACTACCGGACAGTAAACTCAGAGCCTGATCCGTAATCAGGGAAGGCTTCTGGTCAGCGCAAACTCACAATTCCTGAGAAACATCATGCCAGAGCTGATGGAAGTCTTTCTGCTGATTTCCGTGATATTTTTTGCGGTGCTCACCCAAAGCATATCCGGCTTTGGGGTGGCGCTGGTTGCCATGGCTTTTTTACCCGGACTGCTGGGAATCCAGACGGCTGCGCCGCTGGTAGCGCTGGTCGCTCTGACATTGGAACCAGTTTTGTTGGTGCGCTACCGGCTGAGCCTGAACCTGCGGGCGGTCTGGCCGCTGGTCCTGGCATCGTTCATTGGGATCCCGATTGGGGTATGGGGACTACAGGGGCTTGATGAGGACCTGGTTCTGGCGTTCCTGGGATTTGTGATCGCAGGATATGCGCTGTATGCGCTTTTTCAACTGCGCCTGCCAGAACTGCGGCATCCCCTGTGGGCTTATGGCGCGGGATTCCTGGCGGGGATTTTAGGCGGTGCATATAATATTTCCGGCCCGCCAGTCATCGTCTACGGTGACTGCAAGCGCTGGAATCCCACTGAGTTCAAAGCCAATTTGCAAGGATTCTTCTTATTGAGCGACCTGTTCGTGGTGTTGAACCACGCGGTGGGTGACAACTTAAGTACTGCGGTATGGGAATATTACCTGTGGTGCCTGCCAGCCATCGCAGCCGGGATTTTTTTGGGGCTGGTGATCGGCCGCCGATTAGGCCCGGCAGTCTTCCGGAAAGTTGTGCTGGTGCTGCTGGTGGTGATGGGATTTGTGCTAATATTTTAAGTTACGGAAAATCTGGTCACCGTAATCACAGATCACGGTGACAGCATCCATAGTTGTTCGCTAACGTACAACCAGGGGAAGGAAGAGATCGAACTGGTTGGGGGGCAACTTGGCGGCAAACGCGTCGAAGTCACCCGTGTAAAGACGGACCGGAGAGTTCCAGGAGGCATTGCTGTAACCTGCTGCATACACATTGCCGGTCCCATCTACCGCGATCGTCCGGGATTCATCCCATCCGTTTCCGCCAAGGAAGGTGTTCCAGGTCAGCCCGCCACTATCCAACCGGGCGGCAAATGCATCCCAACCTGCCGTAAAGAGGCGCATGGGAGTACCCCAGCTGGCATCGCCGTACCCTGCTACATATACACTGCCATCCCCATCCAAAGCGATGGCGTATCCATAATCTGTGCCGCTTCCGCCGAGGAAAGTGTTCCAGGTCAGCCCGCCACTGCTGTCCAACCTGGCTGCAAAGGCATCCTCGCCACTTGTAAAGAGGCGAACGGGTGAACCCCAGCTGGTATCGCCGTATCCTGCCACATACGCACCGTCGCTTCCATCCAACGCAATGGATCGGCCGCGATCCATGCCACTACCGCCAAGGAAGGTATTCCAGCCCAGCCCGCCGCTGCTGTCTAGTCTGGCAGCAAAGGCGTCATCTCCGCTTGTGTACAGGCGGATGGGCGAGCCCCAACTAGAATTGCTGGTTCCGACCACATAGGCATTGCTGTTCCCGTCCACTGCGATGCCCCAGCCGAAATCATCTGTGCTTCCGCCGAGAAAAGTGTTCCAGGTCAACCCACCATTGCTGTCCAACCGGGCAGCAAATGCATCTTGACCGCTCGTGTATGGGCGGACGGGAAATCCCCAGGAGCGACTGGCGTATCCTGCCACATACACGTTGCCGCTCCCATCCACTGCAATGTCGTAGATCAAGTCTGCTCCCTCACCACCGAGGAATGTGTTCCAGGTCAGTCCGCCGTTGCTGTCCAATTTGGCAGTAAAGCCGTCGTAGCCATACGTGAAAGGACGGACGGGCGACTCCCAGGTGTCTTTGCTTAACCCCGCAACGTATACGTTTCCGCTCCCATCCACATCGATACCCCAACAGTAGTCTTTTAGACTACCGCCGAGGAATGTGTTCCAGGTCAGCTCACCGCTGCTATCCAACTTCGCAGCAAAAGCGTCGTAGTCGCCGGTGTAGGCGCGGACAGGCGAACCCCAGGTGGCTGAGCTCTCTCCAGCCACGTAGACATTCCCACTTCCATCCACCGCGATGGTAAAACCATAATCCGTTCCACCCCCGCCTAAAAATGTGTTCCAGGTCAATGTTGGATCAATAAAGAGCGGCAGTGCAGGGTCATACTCGCCCAGTCGAAAACCCACAAAGACTTTCGAGGTCTCCGAGACTTCGGAAGTCTGGAAAGCGACAGCGACGGGAAGGCGCATGCCATCATTCTCCTGCCACGCCCGCGGTGCACTTTCACGCATCTCACCCCAGGCGTATGCAATCGCCAGCGTCCCGTCGCTTTCAATGTGCACGGGTGCATTGTAGCGCAGGCGAATTTGCGCAGCATCGGCGTAAGGTTCCAACCGGTAAGTGCTGCGGAGAACCGCTCCCTTGGACGCATCGAAATTCAGCGAGACTCCATTCCACAAATTCGAATATGTAACTCTCGACAGCGGCGCGGCGCGACCTGACTGAGGGTGAGTAGAATCTGAACTGGGCGCTACTGGCAGTGCGTTGACGAACTCTACGCGGTAGGCATGCGAGCCGCCCGCCGCGTAGACTGCTCCCTGAGTAAAGCCGAGCATGTGCCCGTGGGATCTAAATTGAAGGAGCGAGGAGGCGTGCGGGAATATTACACTGGCTTGCATTTGTACCAGGGTAGTCGACTCTGGCAATCCCAGGAATCCCAGTATGACGGTGAGAATGAGTATTTTTATTTTCATGTTTTCATCTCGACGTATTTTCAAGTCCCCAACAAAGCCGCAATTCTACTGCCTGACTCTTTCATCCCGAGACCTGTTGTTCGTCTCACCGCACTACCAGAGACAGGTAAGCGTCGTAGAAGGCTGGGGAGTAAGTGACCTTCACAACGAAGGCAGCCCTAAGTTACGTCAGCTGCATCCTGCAGGCGCCAAATAGCCTTATCTAAGGGATGCCTATCCACACCGACGAGCGCCAGCAGGATGGTGGCGACACGATCCCCTGAGAAAGGATGATGCGTGTTCATTGATTCCTCCAACCGACCAATTCCTCTTGCCCTCTTCTCTGGGAGGGAAGGGAAGATGGGGGATTCGATCATCTTGCGATCATCGGCAGAAAGACATTGAACACCTTTTCTCCCCACGCGTATTTCAATTCACCGAAGCCGTAATCGAGATAACTGATGTGCGGGCGGTCATTTACATCTAGCTGCAACGAGTTGTAGAATCCTCCCCGATACACACCGTCCTCCACAATCTGGATTCGCCAGGTTGAGCCATCTTGATAGGCATACTTCAGACGGTTTTCATCCTCAATCGAATAACTGATGTGCGGGTGGTTATTGCTATCTATATCCAGGGAGTTATATATATAATACCCGTCAGCGTCATCCACTTTCTGTATTTGCCATGCAGAGCCATCATGATAGGCGTATTTCAGGTCTTGGTTTCCTATGTGGTTGTAAGCGATGTGTGGGCGACCGAAACCATCCAGCGCCAGGGAGGTATGTCGACCTGTAGCTCCAGCGCTTTCCACCGTCTGTACCTGCCAGGTTGAGCCATCCTGATAGGCGTATTTAAGGTCCGAGTCCCCACCTTGGAAACTGACGTGCGGGTGGTCGTTTCCATCCAACGCCAGCGAGGGATAACCGCACGGGCTGTTCTCCACAGTCTGGACATGCCAGCTTGACCCATCAAAATAGGTATACTTCGCACTTCCATCGTCTATATCGCAGTAAATGATGTGCGGGTGGTCGTTGCTGTCCAGCGCCAGGGAAGAGTCATCTCCTGCCCCCACTGTCTGGATGTACCAGGTCGTACCATCATAATGAGCGTATTTCAGGTCATCGTTTGTATAATCGAAGTAGCTGATATGCGGGTGGTTGTTTCCGTCCAGCGCCAGGGATGAATATTGGCCTACATCCCCGACGCTGTCCACCGTCTGGATATTCCAAGTTGAGCCATCAAAATAGGCGTACTTCAGGTCATCAAAGCCATTGTCAAAGTAACTAATGTGTGGACGTTGGTTTCCATCCAATGCCAGGGAGGTGAACCAACCCACATTTGCATAATGATCAACTATCACAATCTGCCAGGTTGAGCCGTCATAATGGGCATATTTTAAATCGAGGCAGTAACCGTGATAATCCCAACGGCAGTAGCTGATGTGCGCCCGCCCATTTTCATCCAATTTCAGGGAGGTGAAATCCCCCACGTTGCCAGTCCCGTCCACTGTCTGGACTACCCAGGTGGAGCCGTTGTAATACGCATATTTCAAATCGTCGCAGGTGTTAGAAGCCCACAGGCAGTAGCTGATGTGCGGGCTGCCGCTGCCGTCCAGCGCCAGGGAAGAGTAGCTGCCCACGTCGCCAGTGCTGTCCACGGTCTGGATTTGCCATGTCGTCCCATCGTAATAGGCGTATTCCAGGCTTTCGTTGTCCGAATCGTAATAGCTGATGTGCGGGTGGTCATTCCCGTCCAGCGCCAGCGAGACTTCTTCGCCTACGATCCCGGCACTGTCCACCGTCTGGATGTGCCAGGTCGTACCATCAAGATAGGCATATTTCAGATCTTCATTATCATATCCGTCATGGTAGCCGATGTGCGGATGGCCGGAGGAGTCCAGCGCCAGGGAGCTGTACTCGCCCACGTATCCGGTGCTGTCCACCGTCTGGATGTGCCAGGTCGAGCCGTCGTGATAGGCGTACTTCAGGTCATAGTTTGACTCGTCGTAGTAACTGATGTGCGGGTGATGACTTCCGTCCAGCGCCAGGGAGGTGTACCAGCCCACCGTGCCAGCGCTGTCTACCGTTTGGATATGCCAGCTCGTCCCATCGTGAAAGGCGTATTTCAATTCATCGTTCCACCCGTCATAATAGCTGATGTGCGGTTGGTTATTGCTGTCCAGCGCCAGGGAGGTGTCATAGCCCACCTCCCCCGAATCATCCACGGTTTCCAGATGCCAGGCCAAGCCGTCGTTCCAGGCGTAATAAAGGTGGTTTTTTCCATAAGCGATGTGTGCATGTCCGGAAGTATCCAGCGCCAGGCTGCGCGAGCCCAAATCGGTGAAAGCCCTCCCATCCACAACATCAATGTGCCAGTTCAGATCGGTCCAGACTGCAGTCCGCATGGCAGCCGCTGGATCGACCAGCAGCCGGAGAGCGAATCCAGCCAGCAGCCCAAGCGCCATCAAGATCATCAGGCATTTCCGCACGGTATGCAAGTAAGACTGGTTTGTTCTCGTCGGTCGCATCATCCCTTTATGAGAGAATTTGAGATCCATTTGAGCTGCTCCTTTCGTTGATCGATATCTCACCGCACAATCAGAGGCAAGTACACAGAAAATTCATCGGCGACCTTCGCCACGAATGCGTCTTCCCAGTCGTTGATCGTGAGGTCAGGACCGCTGAGCATCGGGAAGGTCGCCTCTGTCGAATCCGTGACGCCCGTAATGTAGGCGCTGCCTTCCCAATCCACCGCAATTCCATGGCCTGAGTCCGTATCGATTCCGCCGATGTATCCGCAGTAGTCCAAACCCGTCCCATCCACCTTCACCTTCCCCACGAACGCGTCCCACTCCCCACCGTTGAGGGTCAGGTCCGGTCCCACGAATACCGGGAAACTCCCCTCGTCTGACCGAGTCTTGCCCGCGATATAGGCGTTCCCCGCCGAGTCCACTGCAATCCCATTGCCATCCTCATCGCTGCTGCCGCCGATGTACCCGGCGAAAACCAACCCAGTGCCATCTGCTCTAACTTTCGCCACGAAGGCGTCTCGTTCCCCGCCGTTGAAGGTCAGATCCGGCCCGCCAGTCACGGGGAAGGTTGTCGACCAGGTCGATCCAGTGATATAGGTGTTACCTCCAGAATCCAACGCAAGGCTGACGCCCTTGTCGTTGGAATCGCCGCCGATGTAGCCGGCGTAGACTAACCCCGTCCCATCTGCCCTGACCTTCGCCACGAAGGCGTCTCCAGCATTGTTGTACGAAAGGTCAGGGCCTACGCCTATGGGGAAGGTCGCTTCAGTCGACGATGTATCGCCTGTGACGTAGGCGTAGCCCGCCAGATCTACCGCAATCCCATTGCCGGAGTCGCGGTCATTCCCGCCAATGTAACCTGCGTAAACCAATCCTGTCCCATCCGCCCTGACTTTCGCTACAAAGGCGTCTTCGATGCCTCCGTTGTGCGTGAGGTCGGGTCCTATGGTCTCTGGGAAGGTCGCCTCGGTCGATCGGGTCCGGCCTGCAACATAGGCGTTGCCCGCCGAGTCTACTGATATGCCCCGACCTTCGTCTGTGCCGTCTCCGCCAATGTACCCGGTGTAGACCAACCCCGTCCCATCCGCCCTCACTTTTGCCACGAAGGCATCGACCGAGCCGCCGTAAGTGAGATCGGGTCCGCCGGTCACCGGGAAGTTCGTCTGAGTCGATGTGGTCCAGCCTGTGACATATGCATTCCCTGCCATATCCACTGCGATACCGGTGCCCCGCTCGTCAAAACCACCCCCTATGTAGCCTGCGTAAACTAAACCCAGCCCATCCGCCCTTACCTTCGCTACAAATGCATCGTCGTTTCCGTTGAAGGTAAGGTCAGGGCCGACGCCTATCGGGAAGGTCGCCTCGCTGGAGTCAGTCTTGCCTGTGACATAGGCGTTCCCCGCCGAATCCACCGTGATGCCATTTCCAGAGTCGCCGCTTTCCCCGGCGCCCCCGCCGATGAAGCCGCAGTACACCAACACTGCCGGGTCAATCACCAAAGGCAGATTTTGGTGATATGGTCCCAGCGAGAAGCCGTAGGTGGTGTCATCAGTTAAAATATAGCGTACGGTCACTGATACTCGCTCCCCACCCACATCCTGATATGCCACAGGCGCATCGTCATTGAAGCCACCTGCTGGCGTGCTCACTGTTAGCTGTCCTTCCTGGTTCAAGCTTATACTCGCGCCTTGATATGCCAGTCGGATGCGACTCGGGTCGGTGCCGGGCTGAACCAAGAACTCGTACTTGAGTCGGTCGACATTCCCGCTGTAGACCAGGTCGATTCCATCCCATAAATTGCGGTAGACGATCTTGGAAAATGTAGGCAACCCGGTGCGCCACTCGCCGGGCTTACCCTTGAAGTAGGAGATGATCGCATGGTTCATTTCCTGCCCGAAAGGTCGCACGGCATTCGCCCCCATAAACTCCAGCTTAAGAATAAAGCGGCTGTGCGCATGCTCCCCTCTACTTCCAGTGGTGTGGTTATGAGAGATGTCCGCCAGCGCTATGGTGACCCCTCCTGGGGTGAAGTAGAGTGTCTTATCGCTGCCTGGTACGTAATAGGCGACCCGATTGTCCAACTGCCCCTGGTTAGCGATGAAAAAAAGAGGCATTTTCCCCCAGGATGAAGCATCCCGTGGCTGTTTCACAGTTGGATGGGCGATCGATGTGCCATCTAAACCAAGCTGAGAGACATGCGACAATGTGGGCGAAAAGGCGAAAATTAAAATTACGAAGCCCAGTAAAACCGCTTTTGGAGCGGGAGAGAGATGCAAGTCTTTAAACCGCGTCATGGTTCCCATGGCTTCCTCGTGATTTTATCCTTCATACTCCATATCTTTTCCGCTTTTCTCCTCCGCTCGCTTATTGAGAGCCATCCTTGCCGCCAGATCCAGCAAGCTCAGCAGGTCCGGCCCATCCCTGAAAGCCTGCGGCTCGCCATCATTGACTGGCACCAACACGCCACACAGCTTTTCTGGATGGTTTGCATCGAACAGAATCTTGATGACATATACGTCGATATACCGGGCTTTACTTTTCATGAGCTGATTAAAGCAAACAGGACTGACAAAGGACTGACACAAGAAAAAAGACCCTGAGGGTTTCGAAAACCCTCAGGGTCTTAACAGAGTTGCTTTCTCTGCAATCAGGCTTGACTTTTCATGATCTGCCTGTAAAGCGCCTGTAGCTCATCCTGAGGCGCTACGCCCAGTTCTTCTTCCAGCACACTCTTTAACTTATGGTAGAGGCGGATTGCACCTGTCCGGTCTTTTAACGCCAGGCAGGCCTGCATTCCCAGCAGGACAGCCTCTTCCTGCCATGGTTCGATCTGAAGGATGCGGTAGCATAGGTCGAGGGATTCTCGCGCCTGCCCGATTTGCATGGTACGTTGAGCCATCTCCATCAAGGCGCGCAAGTAGAGTCGTTTGAAACGCTCGCGCGGGGCAGCTGTCCAATCCATATAAAGGCGTGCGAATAAAAAGTCGCCCTGGTAAATCTCCAAAGCTGCCTGCCAATTTTCACTTATACACAGCTCCTCAAAAACCAAAAAGTCAATCGAAGAACCGGGCGGCAAGGTGAGAGTGACCTGTCCTTCCTCAACTTTCAAATAGCGCGAGTGGAATTTTTCCGGTAATTCGGGCTCCAGCAAGCGGCGTAACGCCGAGGTGACCTGGTGGAACAGGCCCTGGGCAGCAGTTGTCGACTTATCGGACCACAGCGCTTCGGCCACCTGGTCAAACCACAGAGTATGTGAAGGCTTGAGCAGCAGCAAGACCAACAACTCGCCGGCTCGCCGTTTCTGTAGGCTGCGTTTGTCTGCCTGCTGTTTGCCTCGCCAGACCTCGAAGGCGCCCAGGGTAACAATACGCAGTGGGGGAGGCGGCACGCACTGCAACTGCTCAATACAGCGTGAACTCAAATCAGCAAGGCTGGGATCGGCGCTTTTAAGGTAAGCAGCGATCAAAGGATAGGCTGAATAGCGATCTTGATCCAGGATGAAGGCAAATCCACCATCCAGAATCGCCTTGGCGGCTTCTTTCCAGGCTGCTGCAGCTTCCGAGGATTTCCGAGCGTGAAGCAGCGATGCAAGGATAAGACGGGCGCCGGCCAGGTCATATTCAGCCCCTAGCCGGCTGAGTATCCGGATTGCCTCAAGTAATTCAGCCTCTGCAGCCCGCCGGTTTCCGCATAGGCATGCACAGCGGGAATACTCGATCAAGGCGCGGCCCTGCTCATGCAGGTAGCCTGAGTGGGCGGCATAATCCCGTGCTTCTTGTGCCCAGGCCAGAGCACAGGGACCATCTCCCGCCAGCCGATGATGGCAACTCATGCCAAGTCGGACTTCGATATTCAGCCAGGGTTCGCCTGAAGCTTCGGCGATGGAACGCGTGCGCTCATACAGGCTGAGAGCTTTTCCAGCCTCGCCTTCTACCTCGCACAGATGAGCCATCAAGCAGAAATAGTAACCCTCCAGCCATGAGCCAGGCTGGGAGGCTCGCATTAGGTCTTCTAAGGATTGGTGGGCATTCTGATGCTGTCCAGTCAGGAAATAGTTCCAGGCGATTGTAATCAGGGGAAAAACAACCCAGTCTTGCAGTTCGCTCTTAGCAGCGATCTGGAGAGCTTCACGATCGGCAGCAAGCGCCAGGTCGAACTGCCCACGCGGCAGGTAAACGCCCGCAGACAGGTTATGCATAGCGCGCATGCGCATCTGATGGTCGCCAGCATCTCGTGCGATTTCAATACACTGCTGGTAGCAGCCTTCTGCCTCGGAGAGAGAGCTCGTTTCCGCTGCGCAAGCCCCGAGCCGCAGCCAGGCTTCGGCCTGGGCGGATGTGCGTTCAGGTGCGAGATTCAATGCCTTCTCAGCAGTTCCCTTAGCATCCTGGTATTTCCCGCCGTGGAACTGAATCCTGGCGAGATTGAGCAGAGCTTCCGATTGGGCTAGCGGCTCTCCCAAAGTTTTTGCCAGCTCAATGGCATCACGGGCGTGTTTGAGTGCAGCTCCGAATTCCCCGGAACGCTCCTGGGACCGGCTTTCTTTTATTATTTTTTCAAGAGAAGAGATGCTGCTCACTGGCTACGCCCCATAAAATTTTAACTCTGTCCGTGAGGTACTCGGAAATGCTGGTTCATATAATCAAAATAATGATCAAACCACCTCATGAATTAATTTTCTACAGCTAATGAACGATAGAGCGTTCTTTCTGCTGCTGAAGCAGGCGGCGGATGCGAGCGTGGCGCTCGCGCGTCAGTGGGTAGAACCAGGTCACGACGATCACACACACCAGGATAACAGCCGGCACAGGACCCGTCAGCCAGCGGATGGCGGTCAGGGTGGCGGGGGCTTGGGAAAACTGAGTCGCGCCCTCAGGAGGCGCCTGGTAACCAAACCAGCCCAGCACCTGCAGGGCGAAGAAGATGGCGAAAGCGCCGGTCAGCTTGCGGATAAAGTTTTTGACACCGTAGTAAATTCCTTCGCTGCGCCGGCGTGTGCGCAACTCGTCCCATTCGATCACATCCGGAAAAATCGCATCTGGCAGCACATGGGCGGTAGAGACACCCAATCCGGCCAGGACAGCCAGTAAGAGGATCAGCCGGACCTGGCCGGGCTGGATGGAAAAGACCAGCATTTGAACCGCTGCCCAAAATAACATTCCGATGATATAGGCGCTGCGCTTGCTGAAGCGCTGCGAGAGCCACAACCAGAACGGCAGGGAAGCTATGGCGGTGATCAGCAGCAGCCCAAAGACAGCCGACTCAAGCGGCAAATCAATGCCAAAGACCGTGGCTGTAGCCAGAAGGTTCCCACTTGCCACCCAATAGACCAGGAAGAAAGGTAGTATTAACCCAATAAGATCGAAGGTGATCCAGTTAAGCATATAAATGCCGACGGCGAAACGGAAGGGGATATTTCTCCAGGCGGTGCGCAAGGTGTCTTTCAACGGTGTTCTAGCGCTGATCTGCGACCGGGTGGAATAACGCTCGCGCACCACCATGAAAATTAATAAGAACGGGATGGCAGCCAGCCCACCAAATATCGCAGCCACGATCAAATAACCCTGCTGCTGGCTCATGCCAGCTTTGATAGCAGCATCAATGATGATAGGAGCTGCGACTGCAGTGACCAGGGACACCAGCAGGTTGAAGAACATGCGGTAGCCGGTCAGGCTGGTTCGCTCGTCGTAATCCGGGGTCATCTCTGGCGTCAGTGCAAAGAAGGGCACAGTGACGAGCGTCTGAAATGTATCGCTGATCATGTATGCCAGGGTGACAGTCACCATCAGGGCCAGCTGGCTCTGCCAGGGAGGCGCCCACCACAGCAGCAGGAAACCCAATCCAAAGGGAATGGAGAAGAAAAGCAGAAAGGGCCGGCGCCTGCCCCAACGCGTGTGGACCCGGTCGCTGAGCATCCCCACCAGGGGATCGTTAATGGCATCCCAGATGATTCCGATGAGTGCAGCAAATGAAGCAAGGCGCGGGTCCAGACCAACGACGTCGGTCAGGAAGATCGCATAATAGATCTGGCGCAAGGTGCCGAAGCTGGCCATGCCCCAGTCACCGGAGCCGTATACCAGCTTGACAAGCAGAGGCAGGCGGCTGGTCTGGTTATTTCCTTCTGCTCCAGTCTCAGGCATCTTTCCCTCTCATTCTTTCGGCTGACGTCTTACTTTTTCTACCGGTAAGCGGGTCATCCCATCCAGTAAATCGAGCACCAGCTCATGCAGGTCGCCCCGGTTGGGCAGGCTGCCCGCCATGCCGTAGATGGGCGCAGAACGAGTACTCCTTCCTCCCCCAGACACGCCAGAGGAAGCGCCGCTCAGCATCCGGCTGACCATCTTCTCGGGCAGCAGCCGCACTGCAGCCCGCGTGAGATGCAGCAGGGCAGCGTCCCGGCTTTTTCGCAGGCCAGGCCGGCCTGCAACCCGCGCGCTTTCCGCCAGGTCTTTTAAGAATTCTTCCACAACGGTAGTGTGCGACCAGTTCACCGTCAGGTGCAGGCTGGGTGGAAACTGCTGGCGGTCGAGATGCCAGCCGCGCAGGCTCATCTCGTCGGCGATTTCGTAGATGTTGAGCTTATCAGCAGCCAGGGCCATGACACTCATCTCTGGATTACTTAACACCCTGAGGCCCGGGATGGTATCGATCCCCTGGCGTATGTACAGGACGGTTTCCATCACTGTTTTTGTGATCTCCAGGTAGCCCTGCTCGCCCAAATAATGCATGACTGCCCAGGCAGCTGCAATTGGACCGCCAGGCCGGGTGCCCGCCATGGTGGGGGAGGCGTAAATGCCCCCGGACCAATCGACGGTGGCAAAGAACTGGTGGCGCCTGAGCTCATGATCGCGGTACAGGATGACCGAAGCAGGTTTGGCAGCATAGCCGTACTTATGCAGGTCAGCTGAAATTGAGGTGACTCCCGGGATGTTGAAGTCGAAATCAGGCGCAGAGTAACCCAGGCGGCG
>Ga0154795_1076_pt1 | contig 14086 bp, 13 predicted proteins | sample Rifle2008BG16ft_FD_105803 | JGI IMG/M metagenome (GOLD analysis project Ga0154795, IMG submission 105803) | Chloroflexi bacterium RBG_16_54_18 | reverse complement strand
ATCGTTTTGGGAGGAAAATGATCGACGGCCTTCTGGCCCAGCCAGTCACCGGGTAGAAGACCGCTTCCTCCTGGAAGACCTCACCCGCCCTGGCGTAGTACCCATCGATCTGCTGGCAGCAGTAGTTCCACTCCGAGTCCAGGATGATCATGCTAAAAAACTGCTGGCTGATGGCGCGTTTAAGCTCCTGCTCCAGCATGTTGCTGGCTGGATTCTGCTGATCGGCACGCACCACATCCCAGATGGTGGAATGGTGGGCATAGGTTATTTTTCCGGCCAGGGTGGAAAGATAACCATGATCCGGCAGGTACACCTCCCCCTCCACCTTGGAAATGAAGCGGATCAACTCTTGACCGGCTCTCAGGTCCGACTCAGTCGGAATCTGGTTGTACGGGTTGTAGCAAAGCAGCCCCAGCTGGATCAAACAGGCGAGATACAGCACTCCTTCAGCCCTGAACTTATAGGCAGATGGCAATTGACCGGTCAGGGCAGACGATTTATGCAATCCAAGCCCAAAAATTATGGCGATCGCTGCATAAGCTGGCAACAAGACATTGTCGTAACCCCCGATTTTCATGCGGGCGATGAAAGCCCCTGCCAGGGCGCCGGTTAATACAGACAACCATTGAATCACAGCGGAATCCTCCATATCTCTGCGGGCCGAAAACAAGAAAAACAAAAAGACGAAGAGTATAGCCAGCGGCAGGTGCAGGAGCAGGTCATGTCCCCAAAATGTCACCAATTGCGAAGGCAGCCATTCGGTTTGTCCGAACAGGAGCCTGAATATGTAGTAGCTGTACCAACCAGCGCTGAAGCGGTCGAACAGCAGGGTGGTTATCCCAACCAGCCCGATAGCAACCAGCAGCAAGGTTAAGGCATACTTCCGGCTACACCAGAAGAGGTAGGCGATGACCGGCAGGCATAATACCAGCGCCAGCTGTTTGGTCAGGAAAGCGAGCGCCACCAGAGCACCAGCCAGTGCGGCACGCGAGAGGGATTTTTGACCTCTGATGAGGTAAATGAACAGCAGCCACAATGCCAGGAACAGCGCATCCACCCTGGCGATGTCCAGCCAGGCCCCTGCCAGGCGGAAGGTAGCGGCGAACAAACCTGCCGATAAAATCCCCATGCGCCAATCCCCGGTCTCGTCACGGACGATTAAAAAGATTGTGAAGAATGAAAGCAGGGAAGCCAGGAACGAGACCAGGCGCAGTGGAAACAGGCCAGCTCCCAATAACAAGGAGGCGCCCGCTGAGAGATAAAAATACAGGGGAGGATATAAAAAAGGCACGAAGCGGATGCCTGGCGGCACATAGACGCTCTCTCCATGCACGATGCGCTGAACCTGGTCTACCATGCCTCCTTCGATCCATTCCAGCTCGAAAGGAAAGCGCATCCGGTGGTAAGCCATCCACAGAAAGATGATAATAAAGGACCAGGCCCCACAATATGCGGCGGTTTTTAAGAATTTTGAAAGCCTGATGCTCGCCATCGAAAATTGCCGTCTCTGCTATGCACCCGGTGATAAATACTATTCCTGGGCGCCGCCGAAGAGGCGATACCTTGTTGCAGGTATCCCCGTCAACAGGCAGTATAGCAGGGCGATACGGGTATTTTCTCTTTCAAATACGCAAGGACAGCACTTTCGAACCTGCAAGCACCCTAAGACAAAAAATCCAGCACAGAAGACCTCACAGGTCCTTGAGACCTGCCCCGGCTCTTCTTCAGCCGGGACCTGTGAGGTCTGTTGTTGGTGTAAAATGGGCGGGTATGTCTAAATCCCCTGTCCTGTGGTGTGCGCTGCTGCTGCTGGCAACCGGCCTGTTCACCCTGAGCGGCCCGGTTGAGAAGACACTGGGCGCCAACGCCCGCATCGTATACCTGCACGGCGCCTGGGTCTGGACTGCCCTGGCAGCCTTCCTGGCGGCGGCGGTGCTGGGAGGGTTGGGCATCCTGCTGCGCCGCACCACCCTGCAGCGCTGGTCGCGCGCCGTGGGCCGGACGGGCCTGGTTTTCTGGATCACTTATCTGCCCATCTCGATGTGGGCCATGCAGACCAGCTGGAACGGTTTATTCCTGTCGGAACCGCGCTGGCGGCTGGCGGTGATCTTCGCCACCGCCGGGCTGCTGCTGCAGATTGGGGTAAGCCTGCTGGAAAAGCCGTTCTGGGCTGCGATTGCAAATGGATTCTTCGGGATCACGCTGCTCCTGGCACTATCGCAGACACAGAACGTGATGCACCCACCTTCACCCATTCTAAATTCTGAAGCTGCCCGCATCCAAATCTTCTTCATGGGGCTGTTGGCCCTGACCTTGATTCTGGCCTGGCAGGTTACCCGCTGGTGGTACACCTTAGAAAGCACAGCAGCCCGAATGCCGGAATATGAGCCAGGATAACAGCTCTCCAGGCACCCTGGAGCGGAGAGGCGGCTTTACTCTCCGGATGCTGTTATTCATCATCGTGCGCACCCTTTTGAATACTGCGGTGCGCATGGTCTACCCATACCTGGGTGTGTTGCAACGCGGCCTGGGTGTGGACCTGAGACAGTTCTCAATAGGAATTTCCCTGCGCTCGGCCTCGGGCATCTTTGGGCCGTTCCTGGCCGTGGTTGGCGATCGCTACGGCCGTCGTTCAGGAATGCTGCTCGGCGTGGGGATGTTCACCCTGGGGTTGAGCCTGGTGGTAATCTGGCCCACCTTCCCGGCGTTCCTGGCGATGATGGTCCTGACCAACCTGGGAAACTTCGTCTTCCTGCCTTCCATGCAGGCATACATCGGCGACCGTGTACCCTACGAGCGCCGTGGATCTGTCCTGGCTTACACCGAGTTCAGCTGGTCTTTCAGCTTCATCTTCGGCATCCCGCTGGTGGGGCTGGTAATCCGGCTCTTTGGCTGGCAGGCGCCCTTTCCGTTCTTGGCCCTGCTGGGAATCCTGGCGCTGGCCGGACTGTACAGCCTGATGCCAAGGGAGGCGGCTGAGGGAAAAAAGGGCTCTGACCTGCGGCACAACCTGAGAATGGTCTTCACCAAGCCCCGCGCCCTGGCAGGATTGGGGATGGCGATGGCCTGCAGCGCGGCTAACGAAATGATAAACGTGACTTTCGGAGTGTGGCTGGAAGACGCCTTCCAGGTGCAGATCGCAGCCTTAGCTGTGAGTGCTTTCATCATCGGGGCTTCAGAGCTGGGCGGAGAAGGCCTGGCAAGCGTCCTGGTAGACAGGCTGGGCAAGATGAACTCTTTTCGCATCGGCCTGGCCCTGAACACTCTGGCAGTCCTGGCTTTGCCATTCCTGGGCATCGTGCTGGGCGGGGCATTGGCAGGATTGTTTCTTCTTTTCCTTACTTTTGAGTTCTGCATCGTGAGCATCATTCCCCTGATGACCGAAATGCTGCCGGCCTCGCGCGCCACGTATATGGCCGCATTCATCGCCAGCATTGCCATGGGACGCGCCCTGACAGACCTGGTAGCTCTACCTATATATTTCAGCGGTCGAGATTCACAGCTGGCAAGCGGGGTGCTGGCGGTGGCACTGGCCTCCGCTGGCATTAACCTGGTATCCTTGCTGGCCTCCAGGCTGGTAAGACTCGACAGCCAATCTACAATCCCCGCTTCGCCGTGATTCGATGGATTCGGGTCTGGCTGGCGCAGATGGATGCCCTCTTCCACTTCCACCCCGTCTCCCGTATAATCAGACTGCCATGAAACAGAGACATATCTCACGAAGCCTTTATCGCGCGGGGGGTCTGTTTTGCCTTACGGCAGCGCTGCTCGGATGGATTGGCTGGCAGCCGGCTGTCGCAGCTCCGCCGGAACAAATCCCGGTCTATACGCCCACCCCCGGCCCGGACGGCCGCATCCTATATATCGTCAAAGCCAATGACACGCTCTTGAGCATCGCCTTATTAACCGGACTGACGGTGGACGAGCTGAAAGAGCTGAACAACCTGACCAGCGACACGATCTTCGAGAACCAGGAGCTGCTGCTGGGCTTCGGCGGACCCCTGGAAGTGACGGCGACCTCCGGCCCGTCACCCACACCCACACCACTGCTGCCCACCCCCACGCCGCGCCCGGGACTGGGCAACCTATGCCTGCTGCTGTATGAGGACATCAACGGCGACTCGATCCGCCAGGTGGAAGAGCTCTCGATCGGCGACGGCGCCATCAGCTTTGGCAACCAGGCGGGGTCGGTATCGGAAAACCTGAGTACGATCGCCGGACAGGATTACCAGTGTTTTAACGACTTGCCCGAAGGAGAATACACCATCAGCGTGGCGGTTCCAGAGGGTTACAATCCGACTACCCAGAACTCTTATGAGCTGGAGCTGGGAGCGGGCGACCAGACCTATTTGAACTTCGGCGCGCAGGCCAACACCCTGACTCAGGCGGAAGCTCCGCAAATACCGGCAGAGGAAGGCCGCCGCTCGCCGCTGTTGGGGATCATCGGCGCGATTTTCCTGCTGGCCGGGTTGGGTGTAGCACTCTTCGCGGGCCGCATTCTGCGCAATCGTTAAATCAAGCGGATGCTGTCATTCCAGAAATGGTATGGTGGTTGTCGGCCAGAACAGGCGAGATAGACCGGGTAAAACGGGGTCGGTCCTCACAATGATAAACCATCGCTTAGGAAACCGCCGCATCACGACGGATCAGAACACCGAGCGGTAAATTCCCCCTAATTCAATCCTAAACGCCTGGCTATCCAGTGCTCCCGAACGCAGGCGCGCGGCTTCGCTCAAACTGGAATACAGGCTGTCATCCACGATCACGGAGAGCAGGGCGGCTCCCAGCGAACGACCTCCGGGATCGGAGGGGGCCAGGTAGGCAGCCAGACCGACCAGCGCAGCGCTGCGGCGGCTCTCCAGGGCTACAACCGGCTTACCGCAGGCCAGCGCCATGCGCACCGGGTCACCCCAGGCCGGGAGCGGCGCAGGATGAAAGAGCAGGCTGCAGCCCTGATACAGCGCTGATAGTGACGACACTGGAAGATCAGGTACAGGGCGTACGCTGCCAGCCAGCCTGTACTCACGCAGCAGGGTTTCCAGCCGCCGGCCTGCTGCTCCCACCACGATGAGCGGGTAGTTCTCCCCGATTGGTCCTGCCGCCCAGCTCCAGGAGCTTAACAAGCGGTGCAAATCCTCGCTGGCTGCCGGGCCGTGGTACAGGATATAGGTCTCGGGTGAATCCAATCCGGCCAGCAGCCGGACCTTTTCCTGCGCCTGACCTGCACCATTACCTGCTTGCCGGAAGTATGGGTGGACAACACCCGGGAGCAGCCTGCAGGGTGCAACTGTTTCTGGTGGGGGCAGGTCGGAAGGCCATAAAAGCGAGGAGGTACGTGCCAGTCCACCCCAGCCGGCTGCCTGCCGCAGGCGCGCAGCCCAACCAGCCTGTGACCGCTCTGGCACTGTCACCAACCCAGTCTCTGAGAAAGCAGTCGGGCTGACCACACTGGGCACCCTGCTCCATAAGGGTGGACTACCAGCAGTCAGGTGGACCAGGCGAGAAGCGCTTTCGACCGCCAACCCTGGCAGGATTCTCTGCTCCCAGCGCAGGCGGTTGACAGGTGTATCAGGATAGGTTCGAAGCAGAACTGTGACGCCCCCTGGTACCGGATTCATGGACAGCCCTGGCAATGCCAGCACTGGTTGTATGCCCGGGGGGTGCAGCTCTAATAGAGCCAGCAGGTGCAGCGCGGCGGGCTCGCACGGCTGGTAAGCGAGCGCCCAACCATCATACAGAACGCGGTCTTCGCCTGCAGGTTTTCTACCGCTCACGTTTTACGAGCAACCGCTGGATGAAACTTTCCCGATCGATGACGGCCCGCTGGTGGGTGCCATCACCAACCAGCTCCAGGTCGTCCCACGCCTGGAGCTGAAGAGTCACCCGCCTGCCTTCAACTGCGCTGACCTCGGCGCGCAGGCGGATTTTCTCTCCCACCAGCGTGGGGGCATTGTGACTGACCTGCACGGATACGCCGACGCTGGTCAGGTCATCCGGCAGGCGTGCTTCCAGCATCCGGAAGGAAACACGCTCCATGAACGCGATCAGGCTGGGCGTTGACAACACTTCCAACGCCCCATCCTGGCTCAGGGCAGGGCCGCTGCCAACCTGTGCTGCAGCATGAGCCATTTCCACGAGAAAATTATGCTCTCCCACCAATCCCACCTCAATCAGACCAGACAGTTCCATCGGCATTCCTCCTGCACAACAGTCATGAAAACTTTAACTATTTCCAACGGCTCGATTTTACACCGAACGACGACCAGGCCTATTTGGGAAGTTGCAGCAGTTCCATGTTTGCTCTATAATAAACTAAATGGGAAATCTTTACCTGCACTTTCAGCTGCAATCCAGGCACCTTCACTTTCGCTTTCCTGACTGATTAAAGCATGGAATCAGGACGTAAAAAAGCAATCGTCTACACCGATGGGGCCTGCGATCCGAATCCGGGCCCTGGCGGTTACGGGGTGGTGGTGATTGAAGGAAGCAACCGAAAGGAGCTTTCCGGCGGCTACCGGCTGACGACCAACAACCGCATGGAGCTGACTGCCGCCATCAAGGGCCTGGAAGTTTTAATAACGGCCAGCAAGGTTACATTGTTAAGCGATTCCAAATACCTGGTCGACGCCATGACTTCTGGCTGGGTGGAGCGCTGGAAGAGCATGAACTGGATGCGGAACAGGCGAGAAAAAGCTTTGAACGCGGACTTATGGAAGAGAATGCTGGTACTGTGTGAGAAACACCAGGTAGAATTCAGGTGGGTGCGAGGCCATGCCGGGAACAAGGAGAACGAGCGCTGTGATTGGTTATCGTATGAAGCGCTTCGTAAGCCGGGTCTGCCCGCAGATGATGGATATGAAAAGAAGTCAGCCAGGCAACCGAGATTAGGCTTATGAGACTCTATACGATTGGATTCACACAAAAACGAGCTGAGATTTTCTTCGGACTGCTGCTGCGGAATGGCGTTCAGCGGCTGGTTGATATTCGTTTGAATCCCAGCGGCCAGCTGTCCGGTTTCGCCAAGCAGGAAGACCTGCCATACTTCCTTTCCAGGCTGGCGGACGGCTGCCAGTATATCCACCTGCCGGAGCTTGCTCCGACGAAAGAAATACTGGAAGATTACCGTTCAGGCCTGAGCTGGATGCAATACGAGCAGCGCTTCCAGGCGCTGATGGACGAACGCCGCATCCCCGAAGCTTTGAACCATTCCGATTTCCTGGAGCGGGTCTCCTGCCTGCTGTGCAGCGAAGCCAAACCCGAGAAATGCCACCGGCGTTTGGTGGCTGAGCGCATGGCAGCGCATTGGCCAGGTGTGGAGATTGTCCACTTATAATGACCTACCCGCATATTGATTGCCCATATCAACAAGACCAGACTAATTGAGTATTTTTTCCGAAGTAAAGATACCTTCAATCAATCGGATCGTTTTTTAATTCGACTAATGATTTATTGACTGGTAATTAGCAATATGCTAATACTGTTCTGTGTACACGGTTGATTACACCCGTCAGGCATTAAAAACGCATTCAAAACTACCCCGGAACATCGCTTTACAGATCAGGGAGAAAATGGCGGATATTACAGAAGACCCTTATGCGCAACACGGTAATGTTACCAAGCTTCAAAATCGTGCTGGATATGGGCTTAGGGTTGGAGACTGGCGAGTCATATACAATATCGACAGAGGAAAAACCATCATCATAGTAATAAAGATTGGTACGCGTGGAGAGGTTTATCGATGAACGTACAAATTATTCAGAAAAATGGTGAGCCAGAATGGGTGATCATCCCTTATGAAACCTACCTCCAGCTTATAGAAGATGCAGAAATGTCCCAGGATGTTCGAGATTACGACCTCACATTGCAGCAAATAAAATCTGGGGAAGAAGAAATAATTCCAGGCAAAGTGGTTTATGCTATACTCGATGGCGAGAATCCGATCAGAACCTGGCGCGAATACCGGCGACTGACACAAAGACAGCTGGCGAGCAGCGCGGGTATCAGTGTAACTTACCTGTCTCAACTCGAATCAGGTAAACGCAGCGGCACAGCAAGGGTATTGGAATCAATTGCCACGCCACTGCACGTAACTCTTGATGAAATTATATTCAAAAAAGAGGAGACCATCATGACAAAACTAGTCGATATCGAGGGCGTGGGAGAGGTTTTCGTCGGCAAGATGAACACCGCCGGGGTGGCCAGCATTGAAACGCTGCTCAAAAAAGGCGCCTCGCCAAAGGGCCGCAAAGAGCTGGCGGAAAAATCGGGCATCAGCGATGCGAAAATCCTGGAATGGGTTAACCACGCGGACCTGTTCCGGGTGAAGGGCGTCGGTTCCGAGTATTCCGACCTGCTGGAAGCCGCCGGCGTTGATACCGTCCCGGAGCTGGCTCAGCGCAAGGCTGAAAACCTGTTCCAGAAGATGACCGAAGTTAACCAGGCAAAGAAGCTTGTTCGCCGCCTGCCGGTGCTCTCGCAGGTGACAGACTGGATCGAGCAGGCCAAGCGCCTGCCGCGCATCATCCAGTATTAAACCAATCCGGCGGTACTGGTCGTCAACTGAAGAATGATGTGATCCACCCCGCATCAAGGATTCCAGGTGGATCATTTCTGCTCAATTAGATCCAAAAACCAGTCCGGTTTTTTATTCCCTGGGAAATCTTCAGGGTTTTTTTTCTTTTGTTTTCTTATTCAACCCGGATAACCCAACCAGAAAATGGTGAAGAAAACCATGTTGAAAGAATTCAAGGAATTTGCCATGCGGGGCAATGTGCTCGATATGGCGGTCGGTTTCATCATCGGCGCCGCCTTCACCAGCATCGTTAATTCGCTGGTCAACGATATCATCATGCCAATTATCGGCTTACTGCTGGGAGATGTGGATTTTACTAATCTCTTCTTGATCCTGAGCGAGGGTACACCTCCCGGCCCGTATGCGACTCTGGCAAGCGCCCAGGCAGCCGGGGCGGTCACGGTGAATTACGGCATATTTATCAATGCTGTGATCAGCTTTTTGATCGTTGCTTTCTCCATTTTCCTCCTGATCAAGTCGTTTAACAAACTGGAATTCAAGAAGCCTGACCTGCCGCCAGCTACGACTACGAAAGCCTGCCCTTTCTGCAAAACCGAAATCCACCTGGAAGCCAACCGCTGCCCGAACTGCACATCACAGCTGTAGTTATTGGTCAGTGAAAGGTCCCGGAGCTCGCTTAGCGGATAAATTAGTTCGCTGAAAATCAATCCGTAAAGAACGAGGTCTGCCAATAACAAGCTGGATCCGCAGGTGCTGCCAGTTTGTAGAATTGGGACAACCCGTGTGGATATAACTGGCAATGCGTTCATCCCCAGAGACAGAATGCGAGCTCTGTTGGGTAGGTGCAGACGTCTGCAGAGTACTTTTATGCAGCTTGCATTCCCGAAAAAACTGTGCTAGAATACCGCACGCGGCGGAAGAGGTTTCACCTCGAAAACGCCGCCTTCATTTATAAATTGGCAAGTTGATTTGAATTCCCTGGTCGCCGGGGTGTTTTTTTATAGAGATATCACTGTTAATAGGATGAGGAGATGCCCGTTTCATACTTAACACGCGAAGGTTACCAGAAACTCCAGGCTGAGCTGGACTATTTGCGAAGCACCAAACGCCAGGAGGTCGCTAACCGCCTGCACGAAGCCATGGAAGGTGGAGAGCTGATCGAGGACGCCGAGTACGAAGCTGCCAAGAACGAGCAGGCTTTCGTGGAAGGGCGCATCCAGGAGCTCGAGATCCTGCTGGCAAACGCACGGGTGGTGGAAGAAACCGGGCACATGGATACCGTCCAGATAGCCGCCCGGGTGATCATCAAGGAAGAAGGCGGAGAACCGGAAAAATACGTCATCGTCGGTCCGGCTGAAGCCAACCCGCGCGAAGGCAAAATATCCAACGAATCTCCATTGGGCCGTGCGCTGATGAACCACCGCGCAGGCGACTCGGTCACCGTGGACGCGCCTGACGGCTCCTTCAGCGTACATATTATCAAGGTGGAGTAAACCAGGGGTATGGAATCCAGCCCCGCGCCAGATTTTAAAGCGCGGGGCTTTTCTTTTTATGATTTCTGGTAACACGGGATGCCCGATCAGCATGTGAGGCATGCTCCGATCACAAGAATTCAGGTGCATTATGAGCCAACAATACACTGCGCTAGAACAAAACCGCCTCGACAAACTGGAGCGACTGCGCGGCATGGGTATCGAGCCCTACCCGTCACGCGCCGAACGTACCCACAGCAGCCTGGAAGCGATCCGCCAGTTCGAAGCCGCAGAAGGTGCAATGCAGGCAGGAGAAAGTTCCGAAATCGTGCGGGTTACCCTGGCTGGTCGCCTGCGCGCCATGCGCCCGATGGGAAAGATCACCTTCTCCCACATCGAAGACGGAGACGGCCGGATCCAGCTTTTCCTGCGGCAGAATGACCTGGGTGAGCAGCAGCTGGACCTGTTCAACCACGAGTTCGACCTGGGGGACTTCGTGCAGGCCAGCGGAGAGATGTTCCGCACCCACAGCGGTGAAGCCACCCTGCGCGTGGAGAATTTCCGGCTGCTGTCCAAGGCCATCACGCCGCTGCCGGCTGCCAAAGATGAAATGGTAGACGGGCAGGTGGTGCAGCACGCCACCCTGTCGGAGCCGGAGCTGCGCTACCGACAGCGCTACGCCGACCTGGCTGTCAACCAGGATGCCCGCCAGATTTTCATAACCCGGGCGAGAATCCTGCGAGCCCTGCGCCAGTTCTTAGATGGGCGCGGCTTTTTAGAAGTGGAAACTCCGATCCTGCAGCCGATCTACGGCGGCGCAGCAGCCCGCCCTTTCACCACATACCACAACCAGCTCAAGCAGGAGCTTTACCTGCGCATCTCTTTCGAGCTGTATTTGAAACGCTTGCTGGTCGGCAACCTGGAGCGGGTATACGAGATCGGGCGCGACTTCCGCAACGAGGGCGTGGACCGCACCCACAACCCGGAATTCACCCAGCTGGAGTTCTACTGGGCCTACGCCGATTATTTGCAGGTGATGGAGCTCACCGAGCAGATGGTGGCATTCGCCGCCGAGCAGGTGCTGGGCAGCCACGAGCTGACCTACCAGGGACAAAAGATCGACCTGCAGCCGCCCTGGCGGCGCCTGGAGCTGAAGGAAGGCCTGCTGGCAGCCACGGGCATTGATATCTCCCGGCATCCAATGGCCGAGAGCCTGGCTTCCGTGATGACAGCTAAAGGCTTCCAGTTCAATCCGAATACCACGCGCGGCAAGCTCGTCGAAACCCTGCTGGACGACCACCTGCAGCCCACGCTTGTACAACCGACCTTCGTGTATAACTACCCGCGCGATATCTCACCGCTGGCGAAGAGCCTGCCCGGCGACCCGCAGACGGTGGAGCGCTTCGAGGGCTTCCTGGCGGGTATGGAGCTGTGCAACGCCTTTACCGAGCTGAACGACCCGCTCGACCAGGAGAGCCGTTTCCTGGAGATGGGGCGCGACTACGCCGCCGGCGATGAAGAGCGCCACCCGATGGACGAGGATTACCTGCGCGCCATGCGCTACGGCATGCCGCCTAACGGCGGCTTTGGATTGGGTGTCGACCGGCTGGTGATGCTGATGGCGGATGTGCCCAATATCCGCGAGGTGATCCTGTTTCCACACCTGAGGAGCAGGGAGGAGTGAGGCTTGACAGCATCTTTCCCTCAGGTATAATCATGCCAATTAAATACATCGACTTGCGCGGAGACCAGTAACCCCACATCCTTCACAGAGAGCTGCCGGAAGGTGCAAGGCAGCAGTAATGTGAGGCGAAATCCACTCCGCCGGCCCTGGAGGCCAGTTTTCCCCGCAGGGTGGCAATCACAGCCATGTAAGGGGAACGGGCGAGGCCCGTTAGAGCGTTTGTGAGGCTCGCAGTGGGACAAGCTGACAGCTTGTCCTACATGTAGGGTAATCTGTTAGTTTGCCCAAGAGCGAATGCAGGTGGCACCACGAGAAGCGCCCCCTCGTCCTGCGGCGGAAGCAAGTCCCCGCTCGCAGGGGATGGGGCGTTATTATTTTCCCCGCAAAGCGGGGCCAGTCCCCAAATGGGGGACTGGCCGCCTACCGGGGATAAACTTACCGGAGGTGCTAAATGCTAGACATCAACCTGATCCGCGAACAACCAGAGCGCGTGCGCAGGTCGCTGCGCGACCGCCAGATGGACGCCTCGGTGGTAGAGGTCCTGCTACAGCTGGACGAACAACGGCGAAGTTGGATCAAACTTTCTGAGGTGCTCAAAGCTGAGCGCAACACAGCTTCCAAAGAGATCCCTCAGATGAAAGATCCCGACTTGCGCCAGGGCAAGATCGAAGAAATGCGACAAGTGGGCGATCGCATCTCTAAGGTTGACGGCGAGCTGCGTCAGGTTGAGAGCCAGCTCAACGACCTGCTGGCAGGCCTGCCGAATTACCCCGACCCGAGCACCCCGGTGGGACCCGACGATAGCGGAAACGTGGTGCTGCGCACCCAAGGTAAGCTGCCCGAGTTTGACTTTACTCCCAAACCACACTGGGAGCTGGGGCCGGCGCTGGGGATCATCGACTTCGAGCAGGGCGTCAAGATCACCGGCTCGCGCTTCTACGTGCTGAGCGGGGCCGGGGCGCGCCTGCAGCGCGCCCTGATCGCCTTCATGCTCGACCTGCACACCCGCCAGGGCTACACCGAGAAATACCCGCCCTTCATGGTCAAGGGCCAGACCCTGTTCGGCGCCGGGCAGCTGCCCAAGTTTTACGACAACCTGTACAAGGACCACGAGGAAGACCTGTGGATGGTGCCTACCGCAGAAGTGCCGCTGACCGGGCTGCACATGGACGACATCCTGGAGGAAGACTCCTTGCCGCGGCGCTACACCGCCTACACACCCTGCTTCCGGCGGGAGAAGATGAGTGCCGGCAGGGACGTGCGCGGCATCAAGCGCGGCCACCAGTTCGACAAGGTAGAGATGTATATCTACTGCAAGCCGCAGGACTCGCCGGCCGAGTTCGAAAAGATGACGGCCGACGCCGAGGAGACCTGCCGCCTGCTGGGCTTCCCTTACCGCATCAAGCAGCTGTGCACCGGCGACTTGGGCTTCGGCTCGACCATCACCTACGATTTCGAGGTGTATGCAGCAGGCTGCGGCGAGTGGCTGGAAGTCTCCTCGGTGTCGAACGTGACCGACTTCCAGGCGCGGCGCGCCAACATCCGCTACCGCCCGGCGGACGGCGGGAGGGTGCGCTTCACCCACACCCTGAACGGCTCGGGTCTGGGCATGCCGCGCACCCTGATCGCGGTGCTTGAGAACAACCAGCAGGCCGACGGCTCGGTTGCCGTGCCGGAAGTGCTGAGGCCATGGATGGGAGGAATTGAAGTTATCCGCCCAGAATAACCCGGCGCCCTGCTGGAGTCGCACGCCTGACCGAGAAAACTAACGCTGATAGGAAACCTCACAGGTCTCCAAGACCTGTGAGGTTTTTTGTCCCGATGAAATAAAGCCTCAATTGGGTTGAATTAAGGCGTCGGGTAGGGATTATTTATCAGCGGGAGGGCTGCAGCAGGGGTGGGGATGGCGCTGATGACTTCTCCCTGGAAATAGGCCAGCACGCCCCGGCCTGTCAGAAACTGCATGGCCAGGTAGTCGATGTTCATGGTTTCCATGTTTTCTATTTGCAGGGTGGCCAGCATGGTGACCGAAACCCTGGGCGGCAGCTCGGCCCAGGGAGCGCGGGCGTTGGCAATTGGTTAGGACATTCCTGCGACCGTTTCGAGCACCACACCCGGGACGGGAAGATCATTTGGAATTCCCCATCCCAAAAATGACAACCTGTAACCGGCCTGCTCCCAATCCTCATCTTTCGCGGAAAAGTAGATCATGCCCGGTCGGTAGAATCGAATTTCAATTGGCTGATTTGGTTAGTCAACAGTTCTATTTCAGGCTGGTAGATAATCGCCTGCAACTTCCAAATAAGTGCACTGCATCCCATTTCACTAACCTGATAAAATTTCACTCAGGAGAAAAAGCATGCCCGCCTGGCTGAACGTCTCGATCTTCGCCCTCAC
>Ga0154795_1093_pt1 | contig 14197 bp, 12 predicted proteins | sample Rifle2008BG16ft_FD_105803 | JGI IMG/M metagenome (GOLD analysis project Ga0154795, IMG submission 105803) | Chloroflexi bacterium RBG_16_54_18 | reverse complement strand
GATGACCACCAGTCCCCCGATGCGCGCGATAGGTCCTCGCAGGTCGTAGAGCAATCCGCCGATCGCTGAGGCTGCCAGGCCGAGTGAAATAAAAACCATCGTAAATCCCAGGACGAAGGCGATTCCATGGCTGAGAGCGATCCAGCGGCTTTCCCTTCCGCTGGCCGCGTAGGCCGCTGAGCGCCCACCGAGATAGCCGACGTAGGCTGGCACCAGCGAAAATACGCAAGGTGAGAGAAAAGATGCCAGGCCTGCCAGAAATGCGAATGTGAAGGTGATATTCGTAAAATCCATCTTACCTACTCCACTGCTCTATTCTTCAACCTGTACTTTTGTGCTTCCCAATCCCTGGTGGGTGATATCGCCGGGTTCGAATGGAGTGATAGGCATCGTCCAGCGGAAAATCCACCTGGCATCGTCGGGAGAGGCGTTTACGCAGCCGTGCGACTTTGGCACGCCGAAGCTGTTGTGCCAGAATGTGGAATGAATAGCCATCCCCTGCCCGGAAAACAGGGTTGTCCAGCCGATTCCAGGCAGGTCATACCCGCCGCCGGTCGTCCCTCCGGTCATGTGAACGGAGATCATCTTTCGCCAAATGGTATGAGTACCGAGTGGCGTGGCCCAACTTTCGCGGTTTGAATTGTTGTTTCTGACTTTTGGTCCGGTGGATACCCGGCAGAAATAGACTTCCCTGCCGTTTTCCAGGCAGGATAGTGTCTGGTAATTCACGTTTACCACCACCAGCTTATCTTGGACCTCGGGCTGAATGGGGGTGATCTCATCCTGGCTCAAAGGGCGGAAAGCCTGTGCTGCAGCCCAGAATTCATCTCCATAGCTCCCGTAGCGTTCCTTGACATGATAAAGGATTTGCCCGCTGTCATCCGTCTGGATCCCATCGACCCACATGATCTGGCTGTAGTAAAGACGGGGTTGTGCAGTGTATTCCAACCAGGGAGAACGAGCCGGTGGATTGGCAATCGCCAGGTCGACATACGGCACCGTGACTTCTACCCACATTCCTTCAATCTGCGGCAGCGCTGCCAGGGGCTGGTTGGGCTGGTCGCGCACCGGCTGCAGGTAGGGAGCGTAGACATAGCCTTCGGGAGTCTCGGTATACCGCTGGGCATAATAATTTATTTTTGGCCCTACCACTTGCCCGTACCACAGGACGACATCATCCACATTATAAGTTCCCACCGTCGGGCTGTTTTCATCAGGACGGGATTTTATTTCCAACTGCGGCTCAAGCACTCTACCCAACCGGTCGGAGGGCTGATAAACGCCGGGAAGATAAGCGTGCTGAGCGGCTGAAAATCCTTCGAAGGTCCTGAATGCCAGACCAGCCAGGCTTAGGCCAGCTGCTTTCATAAAACTACGCCGAGAAAAATTCGAGCTCATAAGTCAACGACCTGGACTGGCGTACTGCTCTCCCCGGTCACGGTGACATCGACGCTCCCCGGATCATACACCACATGCGGTGTCGACCACAAGAATATCCACTTCGCATCTTCTGGCGAAGCGTTGACACAGCCGTGCGAGACGGGATCACCGTAGTTATTGTGCCAGAAAGTCGAATGAATCGCAACCCCACCGGTGGCGAAAATCGAAGTCCATCCGATCCCGGGCAGGTCATATCCAGCTCCCGTCGTCCCGCCGCTCATTTGCAGCGAAATATACTTGCGCGTGATCGAATGCGGTCCCACCGGAGTCGCCCATTTATCAACGACCTCACCAAACATATTGAATTTGGCGCCGGTGGATACCCGGCAGTAATAGACTTCCTGGTTGCCTTCAAGGCATATCAGGCTCTGGTGACGAATATCGACCCGAATCGATTTATCAGCCACATCGGGATGGTATGGAGCAAGCTCTGCGTCTGTCAGCGGTCGAAATGCTTCCGCGGCTGCCCACAGCATATCGACCCCGCCGTAATAATTGGGATTCACTCGGTAAAATTTCCTTCCCTGGGAGTCGGTCCGTATCTGATCAACCCAAAAAACCTGGCTGTAATAGATTCTCAACGGCAATCCCTGTTCCACTTTAGCTTCCACCCAGGAATTCGAGGAAGGCTCTCCCTTGTCGAGCACTGTCTCCGCGAAAGGGACTGTGACTTCGCACCACATTCCTGGTCCACGACTGGAAGCTGGCAGCTCTGCAACCGGCTGGTTGGGCAGGTTCTTGACCGGCTGGAAATAGGGACCATAAATGTAACCCTGCGGTGTTTCAACCCAGCGCTGGTTATTGAAGATCAGGGCTGGTTTAACGCCGCTTGCTTCCTTCAGCCATGGGATGACCGCATCTTCATACAGCACACCCACCGACTGGCTGTCTGGATCAGGACGGGCTTTGAGCTCAACCATGCCGACTGCCACCCTTCCCAACCGTTCTGCTTGAGGGAATTCCGGCAGGTTGAATGCAGAAAATGGTCTCGAAGCGACCCCACCCAGGCTGAGACCCATTAATACAAGAAATTCCCGGCGGGATATCCCCGACTTGGCTGGTTGATTCGATCTTCCAGATGCAATTCGTGAAATTGTCATAAACTGTGATTCGTTGAAGGTTAAGCATAATCTCAAAAGATATTGAGGTCAATGATTAGGAATTCACCGGGTCATTAAGGTTTGCTTAGAAGCGCAATTATGGGCGGAGAAATCAGGGTTTTTGAGTCCTCATAGGTCTCGGAGACCTGTCAGGTCTTTACCCGGCAATATTCCTGGATTGGTAAAGTAGATATTTAGAATCGACTTTGGATATGAAAGGTTTATGATAAGATTGCAAATCGAAATAAGAGGCTGAACTAAAAATACCGAGAAACTGGTAGAACCTGGCGAAAGAGTGATCGCTTCGTCGCCCTGCGAAGAATGCAGGATAAACCCAGGATAGGATATTCGACCAAGACAGGCTTCACTTCGTCCCAATTACAGACCAATACAGGAGCAATTGAATGAAATCAACAAAGGTCCCTGCCCGGCAAGAAATACACAAGGATTTCACCTGGAATTCTGAAAGTGTATTCAGAACCACTGCAGATTGGGATAAGGAATTATCCGCCCTCGATCGTGAGTTTACCCTTTTCACCAGTTATAAAGGCCATCTAAAAGACAGCCCTGCGAAGCTGGCAGAGATCCTCGAAGCGAAGGACCAAATTCTAAACCGCACCGGCGTGGCATACATGTTTGCCAACATGAGCCATGAAGTGGACAAAGGCGACCAGCAGGCTGCTGTGATGCCGGGCAAGGCTCAATCGACCCTGGGGAAAGCACTGAGCGCAACTGCCTTCATCGAACCAGAACTGATCGAAATTGGCAAGCCGACATTGGATGGCTGGTTGAAAAGCGAACCCCGCCTGGTGATTTATGCACAGTACTTCGATGACCTGTTTCGCAAACAGGCCCATGTTAGATCGGAAGAAGTGGAAGAGCTGCTGGGCAGCCTGGCCGATCCTTTTTCCAGCGTGCAAAACACGGCCGGGATGCTCACAGACGCCGACCTGCATTTCAAGCCGGCCAGTACTTCCACGGGCGAGGAGCTGGAAGTCACACAGGGTACATTCAATAAAATCATGTCCAATCCCGACCGGGCAGCTCGCAGGACCTGTTGGGAGAACTACCAGGATGCATACCTGGGATTCAAAAATACCCTGGCTTCTAACCTGAATACCTCGCTCAAACAGAATGTCTTCCAGGCCAGGGCGCGGCGCCATTCATCGACCCTGGAAGCTTCCCTGTTTGCCAATAATGTCCCGGTTGAGGTCTTTCACAACCTGATCGAGACCTTTCGGATGAACCTTCCCACCTGGCACCGCTATTTCGCTCTGCGGGCAAAGGCCTTGGGGGTAGCTGACCTTCAGGTCTACGATATGTGGGCGCCATTAACCTCTGCACGTCCGCAAATTCCGTTCAAAAAGGCTGTCGATTACATTTGCGCAGGATTGGCTCCAATGGGCAGCGATTACGTCGAGACCCTGCGCAGGGGCTGCCTGGAAGAGCGCTGGGTGGACATTTATCCAAACCTCGGGAAGACCTCTGGTGCATTCTCGTACGGGGAGCAGGGAACTTATCCGTTCATCGTGATGAGTTATACCGACGAAATCCTCAGCCTGAGCACCCTGGCACATGAACTCGGGCATTCGATGCATTCTTACCTGACATGGAAAACCCAACCGATCATATACGGTGGGTATTCGCTTTTCCTTGCTGAAGTAGCCTCCAATTTCCACCAGGCTATGGTCAGGGCCTACCTGCTGGAGAACGAAAAAGATCCGGCTTTTCAAATTGCTGTCATCGAAGAAGCCATGGCGAACTTCTACCGTTATTTCTTCACCATGCCGACCCTGGCGCGCTTCGAGCTGGAAACACACCTGCGAGCCGAGCGCGGCGAAGGGCTGAGCGCCCAGGATGCCAACGAAATACTGGTGGACTTCCTGCAGGAAGCCTACGGAGACCAGGTGAAGCTCGATCGCCAGCGTTACGGGATCACCTGGGCCACATTCGGGCACCTGTACCAGGACTATTATGTTTTCCAATATGCGACCGGGATTTCCGGCGCCAACGCCCTTTCACGCGCCATATTATCCGGTAAGCCAGGAGCAGTCGAGGCCTACCTCGGTTTCTTAAAGGCAGGATCCTCAAAATATCCGCTCGATGTGCTCAGGCAAGCAGGTGTAGACCTGGCGTCTCCACAACCCGTGGAAGAGACTTTCCAGATACTATCCGGGTATGTGGACCGCCTGGAAGCATTGATCAAGTAAGAACCTGGTATTTTTTCAGCATGCGGCTGGATTTTTGAACCGGCACCTGGAATTGAGCTCCCCGCGGAAGTCGTAATCCTCGATGCTCAATGAATAACGAGAAGGACATGCCTGAAGCCTCCAGGTCTAGGATTTGGCTGTACCTGGGGCTGACAGCCGGGGTCTTGATCCTGGGATCTGCCGCGATTTTCGTGCGACTGGCACAGGCTTCAGGCGTCATCACCAGCTTCTACCGGACTGCCTTCGCTGCCACGCTTCTCTTCTTCCCATTCATAATTAATAAGCAAAAGAATGAGCGCGTTATCTCAAAACACAGCGCCTGGATTGCAGTGGCAGGTGGTCTGCTGTTCGCCGCGGACCTGGCACTTTGGTCTTCGGGAATAGTGCTGGGCGGAGCGACCAACCCGACCCTGATGGCGAACACCGCCCCACTGTGGGTTGGCCTCGGTTCGGTGGTTTTTTTCCACGAACGGCGCGTGCGGACCTTCTGGATAGGATTATGGATTGCCATGGCGGGGGTGATGGTGGTCATGGGTCAGGACATGGCGCTGGCCCTGAACTTCGGGCTCGGATCTTTATTGGGTTTGCTGGCGGCAGTATTCTATGGGGCTTATTTCCTGGTCACCCAGGCTGGGCGGTCACAGCTCGATACGCTCAGCTATTACTGGATTTCCACAGCCAGCTCGGCCGTGGTCCTGCTCCTGCTGAGCCTGTTATTCGGTGAGCCGCTGACAGGCTACAATCCAATCACCTGGCTCAGCTTCCTGGCATCCGCGCTGATCGTGCAAATGGGCGGCTGGTTGCTGCTTAACTATGTTCAGGGGCACCTGCCTGCCTCCATCGTCTCTCCAACGCTGCTGCTGCAGCCGGTGCTGACTGCCTTCATCGCCATCCCGCTGTTCGGGGAGCAATTCACCGCCTGGCACATCCTGGGCGGAATTGCCGTGCTGTCAGGGATCTACATGATCCACCGCAGCAGGTTTTCTTCTTAGAAAGTACCCTTATACATCCCCCCGTCGACTGTAAGCATCACACCGGTCACATACGAAGCGCAGGGGGAGAGCAAGAAAACCGCCACGTTGGCAAATTCCTGCGGTGTGCCCATCCGCCCCAGTGGGCTCTCTCTGGCCTGCTTTTCGATCTCTTCTTCAGAGGTGGTGGAATTGATCTGTGCGCGCGCTTCCATCAATTCCTGCACCCGTTCGGTATCTGTCCAGGCCGGTAAGATGGAATTGAAGCGAATCCCTTCACGGCCCAGCTCCAGCGCCAACGATTTGGTTAATCCGATGGCTGCCATCCGGATGCTGTTCGACAAAACCAGGTTTGGAATCGGCTGCTTGACAGAGTAAGAAGTTATCGTGAGCACGCTGGCGGCTTTCGATTGCCGAAGGTATGGCAGCGCTGCACGGATCAGGCGCACATGGGCCATCAAGTTCAGGTCGATGGATTTCAGCCAGGTCTCATCGCTGTGCGCTTCGAATTTACCTGATGGCGGGCCGCCGGAATTGGTCACCAGCAAATCCAGGCCACCCAGGATTTCGACCGCCCCGGCTACCAGCGTTCCGGGAACATGAGAGTCGCTTAGATCGCCTGGCAGCGCTTCCACCCAGCCGCCTGTTTCAGTGCGAATCTGGCTGGCGGCGGCTGAAAGCTGTCCTGGATCACGTGCATTTATAACCACCTGCGCGCCTTCGCTAGCCAGGCAGCGAGCCGTTTCATACCCCAGTCCGCGGCTCGAACCGGTGACCAGGGCGCGCAATCCAAGTAAATGTAAGTCCATAGAACCTCTTCAGTCTCGAAAGATTTTCCAGTTCAAATCAACTCCAGTCTCTCGTGCTCAACCTGGATATCAGGCCAGTACACATCGATCCACTTCGAGACATTCTGCAATGCTTGCTGGGCGTGGTTGTGATCGTTGCTGACGATCGCGCAGGCAATTACTGCTTCTCGCCAGGCATCATTCTGTTCCACTTCAGCGACTGAGATATTGAACTCTTTATGCAGGCGTGAGATCAGCGGTTTCAGCCGGCTGCGTTTCTCTTTTAGCGAGGAGCATCCAGGTAAATGGATTTGAAGTGTAAGCACACCAATGGCCATGTCTATCCGAGGCAGGTGTGCATAGTATAATCTGATGCGTGAATAAAAATCAAGCCTGGGTGCTGGTGATTGGCGTGCTGCTGATCGGTGCAATCTTCACAGCGTCGATCTTCTTCCTTATCCAGAACACCTTGCAGCGCACGATTCAGCCAGTCGAATTGCTCGGAAGGAACCTGAGCACCCAGGTATCAGAGATCCTCAACCCCACACCTACCATTCTCCCATCTCCGCTCAGCGTACTGCGCGAAGTCCGCAACCTGGCGCGCCTGGAAACCATTCAATACTCGATCGAGAAAGTGATCACAGCTGAAACCGGGCAGGGGGTGCTGGGATCTCTGCTCGGCGACCGGCTGCTGTTTGTCGGGCACGGAGACGTGATTGCCGGGATCGACCTGGCATTGCTCGGACCCGAAGATATTGAAGTCAAGGATGGTGTGGTATACGTTCGGCTGCCGGAGCCGGAGATTTTTATCGCCTCCCTCGACAACGAGAAATCCTATGTTTACAACCGGGAAACAGGTCTTTTCACCAAGGGAGATATCAACCTGGAGACGAATGCTAGGCGGGCGGCAGAATCGGAGATCGAGAAAGCTGCTCTCGAAGACGGTATCCTGGAGATCGCTCGCACGAATGGAGAAAAAACTCTGTACATGCTGCTGCGCGACCTGGGCTACCCTGAAATCATTTTCATCCAGCCCACTCCCACTGCGCCATAATAATTGGAATCATGTAAAAACCAGCCCATCAGATTCTGGCTGTCCACTCCGGATTATCGTATTTCTGCTCCACCAGTTCGGCTGCCCGGCTGATCTCGGCGGCTGACAGCTCCCCAATTTCCAGTTCCAACCTCAGCATTTTTTCGAAAGCTCTTTGCATGGCCTTAGCAGCTTCTTGCCAGCTCACTTTTTTCCCAAGCAGCTGCTCGACGGTAGCCGCGCGGTCGGTAATCCGCATGGCCGCAGACTGCCTGGCCGGATCATCTGGATAATTCAGCACCTGGACGATTCGACGCAGATCGCCGGTCAGGGGCACAGACCCATGCTGCAGGACCGCGTTTCCCCGCCTGGCCTGGGCGCTTCCGATCAGCTTCTTTCCGCCAGCAGTGATTTCATAATTAGATGGCTCGGTAAAACACACCGGGTCGATCTCTTTCCGAGCTTTGCTTTGCCCGTTGTTTGGGGAGCTCCTTCCTGGGTCTGGTATTTCATTTGATACGGCCTCCACGCCCAGGAGCCTCAGGGCTTCCAGCAGTGCTGCAGAGATCACCCGGTAGCTCTCCAGCACCCCTCCGGACAAGTGGTGTTCTGTCTGTAGGCCGCAGATCGAATAGGTCAATTCACCGGTATGCAGTATAGCCCGCCCACCGGTCGGCCTGCGGACCAGGTGCCAGCCTCTTTCGGCCAGGGCAGCGTAGTTAACTTCTGAGTACAGTTGAGCCATTCCCAACGACAGGCAGGCCGGCTCCCAGGCATATAATCTAAGCGTAGGAGGCACCAATCCATTACCAGCCGACTCCAGGATTGCTTCATCAACGGCCATATTCCAGGGTCCATGCGAAGGATCTGAGTATATTATTCGCCAATTAATGCGGTGGATAACCATTTTGGGATAACTGACCCGATGTTCTTATGGAACAGGATATGGAGTATTCGTTATTGGAGCCGGTGTTGTTTCCGTAGGCGTGGGTGTCTCCGTGGGAGTGGGTGAAATGGTTGGAGTAGGAGAACGAGTTGCAGTCGGTAAAGTCCCGGTCACCGTGGGGGTGCTCGTAGGAGGAGTACCACTGAGCGTGGGAGTCAGCGTGATAGTTGGAGTCAGTGTAAGGGTAAGAGAGGGCGTGATGGTACCGGTAGGTGTCAGGCTGCTGGTCGGCGTCGGTGAAATGAATACCGGCGAGCCAGCCAGCTTTAGGCGAGCCATCGTGGTGAACGGGCTCTTGGAGTAATCCAGCCACACCCGGTGGTAGGCTTCGATGGCTGCCTGCTTGTTGCCATCCAGCTCAGCCGCCAGCCCGCGTAAATAAAAATAATGGTCGCAAGTCCAATCATTTTGGCAGAGCAGTCCGGGGTATTCCTGCAGCTCCACCAGACGGGTGAAAATCTCTCCCGGTGGTGCTCCCGCAAACAGGTCTGCCTCGGCTGCATCGACCGCCTCCTGGAACTTATCCGGGTATTGCTGCCGTAAAGGAATATTCAACAGGTACGGTTTCAGGCTGACCGGAATCCTCTGCATGCTGAAGGCCAGGTAATTATCCAGGAAAGCGACCGGCGACCACTGTAGCGCTTCCTCGCTCACATACGCCTGGTCCAGAATGTACATTTGCGGCGGGCTGGCATTAACTTCACCTACGAACAATGCCTCCACTCCCTGTGTGAATTGGCCCAGGATCCAAAACTGGAGTGCTTCCAATGAGCGGTGCCGCAAGGTGAACCAGCGCTCGGTCTGGTCATCCAGCTCGAAATCAAAATAGCCCGAAGCGTGAGTCTTTACTCCTAGGTCCCACAATTCACTCAAAATATCCGGTGAAGCCTGCAGACTGGAAGCCAGTGTCTCGACAGCCAGGTTCGCATCACAAAAATCAACGCTTACACAGGCCAGGTACAGGTCTTCATTGGTCTTATAGATTTCCAGGAAATCTTGCGATGGTTCGATCCAGCTGCTCAAAGGAAGGCTGGGAGAATAGATATTCTCTTTCATCCAGCCGACCGCCTTCTCGGTTTCACCCAGCAAAGCATAATAAACACCCAGCTGGTAGCGCCATTCATCGTAGGCATCCAGGGGATAAGGCTGTCCAGTAAGGTCCAACTCGAGAGGCCAGCTGGGAAGCAGGGGCTCCATCACGCTGATGGCAGCTTCAGGGCCCCAGAACTTTACCGCATGTTCTGCCAGGATCTCGCAGCTGGCCAGGTTTTCCGGTTTTTTAGCCAGGTCGTAGCGCTCGTTCAGAAACTCGAAAAAGGTCCCGTTCCAACGGTACAGCAGCGTTATTTCGAGAGGGCAGGAGGGAAAAACCTGGCTCTGAAATGCCAGGTCAAACCGATTTCCGGTGCTCTGAACGACCACCCACCTGTTCGAAAACTCCATCCCAATATCAAACAGCTTACCGGCGGGATAGAATGGCATCTCCACGGCTGGGATTTTATTCAAATTGAAAACCTGGGGCGGTGCCAGCAGGTAATCTCCCTGGTTGTTCGAGAAATAGACTGCCAGCTCATCACCATCCTGAGCAGCCTGGTTCAGCTCAGCCAGGATCCAGCCAGCCTGCGGCTGGTTTACAAAGTCAAAATGGCTCACCAAGGAATAAGCCTGGTACGCGCCTGTAGTTTCGACCAGCCAGATGAAGGCACTGCCCGGTCCGCGAATTTCAACCAGGTGACTGCTGAGGTAGCCTTGAGGGGGTTGGGTTTCTGCCATGTAGAGCGATAATCGCGGTTCCATTTCCTGGAACCAGATATACAGCTCGCTCAGATCCACTTCCCCCTGGGTGAGCGCTCCTGAAATCAAGTCAGCATATAGCTTCCCTGCATCTTCATCCCCCATTCGGGCCAGGTTATAGGCCAGCTGCCAGCGCCAATCGGTGAAATGGTCTGCATCCGGAAAATTAATCAGACTCTCCTGCAGCGCGATGCCAGCGTATTTATAAGCATCATAGTATGCAGCCGGGTCATTTTCTTGCACCAGGCCGGGTTGCGTGTTCGGATAATCCTCCATCAGCAGGATCATATGATCTGCTTCTTCCGGAGACCAGGTAGCCAGCGCATAGCTGGCACTCTGGGGCAGCGGCCTGGCTGGTGTCAGCGTGGGGGGACCAGGGGCTGTGGGAGTATCGATTGGGGTGGTTGTAACCGAAGGCGAAGGAGTAATGGTGGGCGATTGGGTCGGGCGAGGGGTGAAAGATTGTGTTGGAGAAGGAAATGGCTGCGGCGATATTGTTGGCACAATAGATGCCCCTACTTCAGCCGGGGAGGAGATCTCTTCACGGCCTGCTGTCATCAACCTGGGGCTCAGGAAAATGAGCAGCGCCAGCCCGATAATCAGTGCCAGGATCAAGACCAGGCTGAGGAGCATCCACTGAAGCCGCTGGTTTTCAGTTAGTTTATCGGACATGGATTTTTACCGGGTAAACCGACGCATCCAGGATATTACCTGGCTGCTGTAATCCCGGCTTGTATTAATTCATCCAGCAGTGTTTTTTCGCTTTCTTCAGAAATCGGCAGGAGAGGGGGCCGTACTGCCCAGCGCCGGAAGTGGTACAACCTGGCGATGAGGGCTTTCAGAGAAGCTGCTGCAGGCGCATATTTGTCAAATATCGCACGAGTGATGTCCAATCGCACCTGGGCTTCCTGATCATACTCGTTCCTTTCGAAAGCATCCCATACCAGGCGCAGGTCTTGGGAGCGGATATTTGCCAGATAGGTGATGCACCCGCTGGCCTGGTTCCCGAGCGCAGAGCTGAACAGCCGGTCATTACCAGTAAATACACACAGGTCCTTACCAAACATTTCACCAAGCTGCCTGGAATGTTCCTGGCTGCCGGAGGAATCCTTCAAGCCAGCGAATCTTTCCGGGTATGCATCTTTCAGCCGTGCGAAGAGATCAAGAGTCAGTGAAACACCCGTAACCTGGGGGATATGATAAATAAACAGAAATCCACCGGCCGGCACAGCCTTCAGCAGCACCTGGTTGTACCAGGTAAAAAGGCCTTCTTCCGTGGCATTCCGATAGAAATAGGGTGGAAGCACAACTACGCCGTCCATGCCGAGGTCGAAGGCGGTACGTGTTAAATCAATGGTCTCATCCAGGCTGGGAGTGCCTGTTCCTGCCAGAAGGCGGAATTTCGGGTGAGATTTCCGGATGTTGAGTGCCGTCTTCCACAGCTCGACTTTTTCAGAACCAGAAAAGGAAGGCCCTTCACCGGTGGTGCCCAACAGCAGCACGCCGTGACATCCACGCCTGGCCAGGAAATCCAATAACTTGGCAACATCCTCCGTCGCCAGAGACTGGTCGGTTAAAAGAGGTGTTAATGCCGCGGCATAGACGCCTGAAAGGGAATGGGTGGTAGCCATCGCCTGATTATAATGGATTTAGAAATCGTTCAAGGGTGCAAACGACGGATGATTTCATCCTGAATTTCCGATCCAGAAAGGTGTTTCTTTCCAGACTCCGTCTTCACAAAAACTTCTCCATCGGCAGTAAAGTAGAGAAAACGGGTCAGGGAGCGCGGGACAACTACCTCGATGACAAATAAATCCGGTATGGGCTCCTTGTTTTCCAACACCTGGTGGAAGTTAATGCGGTAGGCACTGGGCGAAATTGCCGGCTGTATGCGGATGATTTTATCCATCACCGCCCGCCGAATCTCATCTCGGTTGCGGTAGCTGGCCTTCACGCCGACCACTACCCGGTCTGAATCGCGAATTCCCCAGAAAATTCGGCCGCCTTCGCTGTTAAGGAAGGCCACCACGTACTGGTCGACGATTCGCCAGATGGCCCGCACTGGGTGAGCTCCCTTAACCTCCTTGAACTCGCAGTATTTTGTCTCCTCCAATGTCACTGGCTGGTTCAATACATAGGTTTCAATACTCTTCTGCCCCGTTTCCTGGGACAATATCCGCAGGATAGCCGACTTCATCTCCTCCGCAGTCTGAAAGCGGTCCACGGGTGAGGCGCTTAAGGCCTTCCTGACAACCTGGCTGGCAGCAGGAGAGATTTTTGGATTTAGAGCATCGATTTCTGGAAATCCGAGGCTTATCCGCTCGCTGTCTATTTCCTGGATGAACTGGTCCGTGTCAGCTTTGGTTAGAAGCGCGAAGATGGTGGCGCCCAGGCTGAAAATATCGCTGCGTGCATCCGTCTGAGCAGTCCCATATTGTTCTGGAGGCGAGAAACCTTTGGTGCCAAAAAATTCCTCGTCATGGTCTAGACCATCCACATAATAGCGCGCCAGTCCAAATCCGATCAGGCGCACTCGTTCGTTTTCCCCACTTTCCAGGATGATATTCTTAGGTTTGATGTTGCGGTGGATGATGGGAGGAGTCTTGCTGTGCAAATAGGCCAGCGCTTCGCACACCTGGACTGCCCAGCGCAGCACCCTTTCTTCCGGCAGAGATACTGGCGATTCTAGCAGGATATCAGCCAAAGTGCGCCCTTCAATATAGTCCATGGCGATGATAAACGATTGCGGTGTGATCAAGAAGTCCCTGGCGATCGGCAGGTAAGGGTGAGGCAGCGAAGAGAGAATTTGTGCTTCACGCTGGATGCTGCGGATAAATACTTCGTAGTCCTCGACATCGGCATTTTCCGGGAGCTCCCGCACCTGCTTCAGTACATACCGCCTGCCCTGGCTGTCGACTGCCAGGAATACCCTGCCCATTCCCCCCTCGCCGATCTGCCTGATGACCGTATAGCGCCCTTCCAGCAGCATTCCCGGCTGCAACTGGACCAGATGGCTGCTACCGCTTGCCAGAAGCTGACCTGAGAGGGAAGCGCCGCAGAAACGGCAGAAGCCCGCTTCCTGCCGGTTTTCCTGATTACAGTTTGGGCAGATCCGCACGGACGGGCCAGGAATTGCTGCCTGCCTGGCACTTAGTTTTTCGGTTTCAATGGGTTCCATGTCCACCGCCACAACGAATGTACGCAGTCACTTCTTTAAGCAGATTATACCTAAACCCTGCAGGGATAATTGCCAGGATAATCCCCGGATAGATCAGCAGCATCCTCAGCCTGCTCCGACGCCAGCCAGGAAATGAAGTAAAATTTCTCATAGAACCCTAGCTGATAATCGCCATTCTTAATATGAAAAAGCTGGAAAGGAGCATGTATATATGGATCCTGGGGGGATGCATCCTGCTTTCAGCTTGCAACCGGATCCCTCAGGATTCACCGCCCGCTGGCCTGACCACCCCCGAGGCAAACCTCTCCACGGATGAGACTCCATTCCCTTTTTTTACACAGAACGTAGAACTTCAAGCAACCCTGTCGATTTTTCATTCCTGGGCAGAAGAAAACAGGCCGGCGCTGAACGCCATCCTGCGTGAATTCAATAAGAGATATCCGGATATCTATTTTGATGTCACCTACATCCCTGCCGATGAGCTGCGCGATCTGTATACCGATGAAGCAGGCCAAGGAAGAGGACCGGCAGTCCTGCTGGGTCCTGTGGAATGGGGACCCAACTTCATGGAAGCGGGGCTGATCCGCGAGCTGGGAGAGGTGATCGATCCAGAAATCATCGAGAATCTCAATCCGGCTGCCGTGGAATCGTCGCATTATGCCGGGAGCCTGGTCAGCCTGCCGTATGCGATCCACGGCGTCGTCCTGTACCGCAACAAGGACATCATGACTATCGGT
>Ga0154795_1080_pt1 | contig 14486 bp, 9 predicted proteins | sample Rifle2008BG16ft_FD_105803 | JGI IMG/M metagenome (GOLD analysis project Ga0154795, IMG submission 105803) | Chloroflexi bacterium RBG_16_54_18 | reverse complement strand
GCTGGTGGCAGTACCAGAATGAAAACAGGCAAATTCTCGATGCGGACGAACGCTCTTCCCTGCCGGTGGAAAGAACATGGGCAGAAACTGGGACTAATCGAGAAGGCAGTCGGCCTGCAAGGATAGCGTCAGGTAAAGAGTTCCGGGCTGCTGCGGGGTCTGGCAAACCTCCCTCAGCTCCAGGCAGCCAGCTGCAACGGTATATTCCCAGCGAGCTGCTCAGCAAGCTGGATGAGGCGCGCAGCCGTGGTGAGATGGTGGGAGAACGCCGGGTAGTGACCATGCTGTTCTGCGATGTGACCGGATCGACGGCAGCGGCAGAGCACCTGGATCCGGAAGATTGGACGGATATCATCAACGGCGCCTTTGAGCAGATGATCGAGCCAGTATACAAGTATGAAGGGACGGTAGCACGCCTGATGGGGGATGGAATCCTGGCATTTTTCGGTGCTCCGATTGCCCATGAAGACGACCCACAGCGCGCCATACTGGCAGGCCTGGACATCATCGAAGGGATCCGGAAATACCGGGAGAAAATTAAGCAGCCGCAGGCAATTGACCTCAATGTGCGGGTGGGGATCAACACCGGGATGGTGGTAGTCGGGAATGTGGGGTCTGACCTGAAGATGGAATATACGGCGATTGGTGATGCGATCAACCTGGCGGCGCGCATGGAGCAGAGCGCAACCCCGGGCAGTGTGCGGATTGCTCATGACACCTACAAACTGGTGAAGAACCTGTTCGAATTCGAGCACCTGGGAGAAGTCGAAGTCAAGGGAAAGTCTGAGCCAGTACCTGCTTACCGGGTGCTGCGGATAATGACGGTCACCCGCCGAACGCGCGGCATTGAAGGCCTGGAAGTCGATATGGTCGGCAGGCAGGTGGAGCTGGAAGCGCTGCGGAAGGTGCTGGTTGATCTGAATCAAGGGCTGGGGCGGATCGTATGCATTCTGGGAGAAGCAGGTGTGGGCAAAAGCCGGCTGGTGAGTGAAGCACAAAAGATTTTCCAGTCGCAGCCTTTCTCTGGAGTGGGTTGGCACGAAACGACCAGCCTATCGTATGAGTCCAACCAGGCGTATGGATTATTTCAAAGGCTGATAAAAAGCGTGTACGACGTCGACATGAACGCTTCCCTGCAGGATTTCCGTGAAAGACTCCTGCCGATTTTTGAAGCGGGAGGAGAAGACAGCCGGAAGGCATTTCAATTTATAGAAGCAATTTTCGGACTTGAAAACGGGCAGCCGAAGCCTGTGCAGGAGGGTGAAACCTTCAGAGCGGAGCTGTTCACTGCGATGAAGATTTGGATGAAGTCACAATTCAAGGAGCATCCTACGGTCCTGGTTTTTGAAGATATGCACTGGGGCGATGCGGCTTCGATTGAATTGCTGCGCCAGCTGTTACCGATCACCGGTGAGATTCCGGTGGCTTTTATCTTCATCATGCGCAATGAAAGGCAGGCGCCTTCCTGGCAAATAAAAGAAACCGCCGATGCAGAGCTGTTATACCGGTACTCGGAGATCGGATTGCAACCCCTGACGGAGGCAGAAAGCAATGAGCTGTTGAACCGCTTGTTGGCAATCGCTGATATTCCCGAACGACTGAGGAATGTCGTCCTCGAGAAGTCGGGAGGGAACCCGTTTTTTATCGAAGAACTCGTGCGTACCTTGATCGAGAGCGGGGTAGTGGTTTCCGAGCTGCGCGAGGTCAACGGTGATATGTTGAAATATTGGAAAGCGGCGGGGGATGAAGCGGATTTCGAAATCCCGGATAATTTGCAATCCCTGCTCTCGGCGCGCCTCGACCGGTTGGAAGAGGCTACCCGCGCCACGTTGCAGGTCGCATCGGTGATCGGAAGGACATTTTACCATCGCGTCCTCCAGGTGGTTGACCAGGCCAGCCAGGAGCTGGATAATCACTTAAGCACACTTCTGCGGCTGGAGATGATTCGCGAAGCTTCACGCTTGCCGGAGCTGGAATATGCTTTCCGCAACCCGCTGACCCAGGAAGCCGTCTACAACACAATATTATTGAAAAACCGCCGCAATTTTCACAAGCGGGTCGGGGAGGCGATTGAAGAGCTGTATGCCGATCGCCTGGAAGCTTTTTACGGTTTGCTAGCTCACCATTTTTCCCTGGCCGGATCACCCGAAAAGGCAATCGAATATACTCGCCTGGCGGCGAAACAGGCTGCAAACCTGTTCGCCTATGAGGAAGCAGCTCTCAACCTGCACGCGGCCCTGAGCATGGCTGAAACGGAAAACTGGACGGATGGAAGAATTATCCTGTATGAAGATTTAGGCGATATATACCATTTACAGCGAGACCTATCCCAGGCGATCACCATCTATAACCAGTCCGTTGATTTGCTGGAAATGAAAGAAACTGCTGACCAGTCATCTTTAATCCGCCTGTACCGGAAGATCGTACAATGCGCCAGCGAAGCGAAGTGGAATATGGATCTGGACGCTTACCGCCAGGCTCGGACGATCTCAGTGCGATCACGTGAAAAGCTCGAATTGAGCCTGGATGAAACTTCAGCTGATCCGTATAATCCCGAGCGAGTACGGGCTCTGGCAGCGCTTTCCTTCGATGCCTGGCGCAACCAGGATCCACCGCAGTGGGAGAAGGCGCAGGAATTTGCCCAAAACGCGGTGGACACAGCAGAGCAAATGGACAACCCAGCTGTCCTGGCAAGGGCGCTGGGTGCACTGGCAAACGTACTGGACGGGCGCAGCCTGATGCGCGAGCATGCCTCAATTGCCCAACGCAGGTTGGAGGTCAGTGAAGACCCACGCATCGAGGATGCCGGTGAACGGATGGAAGCATTGAGCGGCGCTGGGATGGCATTCATGTATGTGGGTGAATACGAGCGAGCACTTCCACTCCTGCGGGATACCGAGATGATGGCTACCGACCTGCATAATGTCGGCCAACAGGTGGCCGCGCTTGGTCTACAGGGACATTGTTATTTCCGGATGGACAGATGGGATGAAGTTCTGGCAGTGGAGACCAGGTGGCGCGATCTCGAAAGTCGCTTCAGCCGCCAGCGCGTTGGGCCGACCTGATTTGCGGTTGCGCTCAGTGCGAGCGTCCACGCGTTGCGTGGGGACGGAGAAAAGTCAAAATCATACAGCAGTGAATCTTATGATTACATGGTTTCCATTTCTGGGCAGCCAGAAGAATGGCAGCGCAACCAGTTTTACTGAAACTCACTGCCATTAAAGGCACAGGGCGAGTTCGCCCTGGTGAAGCAAAAATTGGAAGGAGCGGTTGGAAAAGAAGGACAGCCGGTGAGCTGGGGCACTATGGCGCATGACCATGATGTGTACATGATGCTGGTCGAGTCAGCGCTGGAAATGGAAGATTTATCGGAGTTGGTAGAATATACTCCATTGCTGGAAAAACTGGCGGAAAGGGACAGCCACCAGCTTTACCTGGCTATAGCAAAACGCGCCCGGGGTGCGCTGCATCGATTGCGGGGGGAATTTGAAAACTCTGAAAGCTGCCTACAGCAGGCAATAAGCCTCTTCACTGACTTAGACACGCGATGGCAGTGCGGCAGGACACAGTACGAGCTGGGAAAATTAGCCCAAAGCCAGGGTGATATGAGTACCGCAAATACAGCCTTTGCCGAAGCACTCGGATTCTTCGAGGAGATGGGAGCCAAACCAGATCAAGTGCGAGTGCAGCACTCGCTCAAGTTGATCACCTAGTTTTATCTACTGCCAGCAATTCAGCCTGGTGCAGCTCTTCGGGGGTATTGACATTCCAAAAACTCAACAATTCGGGGTCATACCGGCGGATATCATCTATTCGGAATAGGTCGATTTTCACCTGGCTGAACCAGGCATCTACCCGCCATTTATCTTCGTCCAGGGACTGGCGGATGTGCGGCAGGCATGCGTCACGGCGGTAAACGGCGTGGAAAGGCTCCAATCCTTCACCAGTATGCAGGATGGAGATATCAGAATGGCTGGACAGGAGGCGCTGGGATTGGGCTTCCAGCAGCTCAAGTTTAATAAACGGCATGTCACAGGCTACCACCGCGACATAAGGGAGACTGGCGACGCTCAGTGCCGTATATAAACCACCCAGGGCGCCACGCTCCGGTATGAGGTCTGAATACAGAGGCACTCCCAGGAATGCGTAATCTGCCGGCTGGTTGGTGGTCACCAGCAATTCTTCAGCCAGAGGGCGCAGCCGCGCGACCAGGCGCGAGATGAGCGGTTGGCCCAGGAAGATCGCCAGGCCCTTATCCTGGCCCATGCGGCGAGATTGCCCGCCTGCCTGGATGACGACCGAAAGATCTTTGTTGAGTGTCATGTCAAGTAAACCGAAACCACTCAAACCAGTGGCACATAGACAGTATACCCCCGTGGAGGGGCGTAAAAAGCTGCCAGGCCGTCGGAGTTGGCGAATTGTTTAAAGGGCTGTGACATATCGGCAGCGCTCCACCACGATACAGGAACGAAGGCAGTATTCCCCCATTGGGTAGTCACAAACCTGCCATTCCAACCATCCCCGCGATTATTCAGAACATACACCAGCCCGGGTTTATCACCATAACCATTCCTCTGCATGATGTACAGGTCGTCGCTCAGCTAGAGAGTCTGAGATGGGCCAGCTGCAAAAGATTCGTGGGTACTGACAAGTGAAGAGATTCCATTCGGTGTGCCTTCAAGGGCCAGATTGTAATTGAAATAATCCTTCCAAAAGACTGATGGATAACCTTCGTGAGTCAAGATGAAACTATATGCCAGAAGCTTGTCATGAACGATGGGGCGACCATCATCGCGCAGGTCATGATTCTCGACGAAAGTGACGGTAGTGTGGGGCTGCTTTTTGAGCAGGGTATCCCAGGTCGAAATGCTGCGCAAGCTGAATCCATACTGATCGCACAGTGCTTTGAGCATTTCGCGTAGGGGGAAATCAAATGCGTCGACCGGATTGGAATTGGAGAAATTTGTGACGTTGACCCAGGCTTCAATTGCCTGCGCGCTGTCCCAATGTTCAGCCACGCCGTAGGGCTTATACGGCTGACCCGCGCGCATATAGCGATATTCCTGGATGGCAGCTACCGTAGAAGCTCCATATCCTTTGACGTAATCGAATCGGAAGCCATCAAAACCAATCTCCTCAATCAACCATCGGGAGAGCTGAATAATTTCACTGAAAACATAAGGATTGCGATGCGAAAGGTCAGGCATGTCTCCGAAAGTATTCTCATCCCAAGATTCGTACATGCTAGGGTGAAAGCATTCCCAATTGCGCAGAAATCTGTTACTCTCGGGCTGGAACAGGGTCCATCGTTCCTGTTCTGAAATAGGAATACACTCCATTGCATCGGCACCAGAATTATGGTTGATCACCATGTCTGCGAGAACCGTGAGTCCATATTGGTGTGCTGAAGTGATCAGGTCAAGAAGCTCATGTTTAGACCCAAACCAGGTTTTTATTCCACCCTTTTGATCGAATTCTCCCAGGTCGTAATAATCATAAGGGTCATACCCCATTGAAGGGCCGCCCAGGTTAGCGGCTTTATGCACCGGGGGTAACCACAGGCAGGTAAAACCTGCTGCAGCGAGAGACGGTATTTTCGACTTGATATAGTTCCACCAATCAAATTCTCTTCCGTCCTCGCGCGGACAGTCCCAATAAAATGCCTGCATTAATACACCCATAAACCAGCTCCTTCGAATATCAGGCGCTATTTTACCCGTATTGTACGAATTGAGCCACCTGGATGGAAGTTTATGCTATGATTATTTTTGAAGCTAGGTGACTAGTCTTCAGACGGAGAAAGAAACCTATGAAAACTACACTCGGTGAATTCCTGGATGATTTAACGATCGAGGGGGAGTTGTATACGCATGAAAAAGACGACAGCGTGCGATGCTACGCTTGTGGTCACCGCTGCCTAATTCGGGAAGGAAAACGCGGTATCTGCCAGGTGCGTTTTAATCGCGGAGGTGAGCTTTTCGTGCCGTGGGGATATGTCGCGGCCTTGCAGGTTGATCCGATTGAGAAGAAACCCTTCAACCACGTTCTATCCGGTGAAGAGGCTTTGACTTTCGGGATGCTGGGATGTGATTTTCACTGTGCATACTGCCAGAATCACCTGACATCCCAGGCAATGCGCGATCCCGGCTCAGATGTCGCAGGCAGCCTGGTGCGGCAAGTGACGCCTGAACAAATGGTAGAATTTGCCCGGCGCAGCGGTGCGACGATAATTGCATCTTCGTATAACGAACCGCTGATCACATCCGAATGGTCGGTGGGAATATTTCGTGAAGCCATTAAGAGTGGATTGAGATGCGTATATATTTCGAATGGCAATGCAACACCCGAGGTGCTCGATTACCTGAAACCCTATTTATCAGCATACAAAATCGATCTTAAAACGATGCAGGACAAGAAATACCGCCAGCTGGGTGGTGTGCTTGAGAATGTCTTAAACAGTATACAGGAAGCGCACCGGTTGGGACTATGGGTGGAAGTTGTCACACTGGTCGTGCCCGGTTTCAACGACAGCACCGAGGAGCTGATGGAGGCAGCTCATTTCTTGAGATCGGTTTCAGTAGATATCCCCTGGCATGTGACTGCATTTCATCCGGATTATAAGATGGTTGATCCACCATCGACCTCCGTGAAAACACTGGTGCGGGCGGCTGAAATCGGATTGGAGGCCGGGTTAAACTTTGTTTATGCAGGAAACCTGCCCGGGCATGTTGGAGAATACGAAAATACTTACTGCCCCAACTGCAAGGCACTGCTGATCGAGCGGTACGGCTATACTATCCAGCAGTATCACCTGACTTCCCAGGGAAGCTGTCCAAAATGCCAGATGGCAGTTCCTGGCGTGTGGACAGAGAAACCCGATGGAGTACGTCTTGGGGGAGTGGGAATGCCCAGGATGGTTTTGAGATAAATCTCAACCTGATTACTTGCAAAGAAAAACGTTCATTGGAAAGTCGGATTATCCGGGGGAGAGACACACTCTCAATACATGCCGGTCAACTGCTCCAAAGCGGTATTTGTAGTCCTCGCCGCCGCGCATAAAATCGAATGCCAGCCGTTTATTATCGTTCGCCCATTTCAACAAGTTACTGAGCAAAACCCAACCGGGGGACAGCTCGCGAAATTCAGAACTGAAGCCGGAGTTATAGACCCAGATATGCCCGGCGTAATCGAAATTCAGGTATGAGGCGGCTTTTCGCCCAGCGATTTCCATAAAAACGAGCTGAAGCCAGCCAGCATCGAAGGCGGCATGCATGCTTAATCTCAGCTGATCACGCATCTTGACGGTCAGGAAGCTGTTCTTCTCGGGATCTTCGGACATTAATTGAAAGAAGGCTGTAATTTCCTCATCCAGCTGCAGCGGATCGGAGACAATATACCATCTGGTCGGCTCAGTATAGGTCTCCAATCGTCGCATTTTTCGGCGAATCTCATGGCGCTGTTTTTTGTCGATCCCTCCCAGGTAAGTTTCCCAATCACCGGGCAGTGGGATATAAGGGCAGGGCTGCAGTTTTTCAACATAAAAATTCCAACCGAATTTACTGGCAGCCTTTAGTAACGCTTCCAGTGCGGGTGAATCTTCTAGAATATTGTACAAGTCCACGATTTTCCAGCGTGGAGCTGAATCTGAGGCCAGGAAAAGCAGCAATGCTTCGGCAAATTCGTCAGCCAGGGAAGGGCTGACGATGAAATCAAGATAATCGGAGATTTCGATGCTTCCCAGCAGCATCAATGCTGGTTCCCCGGAGCGATTTCTGGTGAGAAAAAGCGGTGCGACCCCAGCCAGATCACCATTTTCCTGGCGGGCAATTACGGTGAAGAGGTCCCCAGATTCCCATTCGCCTCCACCCAATGTGCTCCACCAGACCCGCTGGTATTCATTACGTAGAAACGGCACACGACTTGCACTGCAACAGGCTAATAATTCGTTCCATTCAGTGGATAGGTTTGTGAGTTCATCGATAGATTGGATCAGACTGAGCTGCATGGTATTCCATAATTGAAGTAAGCGACCTTATTGTATCGTTCCACCTTTGCGATTCATTTTACCAGTATAATGGCAATCACAAGTTATCATTGATTGAGAGCTTGTATTTATGAATGAGAATTTTGATCTAAACCTTGTGCCATTGAGGAACCAGGCGGGGAGGGATTCGCCGGAATCGATGAGCTTTTTTGTGTCTGAGCCGGCCCGCGGGTGCGCACGAGGCAGGTCTGCGGACCAGCTTGCACTCTGCCTGGTCATGATCGGAAATTCGATTTTATCGCCCGGGAAACAGAAGCAGGCTTTAGAACATCTTGCCAAGCTGTATTACAAGACTCCCGGATCCGCCACCACAGCCATGCGAACAGTGGTGAACGAGCTCAATTCCCTTTTATTGAAGCGAAACCAGCATCTATCTGGCACGGGGAAACAAGGAACTGCGCTTATCGCACAGCTGGTGATGCGCGGAAACCAGCTGTATATGGCGTTATCTGGCCCGCTGCACTTATTCATCATCAGTACCAGCGAAACCAGGCATACTTTCGAGACTGAAATGGTGGGTAAAAGCGTAGGCCAGATTCGATACCCGCCGTTATGGCTGAGCCAGACGACACTCCATCCAAATGATTCAGTGATAATAGCGGTCCCCCCGCTGCCTGGCTGGGATGACAATACCCTGCGGGAAACGCGCGGCCAAAATCCCGAGACCGTGATACGCAACTTATGCCCTGAGCCAGATACGGATATGAACGCGGTTTTCCTCCAGGTTAAGCCAGGTAAAGGTGGCTTTCACGTCGCGCTTCCTGAAACCAAAGGTATGCCAGAAGTGGGGATCACGTCGGATGATCAAGAGGTTCAGCATGCTGTCCATGATGCCGTAACGAAACCTGTCACAGCAATAATTCACCTGCCCGAAAAACTCGAGAAAAGTGCCGACCTGGCAGCCAATGTTGAGATTCTCACACCGATTGCCGAAGCGACCAGCCAGGAGGAAATTTCTACCAGGGAGGGTGTCACAACCGCAGAAGCAGCACCGACGGAACCGGTTCCAACAGCAGCCGTACCCACGAAAAAAACTCCAGCACTGCTATTTGTGTCAGGTCGATTTTTCGAATCAACACGGCAGGCGGCCGGTTATTTTTGGAGATCCCTGACTGGTGGTGCACGACGTATGAAGGCAGGGATGAAGACTGGGCTCTCCCGAATTCTGCCGGAAGAATTTTTTAAGGGCATCCCTTCATCAGTCATGGTATTCATCGCAATAGCAATTCCTGTAATAATTGTGGCGGTTGCCAGCCAGGTTTATTTTTCATTAGGGCATGAGGCGAAGAATGAAACACTCATCTCCCAGGCTATGCGGCAGGCTGAAGAAGCTGAAAAACAATCAGATTTGCTGGCGAAGAAAGCTGGTTGGGAAAACGCTCTTGACACCCTGGAATCGGTAGATGACAGCCCCGAAGCACAGGTTTTGAAACAGAGGGGTATCAGCGCTCTGGACAGCCTGGATTTAGCGAAAAGGACCGACTACCGTGAAGCCCTGGAGAAAAACCTGCCAGAAGAAATCAAAGTAACCCGGCTGGCTGTTTTGGGAGACAACCTGTATCTTCTGGATGGAAACAGCGGTAATGTGATCCGGGTGTATCAGACGAGCGCCGGTTATGTGGTAGATACAACATTCACATGCGGACCTTCTGTGCAGGGTGTTACCGTCAGCGGTCCTATCATCGATATCGCCGCCTGGCCGGCTGGTTTCCAGCCAGCTGCCGAAGTACTGGCTGTCGATTCCAGCTGGAATATTCTGCTTTGCAAAAAAAATGCAGACCCTCAAGTATCGAAACTGGCGAAACCTACAAATGCTGTGATTGGAAACTTGACAGGAATGACACTGGATATGGACGACCTGTATGTTCTCGATCCTACATCCAATGCGGTCTGGATTTTTTGGAATAACCAGATGATCAATGCTCCGGAGGAAGAGCCATATCCATTTTTTAAAGATGAAATCCCGGTATTATCAGACGTCGTTGACATGATAATGAGCAATGATGAACTTCATCTGCTGCACTCGGATGGTCATTTGACAGTATGTGTTTACAGCGGCATTAAAGAAATCCCAACCCGCTGCAGTGAACCCACCTTTATCGATTTCCGCCCGGGGAATGAAAATGCGCCGCTGGTGCCTTTACCTCTTTTTTCGCAAATAGTATACACACCGCCACCCGAGCCTTCACTCTATTTTCTTGAATCGAGCACCAGAGCAATTTACAAGTTCAGTGTCCGCAGCCTGGGCTTTCAGGCGAAATTTCTTCCCACTGGAGAACCCGATAACGGTGCGGCAACGGCGTTCGCTGTTGACTATATCCGCAGGATTATTTACCTGGCGATTGGAAATGAAGTGTACAGCGCATCAATGCCCTGATTCGATGTGCAATTCAAGGGGAAGCAGGAGTCTAAGGCGAAGATGTAACAGCCGGAAATAAAGTGACCGTTGGGGCAGTATCCTCGGCTGTTCCAACAGTTTCTGGAGTCGCCGGTTGCGTCTGATTGGGGATACCAGTTATAGTGACCGGGGGTGAGGTTACGGAAGGAATAGTACCCTCGACGGTTGTCGCGATATCAGGTGTCTGAGCGGGTCTTAAATATTCCAGATAAACGTATCCAATTCCAAGCCCGATGGTGCCCAGCAACAGAATCAGAAACGCAGTAATTAAGCAGGGTAACATAAGGCGTCTTTTCCTGCGTGCTGGTTTTAGCTGCCCTGGCAAAGGCTTGGTCTGGGAGATGGCTTCCGGGATCCCGAGGACAACAATGGTGATATTGTCATGACCGCCGCGCTGGTTCGCAAGTTCAATCAAAGAATCGATGCTGTTATCAGGATCTTTGGATTGAAGCGCCTGTAGAATTTCATTATCATTTACCAGGTCCGTTAACCCATCACTGCAGATTAAAATCTGGTCTTTTGGCTGCAGGCGCATTCCCTGGTTGGCTTCCGACTGGGCGTCATCTTCATCCGCATTCAGCTTGAATCTAGTATCGGGTTCAACGGTCTGGGGCGAACCGAGGTAGCGCCGTATGACGTGGGCATTCGGATGGCTGCGTGCCTCTTCGGGAGAAAGCAAACCAGCTCCAATCGCTTCCTGCACCCAAGTGTGATCTATTGACACCTGTTGTATGGTTTCACTGCGGACCAGGTAAATGCGCGAGTCACCGACCGTTGCTATGTAAGCCTGGTCGCCAATCACCCAAACGCAAGCACAGGTGGCGCCCATACCCTTCTTATCCCCATCTGTCTCGGATTCTGCCAGGATAGAGTTGCTGGCGTGGATGATAGCTTCTTTCAGGGTTAAAACGGGGTGTGAGCTATCGCTATGAGCGACATCCTCGGAAATAGTCTCCACGGCAATTTCGGCGGCTGTCTCACCTGCACGATGGCCTCCGATACCGTCCGAAACGAGAGCGAAAACCACGGGGGTCGGATCGGCCTGGCTTACTTTGTATGCAGTGACCGTATAGCGATCCTCGTTGTTTTTACCGCTCATACCGGCATGGCTCTTAGCGGCGACAAAGAGGTGAGAGGTATTTACAGAAATCATCAGGCTGGCTCCTCAATCATTTCATCAGCTTGCGACTTGGAAGATATTACCGGTTTTCTCACATCGCCAGGATGTCGAAGGCTGAAGCGAAAACAAATTCTACCAAAATTTAACAGATCACCGTGTTCCAGCATCGTCCCTTCTGAATTGATGGGGGAATAATTAATCCAGGTCCCGGCGACAGAATTTTCGTCCAGCAAACGAAATGAACCGTCTGCCTGTTGGATAAGCCGGGCATGTAGCCCGTCGACAGATGGATCATTCAAGACGAGTGTCGCCAGGTTCGGATCTCTGCCAATAGTCACTTCTACTTCTGTTATGGCAATGGGAGAAGTAGCAGGGTGCTCGCCAGGTTCATCGACCGGGCGGAGAAAGGCAAGGGTATTTTGTCCCGCGGCAGGAAGCGGCCATTGCAACCGGCTGACCCAATTCGATATTGTCGATGGAAGGCTCTCTTCTTTCAGGATTTGCGCTGGCTGTGCCGAGGACTCGACTTTTCGCAATTTCCGCCGTCTGGGTTTGTGGAATCCTGGTCGCAGATGGCCACCGGTTATCAGAACCAGGACCAGGATGGCAAAGGATAATAAAACAGCTAAAGCAGCCAGGAGTGGAAGGTTGCGCTGGATGGTTGACCAGGGGCTGGGTTTCGACTGCAGGACCGAAATGTTCACCGGTATTTCAACACTTGACCCGAGTATACCCAGGGAATCCGTAGCTTCGATGCGGAGCAGGTGGGAGCCATCAGCATTGTACCCCCGCAAATTCCAGATAAAGTGGTCGAACGGTGGTTCTGTGTTCTCTGCTGCAAGAGACCCATCCACAAAAAGGGCAGTTCTAACAAACGGTCGTTTCCGACCATCAGGGAAGTCGAATACAACCGTCAGCGATTCTTCCACTGGCAGGTATTCTTCCATGGAGATTTCGCCAGATTCCCGAGAATCCGTTTCGAGAGGAGGTTTACGCTGGATCTGGATCGGTGGAGAAACGAACGCAGGTACAGGCGGCAGCAGGGTTATTTCAAAATTGATTAGCTCGGTTTCAATGATGGTTTCTGCCAGGGTGATTCTGGAACTCACGTGGTGAGTTCCATTGCTGGTGATACCTGAGCGATATGTCAAATGGTAGATTTCACGATGACTGGTGAGGTAATCTTCCGGATTAGGCAGGGTTTCTTCTCCGGTATATGTAAATACCCAGCCACCAGTTTTAGCTGCCAGATCGTTCAACCGTTGGACACCAACGGATGAGAACGTCCCTTTCGAAGTGACCATCCAGACGTAAATGATCACACCCTGCTGGCGTGCCTGGTCGATGAGGGAATCCAGCGATATATCTTGCCCTTCGAGCGGGGGGGTGATAAAAAGCAAGACCCGGCCCATCCCCGGTCGCGGGGTTGGATCGGAGGCTACAGTCACTCCACTGTACAGGCTATCCAGGCTTGGAATCGCTTCACGGGCGTTAATATTTTCAGATTGCAATGTGGCAGCAAATTTCATTGCATCGCTGGTATGGCTGATCGAAGGTCCCTGGGTGATCAACAAGCTGTGGTCATCTAAATTTGAACCCTGGCGACCCTTTGCCCACTGTTCCAGGGCGCCTTTCATGAAATCGTAACGCGATATGCCCTTACTGTCTCGCACTCCAAAGGATGGCGCAGGGTTCATGACCGCGACAAATTGTACACCCTGCCTCTGGATCTCCAGTGATTCGACCGGGATGAGATTGCCGTCTTCGACCATACTTACCTGAGCACTCTGCAAGTCGGGAAGAAAGTGACCGGAGGAATCCTTTACGTCCAGATATGCTTCCATGGTCGGGAAAGCCTGGGTATTCAGGTGGTTCAGGGAAGCAGCCGCTCCGTCCTGTGCTGTTACAGGCTGTGATACGAACGCGATCGCGGCAATCACCACCAGGATGAAACCAGCTTTTATGTTTTCAGGCATAGGCGAATTGTAGCATAAACAGAAATGTTTCGAATTGCAGGGAGAAGGAGGCAAACCTTACTCCCATTCAATCGTCCCTGGCGGTTTGCTGGTGATATCATAAACCACCCGGTTGACACCCTGGACTTCGTTCACGATCCGATTGGAAACCCTGGAAAGAAAGTCATCGGGCAGGCGCGCCCAATCAGCAGTCATAAAATCCTGTGTCGTCACTGCTCGCAGGACAATTACTTCTTCATATGTCCGCTGGTCACCCATGACACCGACAGAACGTACTGGCAGCAGGACCGCGAAAGCCTGCGAAATGTCTTCAGTTCCGATTTTGCGGGATTGGAGGTGAAAGTAACCAAATGCTGCCAGCTCCTGGGTGAATATGTGGTCGGCATATCGCAAACGCTCCAGGCGTTCGGATGTGATTTCCCCCAGGCAGCGTACTGCCAGACCTGGACCCGGGAAAGGCTGCCGCCAGAGAATTTCAGGGGGGAGACCCAATTTAAAACCCACCGCACGGACTTCGTCCTTGAACAGGTATCGGAGAGGTTCCACGAGCTCAAAATTCATCCAATCTGGTAGTCCTCCCACATTGTGATGGGTTTTAATGCGCTGAGCCTGTGAGCGATCCGGCCCGCTGGATTCGACTACATCTGGATAGATCGTACCCTGCACCAGGAAGTGGGGATTACCAAGCTGCAGTGCCTGATCTTCAAACAAGCGGATGAAATGCTCTCCGATCAGGCTGCGTTTTTTTTCTGGAGAAGTCACGCCTTTCAGAATGTGCAGGAAGTCATCGCTTGCGTCGACCACCACCAGCTCGACACCAAGTTGTTGGTGTAAGGTAGTGCTTACCTGCTCGACTTCACCCTTTCTCAGGAGGCCAGTGTCGATAAAGACAGCCACCAGCTGGTCGCCTACGGCTCTTTGGACCAGGGCGGTAGCCACACTCGAGTC
>Ga0154795_1151_pt1 | contig 14781 bp, 13 predicted proteins | sample Rifle2008BG16ft_FD_105803 | JGI IMG/M metagenome (GOLD analysis project Ga0154795, IMG submission 105803) | Chloroflexi bacterium RBG_16_54_18 | reverse complement strand
CCCTGCCACCGCCTTCCGGTGGCGCAGCGTCCTGGCAGTGTAGTGGTTACTTTGCCTGGGGGACAGCGCATTTTCCGCAGCATGAATCCAATTGAAAACCAGCCAGAATGCCAGGCCTGCCACAACCCCGCCCAACGCCTGACCGGCTTGCTGCTAACCGACATTTCGATGACACCATTGGAAGTACCATTAAAAGCAGACTTGCGAGAGAATCTTCTCTGGTGGGCAGGGACCATTCTGGTCACTGTGATCATCGTTAACCTGGCCTTGAGCAGGCTGGTGATCCGACGCCTCGAACGGGTCATACACACCTTAGAACGCTTTGGCCGGGGACAACTTGACATCCGATTACCCTCAGAGGGGTCAGACCAAATCGGGCAATTAGTAGCAACTTTTAACGAAATGGGAAAGCGCATCCAATCTGAAGAGATAAAAAACCATGAGCTTTCCAACGACCTGCGTCGCCAGGTCACCCAACGACAAGACCTTCTCAAGCGCTTGATCACTGCACAGGAGGAAGAACGCCGGCGTGTGGCGCGTAACCTGCACGACGATCTTGGACAGGAATTGGCCGGAGTAGCAGTCAGTATCGAGGTTATCGAGCGGATGTTGGCTGATCATCCTGAACAAGCCCGGGCACAACTTCAGCAGACCAGGGCGCTTATTTCTAAGACGACCAATCGTGCCTATTCCTTGATTATGGCCCTGCGCCCTTCGGCACTCGACGATTTAGGCCTGGCAACCGCGCTGCGCGCCCACGCTGAGCGCACGTTGAAGGACACTGGCATTCAGTTTGAACTCAACGCCCAAGAGCTTTCACGCCGAATGCCACCGGAAATCGAGATAGCTTTATTCCGAACATTTCAAGAGGCCTTGAGCAACATCATACGACACTCCGGCGCGCAAAAGGTGTGCGTTTCGCTTTCTGAGCGCAATGGTAGTTTTGAGGGGGAAGTCGCCGACGATGGGCAGGGCTTTGACCGGTTCAAAATTCAGACCAATGGACAAGACCCGCGCGGCTTGGGACTGCTCGGCATGCAGGAAAGGATCGCCCAGTGTGGAGGCACTTTGGAGATCCTCTCCCGGCCTGGAGCCGGTACCCGTCTCAAGATCCAAATTCCCCTTGAGAATGAAACCAATGGCTGACAGGATTCGAGTGCTGATCGCCGATGATCACACCATTTTTCGCGCCGGGGTGCGACTGTTGCTTGAGGCTGAGGCAGATATTGAAGTGGTTGGCGAAGCTTTAAACGGTGATGAGGCTCTCGCCATGGCCAACGCCTTACGACCAAACGTGATCCTCATGGACATTGCTATGCCAGGCATAAACGGGCTGGAGGCTACCCGTCTGATAAAATCTACCTTTCCAGAGTTACAGGTGCTGGTTTTAACCATGCATCGCTCAGAAGAATACTTCTTCGAGATGCTTAAGGCCGGGGCTTCTGGGTACGTGCTAAAAGCTGCGGATACAAATGATCTCATTAACGCTATTCGTGCTGTAGCCCAGGGTGAGGTATTTCTATACCCTTCGATGGCCAAGCAGCTCTTGCAAGATTACCTGAAACGCCTGGAAGAGGGGGAGAGTTACAGCCAGTCAACGCTCACGTCCCGCGAGAAAGAAATCCTGCGCCTGCTTGCAGATGGGTATAGCAATGGCGAGATCGCTAAGCGGTTGGTCCTTAGCCTCAGCACAGTCCACAGCCATCGTTCTAACATTATGAGCAAATTGAACCTATCCAGCCGCCATGAATTGATCCAATATGCCCGCCAGCATGGGCTGGCGCGAGATCTGTGATACGACACCCCAGACTGGGACTCATGTTCAGATGAGATTCCGAACAACTCCACTATTTCCCTAAATAACGCCAACAAAATTGGCGTTTTTTTTATTTGCATTGGCGTTTTTTGCGATTCCAAAAAGCGTCTTTTTTCACTATTATAGGAACATAAATCAAAGATTAATGAGTATAGTCAAATGGTATCCCAACGCGTGTTCGTTATCTGGACTCACCCGCTCTTTCAAGAGGCGGTGCGTCTGATCTTGAACCAGCCTACTATCGAATGGGTAGGCTCAACCTCGGAGTACGCAGCCGCACAGGAACAAATATTGAGCCTCCTGCCAAACGTTGTGCTCGTAGAAGAAATAGAAGGCGGTGTTCCTGACCTGGCCTTGGCCATTCTGGAAGCTTGCAGCTGGGACATGCGTGTCATTGGTCTCAGCCTGATCGACAACCAATTGTGTGTGTATCACCGCGAGCATCGAATTGTGGGGCAGGCCGATGACTTGCTCCGCTTAATTCAAGGCAATTAGCAACAATTAGGAGGATGCAAATGAATAGTAACAGATTCCAAGCAATGCGATTTGCAGGTTATTGCCTTGTGCTCCTTGGATTGGTCTTGATCCTGGTTGCCTGTTCCGGGGCTCAAGGACCTTCCGGACCACAAGGTCCGCAAGGATCCTCCGGACCACAAGGATCACCCGGGCCACAAGGCCCAGAGGGAGAGGCGGGACCTCCTGGAGAATCGTTCGTCGCCCCCGGAGAAGGATTGAATGTTGAAATCACCGGGGCCGAATTTCCTGAGGACGGAGGGAACCCGGTAGTCACTTTGAACCTCAGCGACGCTGACGGCCATCCTCAGACCGCCGAAGCCCTGGAGGGTTCCGGCTTTACCATTGCTCAAATTCGTGTAGATGAAGCTACTGGCTTGAGCAATTACCAAAACTTACTCTTACATGAGGTCGAAGGCCAGCCATACACCGTAGGTGGCGAGACCAGGCAGCCCGAGATGGCAAAGTCGAACCAGCCTTTTGCCGATAGCGGCGGGACCTGGACGACCATTGGCGACGGTATGTACAGCTACACCTTCACCAATGCATTGACCGTGGAAGCCGATCCCGCTCTGACTACAGTGGTCGGCGTGTATATATGGAGAGACAATCGCGCCACAGTCGCCAACGACGTGTTCTCCTTCGTCCCTGCCGGAGGCGAATCGAGCGCCACACGTGAATTGGTTACAACGGAAGCGTGCCAGACCTGCCATAACCCGCTTCAGGCTCACGGTGGGGTGCGCCGCGATACCGCGCTGTGCGTCACCTGCCACACTGATCAGAACACCGACCCAGAGACTGGCAACACGGTGGAGTTCAAGGTGATGATCCATCGCCTGCACTCGGGCACACGGCTTCCCAGCGTGCAAGCCGGCTCGCCATATCAGATCGTTGGTTTCCGGCAGACGCTCTTTGACTTCTCTAAAGGGACCTGGCCTCGGGATACTCGTGACTGTACAACCTGCCACAGCGGCGGGTCACAGAGCGACCAATTCAAGAACGCGCCGAATACTGCAGCTTGTACAGCCTGCCACGACGATGTGAACCTAACAACCGGCGAGAACCATCCAGGCGGGAAACAGGCCGATGGGCAGTGCGCAACATGCCACCCGCCTGATGGCGAGGAGTTTGGCCCCTCGGTCACGGGCGCGCACACCATTCCTATAAACTCGACCCAGGTTAAAGGTGTGAATTTTGAGATCGTCAGCGTAGAAAGCGCTGTGCCCGATGGGATACCCAGTGTGACGTTCAAGGTCACGGATAACAGCGGTGAATCCATTGCTCCGGAGGACATGGACTATCTGGCGACAACCTTTGCCGGTCCGACCAGCGACTACACCAACCGGGTGACTGAAACGATCTACCGCGTGACGCCCGACCAACCATCAGCACCACCGGAGGTCGAGGATTTGGGCGATGGGTCCTTCCGCTACACTTATAAGGCCAAGATCCCTGCAGAAGCCACCGGCACGTACGCCTTTGGTCTGGAGGGCTACGTGATGGAAACCCTCGAGGGCGTTACAGATCCGGTGCGGGTAGCTGGTTTCAACCCAGTGACCTACATGGCTCTGGATGGCGGTAACCCAGCGGCGCGCCGGCAGCTGGTGGACAGAGAGAAGTGTAATGCCTGCCATAAGAATCTGGCCCTGCATGGAACCATCCGCCAAAACACCGAATATTGCGTACTATGTCACAACCCAATGGCTACGGATGAAGTACGGCGACCTGCGGAAGCGATGCCGCCTACCAGTATCAACTTCCGGGTGCTGATCCACCGGATCCACCGAGGTGAAGAGCTCGCCCAGAAGCCTTTCATCGTATACGGGTTCGGCGGCCAGCCGATCGACTTCAGCAATATCTTCTTCCCCGGTAACCTGGCAGCTTGCGAGACCTGCCACCTGCCCGGAACTTATGACCTGCCGTTGCCGGGTGGCGTAGAGTCCACAACAGTCTTGCAGGCTGGCCAGGTGGTCTCGAGCACTCAACCGATTCGCTCGGTATGCACAGCCTGCCACGACAGTACAGCCGTATCTGGGCATATAGAGCTGGCAACCACAGCAACAGGATTGGAGACCTGCGAGGTCTGCCATGGCGCAGGCCGTGAATTCGACGTGACAAAAGTCCACGACTAACACTCACCGCGTGCCTGGAGGTTTATAACTGCAAAAGCAGCGCAGTCTCCAGGCACGCGGCTGCTCCTTATAACGAAATGTCGCGCTTTATTATCTTCATTACGCTACTGATCATTGTCGGAGTTGCCGGAGCGATTCTCCTCACTCGAGCGCAAGTCCTGGCCGCGCCAGATCAACCAATAGCCTACAGCCATCGGATCCACGTTAAGGCTGGGATACAGTGCTTGTTTTGTCATTCCAGCGCGTTACGCTCGGCGGTGGCCAGCGTTCCCTCGGTGGAGAAATGCATGGGCTGTCACGCTGTCATAGCCACCGAGAGCGAGGCTGTCCAGGCAGTGGCCAGCTATTGGGCGCAGGGTAAGCCAATCCCTTGGAACCGTGTGAACCGTCAGCCGGACTTTGTCTTTTTCAGCCACCAGCCACATATGGGTGCAGGCCTCAACTGCGAAACCTGTCATGGCGACGTGGGGCGCATGGATGTGATCCAGCCAGTGGTGAAGATGGATATGGGTTGGTGCCTGGATTGTCACCTTAAGCAGCCGGAAGAGAAAGTTGCACGCCTGGCTGACTGCCTGGTATGTCACAAGTAGCCCCGGTATGACTAAAAAACTTTCTCGGCGCGATTTCTTCAAGATCACTGCCGGTGCAGCCGCCACGACCGGCCTGAAAGCGGCCATAGGCCGCAATATCCTGGAGCCTTTCGTGCGCGCACCAGAAAACGAGCTTCCAGGACAAGCTACCTGGTATGCCAGTACTTGCCGCCAATGTCCGGCTGGATGCGGCATCATTGTCCGGGTGATCAACGGGCGCGCCAAGAAGATCGAAGGCAATCCACTTCACCCTCTCAACCGTGGCAAACTTTGTGCCCGCGGTCAAGCCGGTCTGCAGGAACTTTACAATCCAGACCGACTGAGGAATGCTGTCCGCCAGAGTGGAGGTCGAGGCTCACGCCAGTTTGAACCCCTTTATTGGCCTGAGGGGATTGATTTATTAGCTGAGAAAATTAATTCCTTGAGCAGCCCTGATCGGCTTGCATTCCTTGGCGGGCTGATACCCGACCATCTTTATCATCTGACTGCTCGTTTGCTCGAAGCGCTGGGCGCGCCCCCGCCGGTGATCTTCGACCTGCACTCGGCGTTGGAGGGTCGTAATACAGCTGTGAAGCTATCGCAAACCTTCTTCGGCGAGGCTGAGCTACCAGTTTATGATCTTGCTCATGCCAGTGTCATCCTCTCGTTCGGCGCCAACTTTCTAGAGACTTGGATGTCGCCGGTGGCCCAGAGCCGGGCCTATGGGTTGATGCGGCAGGGGCCGTTCGGGGGGCGCGGGTTGCTCGTACATTTTGAGCCTCGTCTGTCTGGGACGGCGGCCTCAGCTGACGAATGGATTCCAGTACGGCCCGGCACTGAAGGGTACGTGGCCCTGGGAATTGGCCGCCTCATCGTTGAAGAACGGCTTGGACATGTAGGCAGCCATCGTGATAACGCTCTACTATATCAGAATGTGGATGTGCGCGAGATGGCCGCTGCCAGTGAAATCCCAGTTGAGATGCTCCGTCGCTTGGCCATCGCTTTCGCTGATGCAGACCGGGCCGTCGCCGTCCCTGGCGGCTACCTGGCGGGGCAGCGCAATGGCCTGGCAAGCATGATGGCCGTGCAGGCACTGAACATGCTTGTGGCTCAAATCGGCCGAGTGGGCGGTGTGTTCCTTTCTGATCCCGGCCCAACCGCCTCCCTGCGTATGCGATCACAGGTGGACACCTTTGATCGGATGCTCGACTTGATTGAACGCATGCAGGCTGGCAAAGTTGATCTGCTGCTTGTCAACGGCGCAAATCCGATATTTGAACTGCCAGCCGCTGCTGGTTTTACCGAGGCGATTCAACGGGTCCCATTCGTAGTCTCCTTCAATCCGTTTGTGGATGAAACTTCAGTTTGGTCCGACCTGATCCTACCCGATCATTCTTACCTCGAAGCGTCGGGGTACCAGGTGCCTATGCCCGGATCTGACCGCCCAGTGGTCAGCAGCCAGCAGCCGGTCGTGCGCCCACTATACGATACCCGCTCCACCGCCGACGTACTGCTGGAGCTGGCCGCTCGCCTGGGCGGCCTGGCAGCCGAGTCCCTACCCTGGCAAGACGATGTGTCCTTTCTGCAAGAGACAGCTACTGAATTGCACGGCTCCAGCTTGAGCGCATACGACTCCGAAACACGCGCCGGCTTTTGGGCTCTCTGGCGACAATATGGGGGCTGGTGGTCAGAGAAAGAGATCCGGCGTGAGCCAGATATGATCGGGTTCGTTCCGCAGCCCTTGCGAGTGTTGGAGCCGGAGTTCGAAGGGGATCCGCAGGATTACCCTTACTATTTATACATTTATCCTTCCATAACCCTATCGGATGGTCGCGGGGCAAACTTGCCCTGGTTGCAAGAGACAGCCGACCCAATGACGACTGCACGTTGGGGAACTTGGGTAGAGCTGAATCCGGAAGTTGCGCGTTCCTTAGGCGTGGGCGACAACGATGTAGTGCGCGTGGTTTCACCTTATGGCGAGCTAGAAGCGTCAGCTGTCATCTATCCTGGCATCCGGCCGGATGTGGTGGCTATCCCTGTGGGACAGGGGCATGGCGACTACGGTCGCTTTGCTGAACGACGTGGAAGCAACCCGCTGGCGCTAGTGGCTCCGGTCACTGACCCAGAATCCGGTGCGTTGGCTTGGGGCGCTACCCGTGTGCGCATTGAGCCAACCGGAAAAAAGCAAGAGTTGGCAAGGTTGGAGAGTTTGGATGGCGCAGGACGAGAAACTCTCGATTGAGAACAATCCTCGCTGGGCACTGGCGGTAGATCTGGACCGTTGCACTGGCTGCCAGGCGTGCGTGGTCGCCTGCCACGCCGAGAACAACGTGCCGGTCGCCGGTGAGCGGCAAGCAGCCTACGGGCGTTGGATGCACTGGATCATCATTCAACGCTACTGGGAAGGAGAATACCCGAATGTGAAGGCGCGCTTCATGCCGGTGATGTGCCAGCAGTGCAGCGAGGCACCCTGTGAGCCAGTCTGCCCGGTCTTCGCCACTTATCATAACCCAGAGGGGCTGAACGCGCAGATCTATAACCGTTGCATCGGGACGCGTTTCTGCGGCACTGCCTGCCCTTATAAGGTGCGCACCTTCAATTGGTTTCGGCCAGAGTTCCCCGAACCGTTGGCTGAGCAATTCAACCCGGATGTGACCGTCCGCTCGCGAGGCGTCATCGAAAAATGCACCTTCTGTATCCAACGTATCCGCCGGGTCGAAATCGAAGCTCGAGCTCAAGGTCGCAGTCCTCAAGACGGCGAGATCCAGCCGGCCTGCGTCCAGACCTGCCCGCCCGGAGCATTGGTATTCGGTGACTTGAATGACCCGAACAGCCAGGTCAGCCAAATGGCTCGCAGCCACCGGGCATTCCGGCTGCTGGATGAACTAGGAACCGATCCAGGGGTGATTTATCTAAAAGGAGGCGAGACGAATGTCTGACGTCCGACAGCCGGCGGCCGATCCTCAACCACCACCAATCGAGGGAGCAAAAGTCGAGAGTCCTAATTCAGTGGTTGAATACTCTGAGCGGCTTCTGCTGGCCGAACGAACAGATAGCGAGATCAACCAGGCTGTTCTCCAACCGATGATCCAGACTGGGCGAGGCTTCTGGATACTAGTAAGTATTCTAGGTGCTATCGTCGCTTGGGGGGTGTATGCTTGGGGTTATCTGGTTTACTGGGGAATCGGCGTCAGCGGGAAAAACCGGCCAGTATACTGGACGCTGTTCATTACTACCTTTGTCTTCTGGATCGGAATTAGCCATGCAGGGACGATGATCTCGGCTGTTCTCCGCTTGCTCAAGGCAGACTGGCGCCGGCCAATCACACGCGGCGCAGAGGCGATGACGGCATTCGCGCTGATGATGGCAGGGTTGTACCCGCTGATCCACCTTGGCCGGGTGTGGAAGTTCTATTGGATGATCCCCTACCCCAACAATCGCTTCATGTGGCCCAACTTTCAATCGCCGCTCATGTGGGATCTGGTGGCAATCTCTACCTACCTGATCGGCTCGACTCTTTACCTGTACCTGGCGTTGATCCCTGACATGGCCATGGCGCGGGACCACACAGGCAGCTGGCGTTACATACTTTACCGGGCATTGGCGCTCGGCTGGCGCGGCACTGAAGGCGAGTGGCAAAAACTGCACCGCGCCTTGAGCATCTTTTCGGTAGCCATTATACCGATCTTCCTCTCCGTCCACTCCATTGTTTCGTGGGATTTTGCGGTAACGATCCAGCCACGTTGGCACAGCACGATCTTTGCGCCTTACTTCGTCGTTGGCGCCATCTATTCAGGCCTCTCAGCCCTGGCCAGCATCTTGGTATTGGTAAGAAAGGGAATGCGGCTGCAGGAGTTCCTGCGCGCCGAGCACTTCGATTCCTTAGGCAAATTGGTGCTGGTGGCCGGCTTGTTCTGGACCTACTTCTGGTTCGCCGGGTTTCTGGTCGAGTGGTATGGTAACGAGCCGGTCACGCGCGAATTGATCCACGAGGAAGTGGCCGGCCGTTTAGCGCCGCTCTTTTATCTGCAAATGGGCGCCAACCTGATTCCGTTGGGACTTTTGATTTTCAAGAAGGTGCGCACTCGGCCGGGGATGTTGCTTGCAACCACGCTGCTTGTTAATGTCGGCATGTATACTGAGCGCCTCCTTATCGTGATTGGCAGCCTGCAGCGCAATCACATTCCCTTCAATTGGGGGACTTACCGCCCGACCTGGGTGGAGATCAGCATCGTTGCCATGACCTTCGCAGGTTTCGCGCTGCTTTACACCTTGTTCTCGCGTATCGTTCCCTACGTCCCGGTATGGGAGATCAAGGAGGGCCGATTGCGCTACACCATGCGGCGCATTGGCCGGCTGCTGGTGCCGACGGCCGCAGAGATTGAATAACGCGGAGTGTGAGACGCCTGATGATTGATACGATCACCTGGATGGGACTTTTCAACGAATCCACACAAGTGGCTGCGGCCATTGACGAATTGCATACCCTCGGTATCCCTGAGGACAAGATGGAGGTTATGACCGGCGTACCTTACCCCGAGGGCGCCCTGGGCCGGCACAGGGAGTGGCTATCCCTGCCCTACATCGTCCTGGCCGGGGCAGGCGCGGGGTTTCTCTTTGGCTTATTTCTTTCAGCCATTACACCGCACTTGTACCGGTTGGATGTCGGCGGCCATCCGCCTGTCGGCCTACCGCCAGCAGCTGTGATCACCTTTGTCTTTACCATGATGGCTACCATTGTATCGACTTTTCTAGGCGTTCTGTGGGAGATGAACTTCCCCCACTTTGGCCCGACTCCTTACCACAAACTCGTCACCGACGGTTTTCTGGTCCTGCTATTGGAATTTCCTGCTGCATTGGAGGCTGAAGTACGCCGAATTCTTGAAGCCCATCGAGTTCATCACCTTGGCGAGCCTGAAAGGATGCCCCTATGAGCCCGCGCCTGCGACGCGGCCTGATAATTATCGGGCTGGTGATGATGCCTTTCATACTCGGACTACTGTTCACCTACGAGATTATCAAAATCCCGTTTTACACTGACATGGCCAACCAACCCTCGGTAGACTACATGGAAGCGCCACGTCTGCTGTCGCCGGATGGTGCAGTGCCGGTGCAAGGGTTATCGATGATCCCCGAGGAGTTTCCCGTCAATCCCGTCTCGGCCGACCAGATCTCCCTGCAGCGCGGCGCGATCCTGTATGAAATTCACTGCCAATTGTGCCATGGAGCGCAAGGACATGGGGATGGGCAACTGGCCCAATATTTCGACCGCACGCCACAGAACCTCACTGGCCCACAGATCACGGCAGAGTTTGACGGCTCGGTCTACCTGACCATCATTCAGGGTTTTGGTCAGATGCCCTCCCTGGTTGAGAACCTGACACCGCGTGAGCGCTGGGATGTGATTAATTTCGTGCGCACCCTGCCTTTGGAAGATGACAATTGAGCGAATAGCCCGCACCAAAGTCAAATATGAAGCTTGACGAACCTACCCGAGATAACCTGAGGAGACAGACAGAATGATCAATCACCATCTATGGCGAATCGTTCGCCGGTCGCTGTCCATGGCTCATATTTTCAAGGGCTTCGTTCGCCGTTCGACCATCATTCTGATCCTGCTCCTGGCTGCTTGCGCTCCACCCCGCAGCCTGCCTACTGGGCCTACGCCTATCCCAACTCTTATACCGGCAACCGAACCAGCCAGCCCCCTCGGCGCGGCGACCGCGCCGGCATTCACCATCCAGAGCTACCCAGCGCGTTTACCCTCAGCTATGCTGGGTCAGGCAATATATCAAACTCACTGTGCCGACTGCCACGGCGTGGACGGCAATGGCGTCGTCCCCGGCGCGCGCAACTTCGGCGACCTGGATTACATGCGTGGCGAGACTCCGGCATCTTTCTACGCCGCCGTCACTGAAGGGCGCGGCGATATGCCCTCGTTTCGGGATAGGCTGACCTCAGACGAACGTTGGGATGTAGTTTTCTATGTTTGGCGCTTCTCCACAAACGCCGAAACACTAGCTCTCGGATTACAAATCTACGAGAGTAACTGCGCTGCCTGTCATGGGCAGGACGGAATCGGCACGGTACTCGGCGCGGCCGATTTCACCGACCTGAGGTTGGTCGATAGCCGTGCCCCGCGCGATTTCTACCTGACCGTTACCCAGGGTAAAGGCTCAATGCCAGCCTGGCAGGGGCGCCTTTCTCAGGGCGAACGGTGGGCGGTGATTGACTATCTCCGCACCTTCTCTTATGATCCGATATTAGCGGAGGAGGTCGCCTTAACCCAGCCAACAGCCTCGGCCGGCGAGGTCGCCTGTGATCCGGTCTATCTGTCGCAGAATAATCCCTTCGCCTGGGACGATGCGGAAGTCGTTGCTGCAGGCCAGGTGACCTACGACCAGGCCTGTACAATGTGCCACGGCGCGGACGGGGCTGGCGCCCTGCCGGGAACCCCCGACCTAACGACGACCGACACGCAGAGCGCCCTCCGCGCCAAAAGCGGAGAATTCCTATGTGTCGTGGCAGAGGGGAGTAACGCCATGCCTGGCTGGAAAGAGACTCTCTCTATCGAGCAAATGTGGCAAGTATTAACCTTTATCGCAAGTCTGGAGCAGTAGGCCAAAGAAACGTTTCCAGAGTATTCAGCTCAAGTAACACTACGAAGAATCAGCTCATTGGGACACTGACGAACACCGGCGCAGGGTGCTACCGCCGCGCCTTCTTCTGGCCCACGAACCCACAAAACATAAAAGTATTTCGCCTGGCACTCGAAAGCCAGGGGTCTCTGGGAATTGCCGGGGTGGATACCCAGATTTGGGGGTGTGAGCGTGCGTACGCACGCTCACACCCCCAAATCTGGCCCACTTCACGCCGAATCCCAGAGAGCCAAAGCCAGGCGAATATATATTGAACAGTGGAGAGGTATAATTTCCACATTGCCATTTGGTGATTAATGATTGGTCGATGGTCGATCGAGGTGCAGGGTAAGCACTCCCATCACGGTAGGAGTGATCTTCCATAATTCTCATCAGAGGGATCGAAAGCAGAATCAAATGGGAAGTAAGCAAGCATGAGCCGAAAGAAAAAAAACCAGGTATCGAAAGGGACTGGAAAACGATACACTTCCAGCAAACCCAAGCCGCAAACTACGCCTGTACGCCGCACTGCGCCGCCTGCCAGCTATGCGGAAAAAACATTGCGCAAACGCATCAGCCAATTTGGCTTGAGCCAAAGGTTTGAGGACGATTTCGAAAGGGCATTCGAGCAGTACATGGGGCCTGAAGCAATCCGGAGGCAAGGTGATCGAAAAATCCTCTTAATCGAAGACGTTGAAACGGAATTACCGGGATTCCAGGAATGGTTCTACTTCGATCATATCCTGGAATCCGGGGATCGTATCATTGACCTGTTTACGAAGGAAGAAGGGGAGAAGCTCTCGGGGGTGCAGTGGAAGATATTGGAAGATTGGTTGGCTACAAACCGCCTGCGGCTGCTTGAGACCCAGGCGGTCGAGCCAGGAATCGGCGAAACCATGCAAGACCTGCTGAGTGGAGAAATCTTTCACCTCGACGATATTTCCTTTTCTTATCACGGCATCCGTTGGAGTGTTTTTCTGGGACGCCCTCTCCTGACTGAGGGTAGGTGGCATTTTACAGGCAGCGGGACGATGCTTAATCCACTTGAAAAACCCAGGATCTTGAAAGCCGCCAAAGAATTATGGGTCGCTTATCAGGAAAAGTATCCACAATCTGAACTGAGCGACTTTTATCGTGACCATAGTCTTGATCTGCGTCACATAGAGAGGGAAATTCTTGATGAGCGCAGTAAACCAAAAGCACTGCTTTCCCGCGAAGGGCACCCGGCTGTCAGTGCACGAGCTGAATTTATCCTGAATAACGATCCGCTAGAAGTAGAGGATTTGCTGGATGAAGCCGAAGAATTCGAATTCGTGGGCGAACAGGAAGAGGGTGAATTTTCTGGCTGCTTGCATTACATTTGGCTATTGCGCGGCAGTTCCTCGATGCCAGAAGCCCCAGAAGATCTACCGCCCTCGGGAGGGCTAATCCTGTCCGGCAGCTGGACTGCTGGTCCTGGCGAGCCAGACTACTACACGTTAGGCGATTTGTACTTATCCGAGGAAGAGTTGACTTTGGTATGCATCTCACGAGAGAGGTTGGAGGCCGGCAAGCATCTGCTTAACCACTTCCTGGGGACCAGGATAAATCACCAGCATGACCAGTATTCCGACCTAAGAGAATTGAATGATGAGCCAGATATGGAAGACCAGGATGTTGGGTTCCACGAGGAAGATTGGGAAGATGAAGATGAGATCGCAGCAATCGAGACAATCAGGGAAGAGATGGCTGAACGCCTGACGATGCGCTGGCTGGATACTCCGGACGCGAATGGAGTAACCCCCCGCCAGGCAGCCCAAACTTCTGAAGGGCGAGAAAAATTGCAGGAGAACCTAAAGGTTTTGGATTTTTTTGGAGACCAGGCTTTGAAATCGGGGAAAATGCCGCCCATGCGCCTGGATCTGATCCGGAGAGTGCTGGGGTTGTAGAACCTGATCAAGATTGCAAGGTAAGAGAGATAACCGTGAATCAACCCAAACGCACGCTCAAGATTAACATGATCGACCTCATTTACGCTTTTGAATTCAGTGATCCCCTTTCAGAAGTATCTTATTACCTGGATTTGGAGACAGGTGAGATTTTAATGACCACGGGTGATGTACGCCGGCGTCTGGAAGAAATTTACGAAGAATATGGCGACCCGGAAACGGGCGAGGTGGACTGGTCTACGATTCTACCTGGACTGGGAATACCTGAATGGCAACAGGATGAATTAGTCGTGGCAGATCGCGTCGAGGCCGGCTTCGGTGAACGCTTTATCGCCATCCCTCATATAGAATCGTGGGAAGGCTATCGTGAGGCGGATTTTTCCCGCCTCCAGCAGGCCATCCCGGAGGCACTCAGCCTCGTTGCTAACAACCAGGATCCGGAGCGCGGGCCGCGCGGCGGCATCCGCTGGACGCCGCGCCAATCCGTCCGAAGGGTGGCCTGGCACACGCTTGATCACGCCTGGGAGATTGAGGATCGCATCGTACAATCCTTACCGGGTTAAGGGATAATGCGTTCAAGGGGGGAAATGTGGCCCGACAATCATCGCAGTGGTAAAATAGGCGGGCAGAGCAGACGTTTCGAGGGTACTAATCGCCTCGACCTTTAGTTTGGCCGTGCAATCCAAATCTTCGGAGCTCATTGGAGGGTTGGTAATGATGAGAAACACCACGCTCATGGATCGCTTCCGGTATAGATTTGACAACCTGATGGCCAGAGGCCCCATGACATTGATTGGGGCGCTTTTCTTGATGTCAACCTTGCTGATCGTCATTGTAGCGCTGGTTGTCGCCACGTTGACCAGTGAAGGTCGAGAATTGGGATTGGGAAGATTAATCTGGATGGGATTAATGCGCACCCTCGATTCGGGGACGATGGGCGGCGACGAGGGCAGCGTGCTCTTTCTTACAGGCATGTTCACCGCAACCATGGCTGGAATATTCGTAGTCGGAGCGTTAATTGGTATTTTGACGACCGGCCTGGATAGAAAGTTGGAAGAACTGCGCAAAGGCCGTTCCCTGGTTGTAGAACGAAATCACACCGTCATCCTGAGTTGGTCTCCTCAAGTTTTCTCGATTATCTCGGAACTGGTGATTGCTAATGCCAACCAGCGCGATTCCTGCATC
>Ga0154795_1129_pt2 | contig 14963 bp, 14 predicted proteins | sample Rifle2008BG16ft_FD_105803 | JGI IMG/M metagenome (GOLD analysis project Ga0154795, IMG submission 105803) | Chloroflexi bacterium RBG_16_54_18 | reverse complement strand
TAGATTATGGAACAACAAAACGAGGCACTCGCATCATGGTCAATAGAGATGTCATTCAGGCTGACTTCCGTATCGCCATTGGCAATATCGTTCCCCACCATCCCTCTGGCTGGAGCGCTGGAGCGAAGGCCGTCTTGCCCGGCGTTGGGGGTGAAGAAACCGTCGCCCAGATGCACTTCCTGGGTTCACGCTATCCTGCCTTGGGGAAAGTTGACACCCCTATGCGCCAGGAGATGGAAGACTTTGCCGAAAAAATCAACCTCAACTTCATCTTCAACGTCATTCTGAATCGCAAATCAGAGCTGGTAGCGGCAGTTTCTGGTCATTTTATCAAAGCCCATCGTAAAGGAGTGGAGCTTTCTAGGACCATCTACGGCTTGCCCATCCCTGAATTAGCCGACTTGGTTATCAGCAGCACCGCGCCGGTGGATTTTGACCTTTTTCAAGGTGACAAAGGTATTACCTCGGCTGAACCTGCCACCCGTCCCGGTGGCGAGATCGTGCTCGTATCCGGCTGTGTAGAAGGCATCTCCCCAGCTCATCCGGAACTGGCTGACTACCTCGGGAAAAATACCACTGCCCAATTGTGGGAAATGCTCGAAAACAAGGCCATCCCTGACCCACTGACCGGTGCTGAAGCGGTTGTCCTCAATGACATCAAGGCGAAAATGAAAATCACCTTTGTCACGGAAGGAATCTCCCGCTTGGTGTGCCAGTCGATGGGCTTTCACCATGTTTTACCAGAGAAGCTGAACGACTACATTGCTCTACGACTTCAAGAAAATCCCAATATCAAGATCGGAATCATGCGACACAGCGCCGAGCTTGCGCCGTTCGTTTCTTTAGAAAGTTAGCCTCAAAGGTAAGTTGAATAATTTCACATATCTTAATTGAATTTGAATCATCATCCAGAAATCAAAAAGGAGACGCACTCATGCAAATCGCCTGCGGCTATACAATACCAATCACCCTGTTCGGTATCCCCCCTTCACCGGAAGATCATCTCAAGGCGATGGGTATCATCGGCGAGGCCGGATTTAGCTCCATCGAATTGGAGTTGTATGACACGATGATAGAATTCCACAAGCACGACCTGGGGAAAATGAAGTCCATTCTAAAGGAATATGGGATGTCCGTTCCTTCTGTCATGGCGGTACAGGAGCAAATGTTCAGCCTGGACCCAATCATCAAGCAGAAGGCGATCGCTGATTTTGACTCTTTAACCGATCTTATAGTTGAACTGGAATCACCCATCGTCTCCATATGCGGCTACATGCCGCCCGAGATCAAACCGCAAGGAACCGAATTATACGTTGGCGGACCGCCCACCGCTGTTAAGGTCAATGACGATTTCTCATGGCCGTTGTTTTGGGAAAATGCCGTTGACCTAGTCTCGCAACTTGCAGCGATTTCCGAACATAAAAGACTGGAATTGATTATCGAGACGCGCGCCAACGATATTTTCTCTTCCACCGATGCCTTGATGCGACTGATCCGCGAATCCTCCGACCGTCTAGTTTTACAAGGCCAGTCCGCCCACATGGGCGTCATCCTTGATGTGGCTCATGTTCACGCCGGCAAGGAGTACTTAGCCTTGGTCATACCCAAGCTGGGCAAGCTCATCAAGCTGGTGCACCTCTCCGATAATGACAGTACGTTGGCTCATCATTATGCCCCCGGTAATGGTAATATCGATTTTCCGGCAGTCATCCGCACACTAAGCCGCCAGGGGTACAACGGCCATCTCGTAGTGGATATCTCAGGTGTGCCTAATATCGTCGAAGAAGCCTGTAAAGCCCGCCGCTATTTCCAGTCCCTACTTGATCTATCGACCGGGTAGGAATACAATCTTCATGCTGAGAGCGCAGAATAACTTGGATCCGTTAGACATACATCAATAGGTCAAAAGCATTGCAGGTTGGCATAGGAGAATGAACTTAATATGTTTACAATCTGGAAAATGAGTCTGTCATCTTTTGTTTATTTTAATTATCCCTTGACAGAAGCGATCAAACGTACAGCCGCTGCCGGCTACCAAGGAATCGATATCTGGGGAGGACGGCCGCACGCCTATCGTCGCGACCTGAGCGAGGTGGAAATCGCCTCCCTTCGCCGGCAGATCGAATCCGAGGGGTTGGCGGTTGCTTCTTTCATCCCAGCCCAGTTTCGTTACCCCACCTGCTTGTGCAGCCCCTCCGATAAGATTCGCCTGGACAGCATCGCCTACATCCAGGACAGCATCGACACAGCTGCTAACTTTGGCGCGCCAGTGGTCAGCGTCTGTCCCGGGCATACCCTCTATGGCCAAACGAAAGAGGACGGCATGCACCGGTTGCAGGATAGCCTTTATAAAATCACTTCCTTTGCTGCCCCATACAACTTGCGCATTGCCATCGAGCCTGCCGACAGGTATGAAACCGACCTGGTTACTACCTGCATCGAAGGTTTCCACCTGGCGGAGAGCCTGGGTCAGGATAATCTAGGAGTCTTGCTTGATACCGGTCATTCCCAAGTTGTCGGTGAGCCTATAGCCGAGGTTATCCCTCAAATCTATTCGTGTATGTTCCATATTCATATTGATGACAATCACGGCTTACGGGACGAGCACAAAGTTCCTGGTGACGGGGTGATCGACTTTATCGCAGTGCTCAAGGAGTTACACCGGCTACGCTACCAGGGCTTTTTAGGTGCTGAACTGGAGTGGGGTTATACGGTCGATCCTGACCCACCAGTCCGCCTAACGGTAGAGCGCATGCGGAGTTTTGCTGAACAGGCTTTGATTGAATAAAGATTGTTTCAAACAGTCGACTCGCAGCAATTGGTGACAGCAGATTTCGCGGTATTTTCTATTCTGGCAGCTAATTCGATTTTAAAATGATAGCACACATTCTCGCAGGAAACGCTCAGCCAACCAACGCACCTGATTGTAGATGCCTCCTGCCGCTCTACCTGTTCAAAGTCACTGCATCCGCTGCACCTTTTTCCTCAGCAACTCCACCCATGGCAATCGTTGCCGACATGAATATCCCACTTGTCTGCCTGCTCCGTGCATAGCACCACACTTTCTCGTTCGCCATGTTTCCAGATTGTTTTAGCTATATCTCTAGGCGAAAAATTTTCTAGGTCATCTAGGTATGTTTTTATTTGATTATATGCCTGTTGTTTAATTCGGGACACCAGGGACGGAATAGCCACTTGGGACATTTATTATCTCTCTGCTACATCAATCTATGATTTATTTGTAAGAGATAGCTCAAATGAGTAGTGTAGATTAGATAACCCAGTATATGACCGCCGTCACCAAGTGCTACCCGGGTCTCTCCCTATCGTCCAAAGGTGGCGAGAAAGCCTCGGCCAGCGGGGACCGGGTGCCCTCGCACACCGAGCAGGGTGTGCAGGAAACGAAGCTCCTGCTACCACCAGGCACAATTTTTATTATCATCGGGGGAGGGAACCACAGCCAGTTCGGTTGGTACGGCAACCAGCCGGGAGACGCCGAAGCCACCATCAGCAGGGAAGAGCAGCAGGCGCAGGTGCTGCAGGCCACCCTCCAGCTGCTGGCAGGACTTCAATAATACCTGCCGGTAACAGGACGGAAAAGAGAATGTCGTAGTCCACCTCCCCGCCTCCACCAGGTCGCAACTGTGCAGATGGACGATATCTTTTAGTTCTGTTTATTTAATCTATGAGGATAATGTATGATTGGACATCTTACGCGCGGCGAGATTGAAAGCCAGCCTGCCGTCTGGCGATCTGTACTTTCTTCCTGGCCAATTATCGCAAAAGAGCTCGCAGCCTGGCGTGATAGATTAGCAGATACTCAGTTGGTCTTTACCGGCTGCGGTACCACCTATGCGTTGGGTTTATCCTCAGCTGCGCATTTCCATCACTACGGGATTTCCGCGCACGCTTATCCGGCTTCGGAATTAGCTGCTTACCCTGAAATGCTGCCTTCCGCCGCGACAACGATGGTTGCTATTTCGCGCTCTGGCTCGACTAGCGAGACCTTGTGGGCTGTCGAGGCGTTCAAGAAACAACTCCCTGGCAGCCTGGTGTTCGCCATCACGACGCAGCCTGTATCGCCGCTGGCTAAAATGGCGAATATCGTCCTGGATGCCTCTGCCGCAAGGGAGAATTCCGTGGTCGAAACGCGCTCCTTCACCTCCATGCTGCTGCTCTCCAGGGAATTAGCCGCCTTTCTTGGCCGGGATCCAGGGTTGCACAATCGCCTTTTGCGCTTACCGTCGGTTTTGGAGGATTTAAATCAACGCAGCAAAGACAAAATGCAAATCCTTGGCGAAGACATGCAACTGCAACGCTTTTTCTTCCTGGGAGGAGGCAGTATGTATGGTACCGCCCTGGAAGGAATGTATAAAATCAAGCAATTTACTGCCGGTTGGGCCGAGGCTTTTCATCCCCTGGAATTCCGCCATGGCCCGAAAACCCTGGCCGGCCCGGGTGCCCTGATAGTCGGACTGGTAGCAGATCGGGCAGCTGGTGAAACTCTGCATTTATTGTGCGAGCTGCAGACAGGCGGAGCGCACTGTCTGGCTGTCGTCGACGACAGCGATATTCTGGATTTGAAGGGCATCGAAAATGTAGTCGAGTTGAAGAGTGATTTGAACGAATGGGAGCGGGCAGCATTGGTATTGCCGCCGCTGCATTGGCTGGCATTTCATAGGGCGCTTCAATTGGGCCGAGACCCGGACAAGCCGGCAGGACTCCAGGCCATCACCCTGCTCTGACAATTGTCATAGGATCACCCGCAATTCGTTTTAATGGACCCGACTCTATTGACTCAGTCCCAAAATCATGTATAATTCTCTTAATGTGTACGGACATAATGACATACCTACATTAGAACGTACGGACAGACTGGTTAGGGTTTTAACATGATGAGGAGGTGAAATGAGGGGCTGATTCAATTTTATCCTGGCACCCGGTTTTCAAAACTAATTAATAAATCCAATGTTCACATAAAACTTCGGAGGAGATATGTTTAAAAAATCTTTGTATGTGCTTCTCGTGATGGCCTTCCTGGTCGGTGTGGTTGGTTGTACCGTGGATACCCCCGTACCACCTGCCGACACCGGGACTGAAGAACCGGTGGCACCCGCTGAAGCAACCCTGGCTCCAAAGAGCGACCAGGTTGCAGTTTCTCTTGGTTGGCAGGAAAACGAATCCGGTCAACGCTTCACTCAAGGTTATGAGGAAGCATTCAAGGAATTAGGTTGGGAATACGTGATTTCTAACGCTAATTACGATCCTAAGCTGCAGTCTGAGCAGATCGACGCCTTTGTTCGTTTGAATCCCAAGGCATTGTTCGTCACCTGCTCCGACCCGGTCGGGATTACGGCTGCTGTCAAGCGTGCTGTTGAGGCGGGTATCCCCGTGTTCACAGCCGATTGCTATATTGCCGATGTCGGCGCGACGACCATGATCGCATCCAACAACTACGGCATGGGCCTCTACACCATGGATTACATCGCCACACAGATTGGCGGCAAAGGCAAAGTTGGTATGATCGGCCTGCCGAACAACGAGACCTGGAACTTGCGAGAGCTCGGCGCACGCCAGGTTTTAACCAATTATCCTGACATCGAGGTAGTATATTGGCCTTATGACTCGACCGGCGCAGTGACTCCTCGCCAGGCAATTGAAAATATCATCACCGCCAACCCTGACGTCACGGCGATCTGGTGCTCCTGGGACGGCGCAGCGATGGAAGGTGCCCTGGCCGCTCAAGAAGCAGGAAAAGATGAAGTCGTCTTTACCGGCATCGATGGCGGAGAACGGGCTTTCGAACAGATTTCGACTGATGGTCCATTCAAGCTCACCATGGCCCAGAGCATCTACTGGATGTCTTACATGGATGTCATGTATGCCCAGGATTACTTCGAAGGCAGTATGGTGCCTCGCTTTGTCGTAGCTCCAGTTTTTGCAGTCGTCAAGGAAGACCTGGATGCAGTCCCAGCAGGTGTAAACGCGGCTGACTATGACAAGCCGGGCGTGTATATTGACCTCGGTTGGAAACCTGATCTTTAATTTGACATTTCAGACTCGTCATCACTAAGCGATGATCACTGCCTGGCTTGCCTGAGATATCATGCATGCCAGGCAGTGATCTCTGTGATTTTATTTATAATCATCACTGATCACCTGGCTCCAGGCTCTCGAATATAAGAATGAACGGATAATTCCTATGGATGAATATTCACTGGAAATGAAGGGAATTGTCAAGCAATTCCCGGGTGTACAGGCCCTTTCTGGGGTTGACTTCAACCTGCGGTCTGGCGAAGTTCATGCCTTACTAGGTATCAATGGAGCAGGTAAGTCGACGCTGATCAAGATTCTTGCAGGGGTTTACCAGATGGATGCCGGGGAAATAAATATCTCCGGGAAACCAGTAGAAATTCACTCTCCCCTGGATGCCAAGCTGCATGGGATTTCCACTGTATACCAGGACCCCCAGATGATCCCCTCATTTTCTGGTTTCGAGAATATCTTCCTGGGTATGGAGACGAATAAGAAATCTGTCTTCGACTTCATACGACGCGGTGAATTGCGTAAACGGGCGCAGCAATTATTGGAACGTTATCCCTTCAACCTCGACCTTAATAAGCCGGTCATTGAAATGGGTCCGGTTGAAAAAGAAAGCATTGCCATCCTGAGAGCACTTTCTCAGGCCAGTGCGACCATTTTGGTATTGGATGAACCAACTTCCATTCTAACCCGCAGCGAAATTTTGATGCTCTTCGAGCAGATCAAGATGCTGAAAGAGCGGGGTGTATCGATTATTTATATTACACACCGGCTGGAAGAAGTCTTCCGGATTGCCGACCGGTTTACAGTCCTGCGTGACGGTAAAACAGTCGGCATGTACACGGTCGACGAAAATATCAACACCAACAAGATTACCGAGCTGATGCTGGGCGAGAAATTGAGCCAGGTCTATCCCGATAAAATCTCCAGTCCTGGAGAAGAAATCTTATCTGTGGAGCACCTGGGGATACCGGGAAAATTCACGGATATCAGTTTCAATGTCCGGCGCGGCGAAATCCTCGGAATTTACGGCCTGGTGGGCTCTGGTTTTGATGAGCTGTGCAAATCGCTGTTTGGCATCTTGCCTGATCGACAGGGCAAGATTTCTATGCACGGCAAGAAGGTTGAAATTTCCTCTTCCGAGGATGCTATCCGTAATGGCATCTTCCTGGTGCCAGGTGACCGCCGCACAGAAGGCCAGGTTTCCGAAGAGAGCGTCGCGTTCAACATTTCCCTGGCAAATCTCAAAAAAGTATCTGGATTTCTTGGATTTATTCGCGGTCATAAAGAGGGTAGAGATACTAGTAAGATGGTCGATACCTTGAATATCAAGACTCCAGGCGTCGGCGAAAAAGTAGCTCTGCTGAGTGGAGGCAACCAGCAAAAAGTTGTGATTGGCAAAGGCCTTTATACAGACGCAGAGCTTTATATATTCGAAGAACCCACGGTTGGAGTGGATGTAGGCGCCAAGTCGGGGATTTACTACCTGATGCGGGAGCTTTCCCAGGATAAAGCCGTGATTGTGGTTTCCTCGGATATTGAAGAGGTGTTCGGTGTAAGCGACCACATCCTGGTCATGTTCAAAGGCCAGGTTGTTCTCGACCGGTTCACCGACCAGACTCAGCTCAACGAGGTATTAGCACATGGATTGACAGGAGGTGCGAATGTCAAAGCGGGCGAAGCAATTTAATCGTGATTGGATTTCGGTAATCATATTCCTTTGCATTCTTGCCGGGATCATGGCGATCTTTTCATTCCTGGCCCCGCAGTTTATGACTGCCAACAATCTACTGCGCGCCCTGAAGCACCTTTCGGTTACCTCGCTGGCTGCACTGGGATTGACGTTTGTGGTTGTGGTTGGACATTCGGATATGTCTTTTGCCTTCGTCAGCTGCTTTGCAGGGATGTCGATGAGTTTTTTCATTGGGATAGTAGGCTGGCCGCCTGTTCCTTCAATCATTATGGGTCTCTTTGGTGGGATGATCTTTGGCTTTCTGAACGGAATTGCAGTGGGTAGATTTAAACTGCCGGATATGATCGTAACGATCGGAATTGGATCGTTCGCCTGGGGACTCGCTTACCTTTATAACAAGGGCAACTATATTTACACAAATTTCCTTACCTCCGGCATCATCGAATTCAGCGACGGCAGACTCCTTGGTATTCCCTTCCCCGTGATCTACCTTTTTTCATTTTACATCGTCGCTTATCTCATACTTCATCGGACTAAATACGGGCGCGGTTTTTATTCGGTGGGCAGCAACCGCATCGCAGCAGTCTTTTCAGGCATTAAGATTGAACGTTACATCATCGCCGCTTTCGTCATCTCCTGCACCCTGGCTTCTTTCACAAATATGGTGATGACCGCCGCTCAGGGGAACGGCAATGTAAAAGGTGGATTGGTGCTGCTGTTGCCAGCCTGGGCAGCCGTCTTTATCGGAATTTCGGTTTTTAAGAAACCCACTGTGATTGGGACCTTCCTGGGAGCTTTCCTGCTTTCGATTATGCAGAATGGGTTCACGTTGCTGAATGCGCCTTTCTATATTATGGATCTCATAGTAGGCCTGACGTTAATCCTTTCAATCGTTATCTCGCGCATTGAAGTCAGGAAAAAAGTGAAGGATGTCAGTCCAATCGACACCTTCCAGGCAGCCGCATAACTTGAGAAAAGAGATTGGTTATGATTAAAAAGCTAACATCCTCCTTATTCACTCCAGAATATGTGTTGCTCTGGATTCTTTTCTTGATGATTGTGGGTTTTTCCATAGCTTCCCCGGTTTTCCGGCGCCCAGATAACTTGATGGATATCGTGCGCGCCTCTGCGACCAATGCTCTGATGGTCCTGGGACTGACATGGATTGTGGCGACTGGCGAGATTGATATCACCTTCCCCGATATCGCCGCGCTGGCCAGCATGGTGACGGCCTACAGCGTTTTTAACGGCTGGTCCTGGGGTGTATCTGTCCTCATCGCCATCCTGGCTTGTTCGCTGTATGGCTTGCTGAGCGGGTTCCTGGTAAATAAATTCCTGTTCCGCTCCTTGATAGCCACCATCGGCGTATCCGTGCTGGCAAAATCTACAGCCTACATTATCGGCAGCGGCAGCCCAATTTACTTATTGAATATCAGCCCGACAATCCAGGCAATAGTCTACGGCAAAATTGGCGGCGTCGTCCCATTCCTGATGGTTCTTGTGATCGTCCTCTATATATTAGCCAGCATTCTGCAAAATTACACCAAGCTCGGCCAGTATCTATATGCCCTGGGCGAAAACCGCAAAGCCTCTTTTGAGGCAGGTATCCCGGAAAAGACCATCCTGTACAGCCTGTTTATCCTTTCGGCAGGATTGGCTTCTTTTGCCGGTATTTTGCAGCTCGCACTGTATTCTTCCGGGCAGCCGAATTTCCAGGGCTCCTATTTTGTAGATGGCTTGACCGCGGTTTTCCTCGGCGCGCTGGTCATAAAGCTGGGCAAACCGAACGTGATTGGCACTTTCATCGGTGCGATCTTTATCATCGTGCTGAGCAATGGTCTCACCTTGCTGAATATCCCCTTCTTCTACGGCCTGATTATCAAGGGCTTTCTGATGATCGTTGGGGTGACCGTAATTGCCCTGACGAAATCACAATTCTATGCAAGTATTAAAACTCGCCGCCTCAGGCAGGTGGCAGCAGCAGGCGACTGATGTTTCATATAGGAGTTAGAAATCATGAATAACTTCGAGTTTTACAATCCAGTTCATATCGTCTTTGGCGCCGGGGAAATCAATCGAGCGGGAGCACTCGCCAGCCAGCTTGGCAAGCAAGCCCTGCTTGTCAGCTACCAGGATCAGGCTGTATTTGACGGGTTGATTGAAACTATCAGCTCCTCGCTTCGGGACGCCGGTGTTGGGTGCACTGCTTTCCGTGGGGTTAATCCTAATCCGAAAATCGGTGAAATCGAAGCGGGTGTTGCGGTGGCACGTGCCTGCGGTGCCGACCTGGTGATCGGCCTGGGTGGTGGGAGTGCCATGGACGCCGCCAAGTTGATTGCTGCTGGGGTTTTTTATCCTGGCGACCTGTGGGATATGGTCTTCAGCCGGCATGACAATTCATGCCAGGCTGTCCCACCGACTGAGGCGCTGCCTTTGATGATGATCCCCACCCTTCCAGCTACAGGCAGCGAGATGAACCCAACTGCCGTTGTCACCAACGAACGTACAACTGAGAAATCCTACACCTGGGATGCATGTTTATATCCAAAGGTTTCCCTGGTTGACCCGGCCCTGACCTGTACACTTTCACCTTACCAGACCGCCTGCGGAGTGGCGGACACACTTTCTCACGTGCTTGAGTTTTATCTGACCGGTTTCGAAGACGCATTCCTGAATAACCGGCTTCAGGAAGGGGTAATGCTCACGGTGATGGAATACGCCCCTAAGGTCTTCCGCGATCCTGGCGATGTTTCAAGCCGGGCACATCTCCAATGGGCTGCGATTGTCGCCTTGAACGGCTGGTCTCAACCCGGCGATGGATGGACACCCATGCACCAGCTAGGGCACGTGCTTTCAGCGCGCTACAACATCGCTCATGGTGCTTCACTGGCGATCGTCATGCCTGCCTGGATGACGCAATTTTACAGGACCCGACTATGGTCGTATAAAGCGCTGGCAGAGCGGATATTTGGCGTTCAACCGGAGGATAAGACTGGCGAGCAGATAGCACTGGAAGGTATAACCAGGTTCAAAAGCTACTTGAAGGATATAGGGATAGAGGTGAGCTTATCCCAGATCGGCGTGACCGCAGGAGATATACCGTCTCTGGTAGAGGATGTTGTGAAAGTCAGCTTTGGGGCTGATGGTAAGCTTCGCAGCCGGCCGCCAGCCACACGCCAGGATATTAACAGGGTGTTTGAGCTGGCCCTGAACGAGTAATTTTCCGAGTATGGTCAAAGGTTGATCCAAGGATTACTTATGAATCTCGCTCCATCTGAAATCGCTCAAATGATAGAGTTAAGTGCAGTTAAAGCGGAAGACGACGATAATTATCTCCGCCTGATGATTGATTATGCAAAGAAATACCATTGTCTTGAAGTGATCCCACTGCCAAGTCGATTGCCATTTGTAAAGGAGCTGCTCGAAGGCAGTGCAGATATTATGTTGGGTGGAGCTGTCGGTTTTCCTTCGGGTGGAAATACCACTTCGATCAAGGTTCTGGAAGCCCGAGAACAGGTTTCTTTGGGCTGCGATGAAGTGGATATGATGATCAATGTAGGCTGGTTGGTCTCGGGTAGATATGCGGAGGTGCTGAATGATATCCGGGCCGTGGTCGAGGAATGTGGTGAAATACCCTTAAAGGTAATTTTGGAGTGTCATTATCTCACCAAGGAATTGATCTTGAAGGGCTGCGATTTATGCATCGAAGCCGGGGTAAAATGGGTGAAGACTGGAACCGGCTGGGCGCCAACGGGAGCCACCCTGGAGAATATTGCCTTTATCAAGGCGCACGTCGGGGATCGCATTGGAGTGAAAGGTGCCGGTGGCATTCGCGATTTGGAAACACTCCTGGCGATGTATCAATTGGGAGCACGCCGCTTTGGATTGGGTCTCAATTCAGCCAAGCAAATACTCTCACAGGCATTTGGCGAGGTTGAACATGCCCAAATAACCCAGAATTCAGGTCCCGCATGATTTGTAATAATGCATTGAGACGAGGTGTCCGGAGATGGCAATTATGTTGACCGGAAGCCAATCAGTGGATAAAAGCATCCCCACTCCACTTTACTATCAATTGTTCCAGATCATCAAGAACCAGATCGATATGGGCGAATTGAAGGTAGGCGATGCGATTCCTACTGAATTGGAATTGATGGTGAAATACCAGATTAGCCGGGCAACTGTCCGCCAGGCAGTTCTGCAATTGGTCAATGAGGGTTATTTGCGCCGCGAAAAGTCAAAAGGCACTTTTGTCACTCGGCCGCCCAGCAAGTTCCGCTTCATCGAAGGTTTGCGCGGCTTCTCGGCAGAAATGCGCAGTCGCAACATCTCCTATTATTCGAAAGTCCTGGATAAGCGCATCTTTCCTGCTCCGGAGAAAGTTGCCAGGATCCTTGAGATCGAACCTGGTGCGCCGGTTTTTTACTTGCACCGCCTGCGGATTGTCGATGATCAACCCTTCCTCATCGACCATCATTACATCCCATATGTTCTGTGCCCCGGCATCGAGGAGAAAGTGGCTGATAATGTCTCACTGTATGCCGCGCTCGAAAAAGATTATAAGTTGCTGCTTCACCATGGGTGGCGCGAATTCGAGCCAGTAACAGCCACTTCCAAAGAAGAGATTGACCTGCTCCAGATTTTCCCTAAAACCAACCTTCTGTATGTCGAAAGCACCGTTTACGATCGCGATAATCACCCGATTAACTACTTTTATGCCCTGATCCACGGCAAGTTTACCGTCGACATTCTCAATACGAGTGAGTTCGAGTAAATTCTGCCGCGCATCACATGAGCTTTTTCATCGGCTTACAAGGAGACGCAGCCTATGGATCCTTTGATCATCGCTTATGACCTTGGGACTGGTGGCAACAAAGCCTCCCTGTTTGATTTGGAAGGCAGCTGCCAGGCTGATTTGTTTGTCCCATACCAGACTCATTATCCCAGGGCCGGCTGGCACGAACAGCGACCGGAGGACTGGTGGAGTGCAATTATCAACAGCACTCGCCAGCTGATTCAAAAAACCGGCATCGATCCACGCCGGGTGACCTGCCTGGGGATATCGGGTCACAGCCTGGGAGCAGTTCCCCTGGACAAAAATGGGGATCTTCTGCGCGAGGCAACACCGATCTGGTCCGATGCACGCCCGGTCAAACAGGCTCAACAATTCTTTAATCACGTGCCAGAAAGTGAATGGTATTACATCACGGGCAATGGATTCCCGGCGCCTCTGTACACGGTGTTCAAGATCATGTGGTACCGCGACAATGAGCCTGAGATGTTTCAACGCATCGATAAAATTATCGGCACCAAGGATTATATAAATTACCGCCTGACAGGAGTGATCGCCACGGATTATTCCTACGCTTCCGGCAGCGGCGTATACGACCTGCTCGATTGGAATTATTCAGACCGCCTGATCGGCGCTTCCAGCCTGCCAGGCCGCATCTTCCCGGAAATCCTGCCTTCCGCCCAGGTGCTCGGCACACTGCTTCCCGAAGCCGCGCAGGCCCTGGGCCTTCCTGCTGATGTTAAATTAGTATCGGGAGGGGTGGATAATTCTTGCATGGCGCTGGGGGCCCGCAACATCAAAGATGGCAGGATCTATAATTCATTGGGATCCTCGAGCTGGATCGCGGTGACTTCCAGCAAGCCGATCCTGGATGACCGTTACCGCCCGTTTGTGTTTACGGCTGTTATGCCGGGTTTATTCAACTCTGCCATCCCTGTATTCTCCGCTGGCAGCAGTTTTCGCTGGCTGCGAGACCAGCTCTGCCGTGACCTGGTGGCTCGCGCTCAGGTGGACGGCATCGACGTATATGAATTAATGACCTCGGAAGCCGCAAGCTCACCTGTCGGCGCGCGCGGCATTCTCTTCAATCCCAACCTGGCCGGGGGATCATCCATTGACGACAGCATCAATATCCGCGGCGCTTACTTAGGCCTGGATCTGGGGCACGTACGCGCCGATGTGATCCGCGCTACCATGGAAGGAGTCGCCATGGAGATGCGTCTGGCTTTGGATGAGCTGTATAAGACCATGAGCGCTGTGTCCGAAATGGTTGTGGTAGGCGGAGGCAGTCGCAGCAAACTGTGGTGCCAGATTTATGCCGATCTCTACAGGATGCGGATTGTGAGGACCAATATCGACCAGCAGTGTGCTGCCCTGGGCGCGGCAGCACTGGCAGCGGTTGGTTGTGGGTATTGGGAGGACTATGAGATTATTGATCGCATCCATATTGTCCAGGACAACTCGGACCCTGTCCCTGCCAACGTTGAAATATACGAGGCCATGATGCCGCTTTTCCGTAAATCAGCGAAATTCCTGGCAGAGCTCGGCGACCAGGTGGCCGGCCTGAGCCTGCCAAATTCATGAAGGCAGCAGTTCAATGAAAACGGAAACAGTCGATTTCGATGGTCTTGGTGCGATTAAGATCTGTAACGACCGGCTAGAGATGGTCGTGGTCAGCTCCCTTGGGCCACGCATCGCCTTCCTGGGCTTTGAAGGTGAATCCAACCTGTTGTACTGGAAAAACGACGATCTGGGCCGCCAGGGCTGGCGCCTAATGGGAGGGCATCGCGTCTGGGTTACTCGTCCTGGGGCGGATGAATCCGAAGACGCCTATGCCGCAGATAATGAGCCGTGCCGGGTATCTCTTGAAGATGACCGTCTCACCGTCACCGGTGCGGAGCATCCTTTTCTCAGGACCGAGCGCGGTCTGAAGATTCAGGTCCTGGATGAATCATCCTTCGAGGTCACTTCCTTAGTCACGAATACTGGCCCGATGCTATATTCAGGCGGTGTCTGGGCGCCTACCTGCCTGCTGCCCCAGCCCGGTCAGGAGTTTGGCATCCTCTTGGGCGACCGGCGCCTGTCGTGGGACCTGGTCAGGGTTGTGATCCCGCGCAAATTTGCCGGGCATACCGCACCAGTCGACGATCCACAGGTCCGCTTTAGCGAGGATTTCATGATCGTCCTCCCCGGGGGCATAGAAACCAAGCGCATGCTCATGGCACCCATGGGGATCGCTGCCATGACATGGCCGGAGAAAAACTTATCTTTCATCAAGCGTTCGAAGTTCAATCCGCGCGGCAAATATCCTTTGGATTGCAACCTGGCAATCTATAACGCTCCTGGAAATTTCATGTTTGAAATGGAATCCTACGGCGAGGAACAGACCCTGATCCCTGGCAGCACGATGGAATTGAAAGAACGCTGGACGCTGGT
>Ga0154795_1136_pt2 | contig 15085 bp, 12 predicted proteins | sample Rifle2008BG16ft_FD_105803 | JGI IMG/M metagenome (GOLD analysis project Ga0154795, IMG submission 105803) | Chloroflexi bacterium RBG_16_54_18 | reverse complement strand
GGTTGGAGCGTTTGACTTTGACTTGGGTTTCTTCAATCATGGCCGCACCTCATGCTTCCACCTCGAAATTCCCGGTCCATCCCAGCTCGGCAAATTCAGTGTTATGGGCGTGAAACATATACAAACCGGGATATTTATATGAGAACTCCAAGATGCCGCGCTGTGCCTGTGTTTGCATAATGGTGTCGGTGAATTCCGAGGCTGCCAGGCTGGTGCCGGTCGGGTAGTAATGGAAGAAATTGGCATGCAGGTGGAAGGAATTGAGCAGGTCGAATTCCAATATATTAACCAGGTAGACGCGTACCAGCTCTCCCACCCGGATCGGAATCGGGTTGAGCTGGTAGTGGAAGGGGATGCCGTTGACTGCATAGGCATCGTTCACATCGTCGAAATCCAGGTCGAAACCATTCATCACCATCACGAATTCGCGATCGGCATGTGGCCTGCCTCCCTTGGGATCGATGATGAATGCGCCGTACAATCCTTTGGCAATGTGGCGGGCCAGCGGGGCGGCGTGGCAGTGGTACAGGTGCAGTCCAAATGGCTCGGCGTCGAATTCGTAGACGAAGCTTTCGCCGGGAGCAATCATACCGGGCGTTCCAGGAACCCCATCCATAGCGGCGGTATGGATGCCGTGAAAGTGCATCGAATGCGGGTGTGAGCTGCCGTTGCGAAAGCGGATGCGGATCCGGTCGCCTTCCGTGCAGCGGATTGTCGGACCGGGCAGTTGGCCGTTGTACAACCAGGCCGGAAAAATGATGCCAGGCAGGATCTCTAGGTCTTTATTGATGGCGTATATATCATATTCCCTTAAAGTCTGCCCGTTTTCCAGGATAGAGACCTTGCCGTAATCGAAATCGGTGAGCAAATTACTGGGATTGAACCCGTTGCCCTGGTGATCCACTTCGCCGACTGCCATCGCCATGTGGTCGGTATGCCCAACATGTTCTTGCATGTGGGTAGATGCCCGGGCAGTCTTGTAGTTCTGTGCCGTCCAACCCGCCCCTGCCAGGCCGATTGCCGTCAGCGCCCCGGTGCGCAGGAATTCTCTTCTGGAGATATTTTTGTTCATAAAAAAAAACAATCCTTAATTTCTGATAATATAGATGTTAATAATCCTAATTTCTATTTTAGGCTAATCAAGATTTTCTGTCAAGGTATAATGGATCAGATTTGCATTAACACCCCATTCCCTTTCAATTTGAGTAACCTGCGATGAGTGAACAAGTCATTTTCTCGATGGTGCGCGTCAGCCGCACCTTTCCCCCCGGAAACAAGCCGGTGATCAAGGATATTTCACTCGGTTTTTTCTTCGGTGCAAAAATCGGGGTTCTGGGACTGAATGGAAGTGGAAAAAGCACCCTGCTGCGTATCATCGCCGGTAAAGATGACGGTTTCACCGGCGAAGTGGTCTTCTCACCCGGTTATACGGTCGGCATGCTCGACCAGGAACCCCAGCTCGATCCAGCTAAGACAGTCCGTCAGGTGGTCGAAGAGGGGGTAGGGCTGATCGTTGATAAACTAAACCAGTTTGAGGCGGTGAATGAGCGCTTTTCGGAACCAGATGCGGATTTTGATGCATTAATTACCGAACAGGGACGCCTGCAGGAATGGCTCGATCACCACGATGCTTGGAACCTTGACCGCCGGCTGAACATCGCCATGGATGCCCTGCGCTGCCCGCCTGGTGAAACATCGATTGCGATTCTCTCCGGTGGAGAGCGCAGGCGGGTGGCTCTCTGCCGGCTGCTGCTCACTGAGCCGGATATCCTGCTTCTCGATGAGCCGACCAACCACCTCGACGCTGAATCTGTAGCCTGGCTGGAGCGCTTCCTGCAGGAATATAAAGGTACCGTCATCGCAGTGACTCATGATCGCTACTTCCTGGATAACGTTGCTGGCTGGATTCTCGAGCTGGACCGGGGATTCGGTATTCCCTGGAAAGGCAATTACACCTCCTGGCTGGAGCAGAAGCAGGAGCGCCTGCGCCAGGAAGAAGGCGCTGAGAGTAAACGACAGCGGACCCTGGAAAGGGAGCTGGAATGGATCCGCATGTCTCCCAGGGCGCGCCAGGCGAAAGGGAAAGCACGCCTGACCGCTTATGAAAACCTGCTCGGGCAGCAATATGAGCAGCGGCGGGAAGACCTGGAGATCTATATCCCTTCCGGCCCGCGCCTGGGTGACCTGGTGGTCGAATTTGAATCTGTCAGCAAGGGATTTGCAGATCGCCTGCTGATCGACCGCCTTTCGATCAGCCTCCCGCCCGGCGCCATCGTGGGAGTAATCGGTCCCAACGGGGCTGGAAAAACCACTTTCCTGCGCCTGCTGACAGGCCAGGAGCAGCCTGATTCTGGTCAACTACGCATCGGTGAGACGGTGCAGATGGCATATGTAGACCAGTCTCGCGATATCCTGGATGGAGGGTTGACGGTCTGGGAGCAGATCACAGGTGGAGAAGATACACTCCTGCTCGGGGCTCGGCGCATTAATTCACGTGCGTATGTTGCCAGCTTCAACTTTCTCGGAGCCGACCAGCAGAAGAAGATCGCGGTCCTGTCGGGAGGCGAGCGCAACCGCGTACACCTGGCGCGCGTCCTGACACAGGGAGCCAACCTGATCCTGCTGGATGAGCCTACCAATGACCTGGATGTAAACACCCTGAGATCATTAGAAGATGCAATTGACAATTTCGCTGGGAGTGCTGTCGTGGTCAGTCACGACCGCTGGTTCCTGAACCGCATCGCCACGCATATCCTGGCTTTCGAAGATGAAGGCCAGGTGCGCTGGAGCCTGGGAAACTGGTCGGATTACGAACATGAGCGCCGCCTGAAACTCGGTGCTGACGCTGACCAGCCTCACCCGATCAAATTTCGTTCACTCCGTTAAATCCCACTCAATGATGTTGAAGTAAGGCGTCGCTCCCGAAAGGCGCACGTTTGCCAGTCGTGAACGCATTGCCCACAGGTCTGGTTCCTGCCAAAGACCGACGAAATACAGCCGGTCAAAAATCATCTTGCTGATCTGCTGAAATGTCTGCTGGCGTTGGTTGAAATCAATTTGCGTCAGCTCCAGCTGGAAAAGTGCTTCAAGCTCCTGGTCGCAGTAGTACGACCAGTTTGTGCCGGTTGGGATTTCGTCAGATGGGATTTCACCGCACAGGAAATCGGTGGTGTGCGGGTCACCCGGATTGGTGGTCGGGGCATATTGGAAGATGTCCAGCTGACCGGTGGCAGCCGGCCCGCCCTCCGCGTAATCCTGGAAAAAAGTCTCCGTATCATAAGAGGAAGGGTCCAGTTTGATCCCTACCTGGGCCAGCTGGGCCACAATTTTTGTCTGGACGTCCAGCCGCACTGGACTGGTGGTCGAACCGTAAGTAAATTCGAGGTTCACATCGCCTTTTTCGCGCACACCGTCCCCATTCGCATCCACCCAACCAGCTTCATCCAGCAGCACCTTGGCACGGTCTGGATCAAATGCCCAGGGATGCACACCTGGATCGATGTACGGAGTGTTATCCCAATAAGAGGCTGCAGGTGCGGTCTGATCCAGCAGCACTTCGCGGATCAAAGTCGGGCGGTCTATAGACTGTGCGATTGCCTGCCTCACCCGCACATCCTGCAGGGCAGGGTGACCCTCGAAGGGATGCATGAAGAAGAAAAGTCCTTCATTGTAGCCCGAGAATACCTTCTGAATGATCAATCCTGCCGTCTTTAGGGAGGGCACATCCGGGTAGGAGATGCGTGGTCCCAGGTCTCCCTGCCCGGAGGAAAGGGCGGCCGTCTGTTCGGTGTTATCCGCCAGGAAGCGGACCACGACTTCATCGATTTTGGGGCGACCTGCCCAATACCTGTCATTGGCGATAAAGCGGATGGAATCACCTTCCAGGCGTTCGCTGAACACATACGGTCCGCAGCCAACAGTCGGTGCAGTGTTCCATTCAGCATTGTCCAACGTCCCGGCGGTGTCAAACACCGGCTGCAAGATGTGGGATGGCAGCAACCCGTGCCACAGATTTCCCAGCCAGGGGATATAGGGCTGGCTGAATGTGATCACCACAGTGCGCTCATCGGGGGTATCCAGGCTGGAGATCAGGTTATAAGGGACCGAAGTAACCACAGTATTGTTGGTATTCACCGCCATCAGAAACGTAAAGCGGAAATCTGCAGAAGTGATCGGCTGTCCGTCTGACCAGACGATATCGTCGCGCAGGTGCATGGTGATCACGCGCCCGTCGGACGAAATGCCGCCGTTCTGCAGGCTGGGAATCTCTTTCACCAGGACCGGGATCGCAATGTTCTGCTCGTCGAAATTCCAGGCCCAGGCATTCCAGATTTGCAGTGTGATGGCAGAGAACCAGCTGTCGTTAACCTGCAGGCTGGTATAAAGCGGGTTCAGGTTATCGACCGTGCGAGTATACAGCAGCGTGATCGATTTTGGACCGGAAAGGCTGACAGGGGTAGTGGGTGAGACCAGGGAAGTGATCTGGACCTGCGGGGATGCCAGTGGCGCCGTGGCGCTGGGTTCGGCTGGCACATTGCCTGAGCAGGCAGCCAGTGCCATGGAAAGCATGATACCAGCCAGGAATAACTTGTGTAATTTCGGGTAAAGGCGCATTTTCTGATCCTCTAGTTGATTCAATCCAATTCTTTTTCCCTTTGTGGTTTAATGTAATTATATTCTATCCTGCGGGAATTCCTGATTGTCAATTTCTCCTCAACTCGCTGAATTCAAGGCAGGTGTGCAGGCCGAGCTGCCGCTGTTGGTAGGAGTAGTGCCGTTCGGTATGATCTACGGTGTGCTGGCCGTGGAAGCTGGCCTCCTACCAATCGAAGCCCAAGCCATGTCGGCCATCGTCTTTGCCGGCTCTGCTCAGTTCATACTCACCCAGCTGGTCAGCGCCGGCACTCCCGCCCTGGTGATGGTGTTGACTGCTGCTATCGTCAACCTGCGCCATGCTCTTTACAGCGCTTCGGTGGCACCGTACCTGCGCAGCCTGAGACCTGCCTGGATATTCATCCTGGCCTATCTGCTTACCGATGAAGCCTATGCTGTCACCATCGTCCATTTTACGGGCAGTCACAGCTCTTCCTATCACCAGCGCCATTATTTCCTGCTCGGTTCGGGACTGGCGCTGTGGTCGAGCTGGCAGCTGAGCACGGCAGCTGGCATATTCCTGGGTGCCCTGATCCCTGCCAGCTGGGCGCTGGATTTCACCCTGCCGCTGATCTTTATCGCACTGGTCGTTCCCAGGATCACCACCCTGGCGGCAGGCACTGCAGCGATAACAGCTGGGATAGTGTCGATATTCGCTCTTGACACCCCCTACCGATTGGGCCTGGTGGCAGCTTCCCTGGCAGGCATAATGGCTGGGATGCTGGTGGAAGGCAGGAAAGCATGATCTGGGTAACCATGATCGCCGCTGGACTGTTGACTTTCTTGATGCGGCTATCTTTTATCTGGCTGTTCGGCAGGCTTGAATTGCCCGGCTGGCTGATGCGTGCATTGAGCTATGTGCCGGTGGCTGTGTTCTGCGCCATCATCTTTCCGGAGGTATTGGCACCCACCGGTATCTTGAACCTGGCCTTGTCGAACCCACGTCTGCCTGCAGCTTTGCTGGCATCCCTGGTCGCCTGGAAGACCCGCAGCGTAGTGTGGGTAGTGGTGGTGGGCATGGGAGTGCTGTGGCTGCTTACCTACTGGCTGGGGTAAAACGGGCATGAAAGTGGATTACCCTTCTATCCTGGGACACACGCTCACACCCACTCAGGCTTCACTGGTGGAGGATTTGAGCGGTAAGCGCTTCATCGAGGGGCCGGCCGGCTGCGGGAAAACCACCGCTGCTTTGGCGCTCATTTTGAGCCTGGTGGATTCCGGGGTGCCTGCCGGCGAGATCCTGCTGCTGGTACCTCAGCGCACCCTGGCTCTGCCATACCTGCATATTCTCCGCAACCCCGCTTTTCCCGCCGGGCGAGTGCTGGAAGTCCACACCCTGGGAAGCCTCACCCGCCGCATGCTGCAGCTCTTCTGGCCCGTGGTAGCTGGGATCGCTGGATTTGCGCGGCCAGATCAACCGCCGTCGTTCTTGAACCTGGAGACCGCCCAATATTTCATGGCTCATCTGGTGCGGCCCTTGCTGGATGAAGGCTTATTCAGCTCGGTCAGCCTTGACCGCAACCGCCTGTATAGCCAGGTCATTGATAACCTCAATAAATCTGCCCTGATAGGTTTCCCGCTGGACCAGCTTGGCGAGCGTTTGAAATCATCCTGGCTCGGAGAGCCGGGACAGCTGCGCGTGTACGAGGACGTGCAGACCTGCGCCGGCCTTTTTCGATCTTACTGCCTGGCCAACAACCTGGTGGATTACTCCCTGCAGGTGGAAGTGTTCTGTAAATTTCTCTGGCAGCTTCCGTTGAGCCGTGGATACCTGCAGCGCAGCTTCCGCTGCCTGGTATTCGATAATCCGGAAGAAGATGCGCCGGTAGTGCACGACCTGGTCGCCGAATGGCTGCCGGTTTTCGAAACCGCCCTGTTGGTGTATGACTCAAATGGTGGGCTGCGCAGCTTCCTGGGCGCAGATCCCCTCAGTGCGCACAGGCTTAAGCCGCTGTGCAGCCGTGGGCAGGTTTGGGACCAGACCCTGGTGTGCCCGGATCCTATCGTGGATCTGGAAAACAGGCTGGGCAGGATATTCATCACGGCTCCAGGCGCTAAAGGCGCCTTCTTAAAAGTTGATCAGCCGGGCGCTTCATCGATCAAGGGAATACCAGGACCCTCAAAAACAGGTACCGTCGCGGGTGACTCGGGAGATAATTTTCGCTCTGCCATCGAATTCAGCTTCCACCGTTTCTTTCCGGAAATGATGGACTGGGTCGCAGACCAGATCGCCGCCCTGGTAAATAACGAAGGGATTCCCGCCGGCGAAATTGCAGTCCTGGCTCCTTACTTTTCAGACGCCCTGCGCTTTTCGCTCTCCAGCCGGCTCACCTCCAGGGGCATCGCCTCGCGCTCGCACCGCCCTTCGCGCTCGCTGCGTGCAGAGCCAGTTACCGGCTGCCTGCTCACGCTGGCTGCGCTGACCTATTCTGAGTGGGGAGTCAGGCCAGCCAGGTCTGATATGGTAAATGCCTTGATGCTGGCGATTGATGGTTTGGACCTGGTGCGGAGCCAGCTGCTGGTGGATATCGTCTACCGCTTCCGGTCGCACCCGCCTGAGCTCTCTTCCTTCGAGCGTATCAAAAGTGAGGCTCGCGAGCGCATCTCGTACGTCCTGGGGCAGCGCTATGAAGGTTTAAGGCTGTGGCTCGAGCAGGCGGACCAACAGCCCGCTGAGCTGGACGTGTTCTTCAGCCGCCTGTTTGGCGAATTGCTCTCTCAACCGGGATACGGATTCCACCGCAATTACGACGCCGGGCGAGTGACCGCCAGCCTGATCGATTCAGTGCGTACTTTCCGCCAGGCGGTGGGACCTGTCCTGCAGAAGGAAGGTCGACCCCTGGGAAAAGAATACCTGCAGACGCTGGAAGAAGGAGTGATTGCATCCCAGTACATTCGCGGTTGGCATGTGGCTGATCCGCAGGCGGTGCTGCTGGCGCCGGCCCACACGTTCCTGATGTCCAACCGACCTGTCGATGTACAGTTCTGGCTGGACATTGGCTCGCGCGGCTGGGCGGAACGCGTTTATCAGCCGCTGACTCATCCATACGTTCTGAGCCGCAATTGGGAAACCGGGCACGTGTGGCGGGATGCAGATGAAATTCTTACCCAGGAGCTGACCCTGCAGAACCTGGTATTGGGCCTGGTCAGGCGCAGCCGGAAGGCGATCTACCTGGGACTCAGCGACTTGAGCGAGCAGGGCTACGAACAGCGCGGCCCGCTCTTGAGAACGTTTAACCGGCTGCTCACAACCCCATGACCCAACTGCGCCCCTCCCAGACCGAGATCCTGAAATATCATCGTGGGAAAATGGGCATCGCCGCGGTCCCTGGCAGCGGGAAGACTTTCACCCTTTCCCTGCTTGCCGCCCAGATCATCTCCTCCGGCGTGCTGATAAATGACCAGGAGGTGTTAATTGTCACCCTGGTCAACTCGGCGGTGGACAACTTTTACCAGCAGGTGAGTAGTTTTATCCAGAAACAGGGCTTGCTGCCCAACACCGGATACCGTGTCCGCACGCTGCACGGCCTGGCCCACGATATCCTGCGCGAGCGGCCTTCCCTGGTGGGGTTGGATGAACGTTTCCAGATCGTCGACCAGAGAGAGAGCCTATCCATTCTGGATGACGCCGCCCATTCTTGGCTAAAAAGCCATCCGGCTGTCATGCTTGAGTACCTGGCTGAAGATTTGGAAGAGGGTAAGGTGGATTACGTGATGCGCAAGAAGCTGCCAGAGCTGGTGAGCGAGATTGTCTTGGCCGTGGTCAGGATGGCCAAAGATCGTCGCCTGAGCCCTGAGAAACTGCGCCAGCGTATCGATGAGATCCCTTTCCCGGTTCCGCTGGCAGAGATGGGCTGCCAGGTGTACGCGGATTACCAGCAGGCGCTGGCCTATCGCGGCGCGGTGGATTTCGATGACTTGATCCGCCTGTCGCTGGGGGCGTTGGAGAGCGATACCGGGTTCCTGGACAGGCTGCGGCTGCGCTGGCCTTTCATCCTGGAAGACGAAGCGCAGGACAGCAGCCGCTTGCAGGAACAGATTCTTTCGCTGCTGGCAGGGGAACAGGGGAATTGGGTCCGGGTGGGTGATCCGAACCAGGCCATCTTCGAGACCTTCACCACCGCCAGCCCACGTTTCCTGCGCCAGTTTATCCTGCGCCCGGATGTGCGCTCACTCGAGCTGCCCGGATCAGGCCGCTCCACCACCAGCATCATCCAGCTGGCCAACCAGCTCGTCAGCTGGACGCAAACAAAGCACCTGATACCGGAAGTGCACGACGCACTCCAATCGCCACCGCTGATCGAGCCGGTGGGTGCCAGCGATCCGAATCCCAATCCGCCGGATGACCCGTCTCAGGTGCACCTGGTGCTGGCGAAAAACCAGCCCGCCGAGGAAATCAAGCAGGTGGTAGAGTCTATCCGCCGCTGGCTGCCGGAACACCCGGGCTGGACAGTAGCTGCCCTGGTGCCCAGCCAGGCGCGTGGGATCGAGCTGGTGGAGCAGCTCCGGTGGAATAAAATCCCTTTCGAAGACAGCCTGCTGGCCAGCTCGAGCCAGACTCGCCTCACAGTGAAACGCTTGCAGACCCTGCTCGAAGCCCTCTCCAACCCGCTTTCGATCCCTTCACTTTCGGCTGCCTTCCAGGCCTGGGGCAGGCAGGATGAATCGCCGGAAGAGCAGCGGCCCTGGTTGGATGAGGCGGCTTCATTGATCCTCAAATGCCCCCAGGTAGAAGATTTTCTTTGGCCGGGAACAGCCGGCGATTGGCTTGAATCCCTTGCTCAACAAGGCGCCGCTGAGCAGAACCTGCAGGTATTGCAGGAGTTCCGCAGCAATATGCAGCGCTGGCAGCCTGCCGTACAGCTGCCCGTCGACCAGCTCGTGCTGACTCTCTCGCAGGATCTCTTCAAGACCTCCTCCGAATTGGCCCTGGCACACAAACTGGCACTGCTGCTCAGCCAGGCAGCCGGGCTTCACCCGGAGTGGCGGCTGCCCGAGATGGTGGATGAGATCAAATTAATTGCTCGCAATGAACGGCGTTTCATCGGATTCAGCAGCGAAGACTCCGGCTTCGATCCTGACCGTTACCGGGACACCGTGGTGGTTTCGACTTTTCACAAAGCCAAGGGCCTGGAATGGGACCGTGTCTATTTATTATCCGTTAACAACTACGATTTCCCATCCGGGGATGATAATGACCAGTACCAGGGTGAGAAATGGTACATCCGCGACCACCTGAATATGACTGCTGAGGCTCTGGCCCAGGTGGAAGCCGTCCTGTCGGTCGACGAGGGTACCTGGTATCAAGAAGGCCAGCCGAGCCTGAACAGCCGCCTGGATTATGTGCGCGAGCGGCTGCGGCTGCTGTACGTCGGCATCACGCGCGCCAGGCGCGAGCTGGTGGTCACCTGGAACACCGGTCGTTACGGGGATCAGCGCCCATCACTTCCGCTGGTGGCTCTCTCCACTTATTGGAAGGAATTCAGAAAGGAGGCTGCCGATGGACATTCCTGAAGGCTTCCAGTTCAGCTCATCCAGCCTGCAGGATTTTGAAGACTGCCGCTACCGCTTCTGGCTGCGTTATATCCAGCAGGTTGCCTGGCCTGCAGTCCAATCGGAACCGGCCATGGAAAGCGAACGCCGCATGCAGCTGGGTGGCCGTTTCCACCAGCTGGCGCAGGCTTACTTTTCCGGAGTGCCTGCCGCTGAGCTGTCGGCCACCATCCAGGACGGCGAGCTGGAGCTGTGGTGGGCTAATTTCCTGGACCGGATTCCGGCCCTTTTGCCGCAGCCGGTATCCGGCGATCGTTACACCGAGGTTCTTCTCTCAGCATCACTGAAAGGACATCGCCTTTTAGCCAAATCGGATTTCATCTGCCGGTTTCCGGATGGCAGCTGGCGGATCTACGATTGGAAGACCAATCCGAAACGCCCTGCGCGTTCCTGGCTGCAGAAAAGCCTCCAGACCCGGCTGTACCCTTTCTTGCTGGTGCGCGCTTCGGCAGCCGTCAACCAGGGAAAGGCGATATCCCCGGGACTGGTGAGCATGACCTATTGGTTTCCAGCTTTCCCCGACCAGCCTGAAAGCGTCACATACTCCCTTCCCCAATCCGAAATGGATGAAGCTTTTTTATCCGGGTTGATTGCCGTCATTGAAAGCCTGGATGAGAGTGGATTTGTAAAAACCGAGCGCCTGGAAACGTGCAAGTACTGCGTCTACCGTTCCCTGTGCGACCGGGGCACGGTGGCAGGTGATTTGGGGAATGCCATGGACGAACAGCAGGATGAGCCAGAAGTAAGCTTCGATTTCGATCAGATCGTGGAAATCAGTTTTTAGAGTCCTTCCGCCTAAACCTCACAGGCCAGTCCTGGCGTACTTGGCCAGGGTTTTATTAAACCTGTGAGGTTTAGCGTAACTGCGAAGATTAGAGTATCTCAAACATGGCTGAGTGGCTCGAACCTCTGCAAGAAGATGTACCCTCCGGCTTGCCTGAGCTGGTTGGAGGCCACCCGCTGGTGGTTCAGGCTCTCATGCGCCGTGGTATCGAGGATGTCACTTCTGCGCGCGGCTACCTGGATCCGGACCTGTACCGGGCGGCCGACCCACTCGAGATTCCCGGGCTGGAAGGGGCAGCTTCGCAGGTGATGCGGGTGATCCAGGATGGGAAAACAATACTGGTGTGGGGTGATTTCGATGTGGACGGCCAGACAGCCACTACCCTGCTGGTGACAGCCCTGCGCAGCCTGCAGGCCCGGGTGGTGTATCACATTCCCGTCCGCCAGGCTGAATCGCACGGCGTCAGCGAGTCTGTGCTCAAGCAGTTTCTTGACCGTGATCCCACCATCGAAATGGTGCTGACCTGCGACACGGGTATATCCGCCCATCCGGCTGCCCGGCTGGCTCGCGGTCGCGGCGTGCAGATGGTGATCACCGACCACCACGCGCTGCCTGCAGCCATGCCGCCAGCTGATGCCATCGTTAACCCGCGCTTCCTGCCTGCGGGGCACCCGCTCTCGATGCTGCCAGGTGTGGGAGTGGCTTATATGCTTGCCCGCCAGCTGCACTGCCTGGCTGGTGACGTCCAGGCCAGTGAGAGCTGCCTGGACCTGGCGGCGCTCGGTATCGTAGCCGATCTGGCAGAAATCAGGGGGGATAACCGCTTTCTGCTGCAGTCTGGACTGCGCCAGCTGCGAAATCCGCTCCGGTTGGGATTGAAGGTGATGATGGAGTTGGCTGGCATCGAACCTGCCACGTTGAGCGAAGAACAAATCGGCTTCATGCTTGCCCCGCGCCTGAACGCAGTCGGCCGTCTGGGCGACGCCAACCCGGTCGTTGACCTGCTGACTTCGGATGATGAAGGCCAGATCCGCTTGATCGCTGAGCAGATCGAGGCATTCAACGCCCGGCGGCAGCTACTCACCAGCCAGGTGATGCGCGCCGCGCTGAAACAGGTCGAAGAGTCCTCGTCGCTCCTGGATGACCCAGTATTGATATTATTCCACGCCGCATGGCCGGCCGGGGTGATCGGGATCGTGGCTTCCAGGCTGGTGGAAAGGTTTGGGAAACCGGTGGTGCTGGTTTCCACTCCCCCGGGCGAGGCGGCGCGCGCTTCCGTTCGCTCGGTGCCGGGTGTGGATATCACTGCCGCCCTGGACGCCTGTTCGGACCTGCTGGTGAGCTACGGCGGGCATGCCATGGCAGCCGGATTCTCTTTGGAGCTGGAAAATCTTTCCCGGCTCAGGCGGAAGCTCAATAGTATCGTTCAGGCTGGTTGGAAGTATTCTGCTTCGCCCCTACAGTTGGACGGCTACCTGCAGCTGCGCGAACTGAACCCCGCCCTGGTAGCTGACCTGGAACGCCTTTCGCCGTTCGGGCCTGGCAACCCGCAGGTGGTGCTAGCCAGCAAGCAGATGCATATATCAGGCTACATGGCGGTCGGACGTCACCAGGAACACCTGCAGGTGAACGTGGAGGATGAATGGGGTGATAATTTCCGCCTGATGTGGTGGCAGGCTGCCGACCTGATCAGCGGATCTCTACTGCCGCAAGGTCTCTTCGACCTGGCATACGGCGTGCGAATTGGCAATAATCGCGGCCGCCAGGATGTTCGAATAGAATGGGTGGACTCCAGGGCTTCTCCGGGGGCTGCGGTCTTGGTCACCAAGAATCCTATCCGCCTCACGGATTACCGGGGCCATGCGGATCCACTGCCCGTCCTCCACAGTCTGGTCTCCCAACCGGGTGTGCAGGTGTGGGCGGAAGGCGCACAACGCGAGGATTTAAGACACCAGCTGCGAATGCCGCTAGGCAATGCCATCCGGCACCGGGGGGAACTGGAGCGAGGGACGACCCTGGTGATCTGGACATCTCCTCCTGGACAGGCAGAGCTGCGCCGGGTCCTGGAGCGAGTGCAGCCGGAAGAAGTGGTCTTGTTTGTGAGGCACCCGCCCGAGGACACAGCTCAGGGCTTCCTGAAGCGCCTGGCAGGGCTGGCCAAATTCGCACTCAATAATCTGGAGGGGGAGGTGTCTCTCCCGGAGATGGCTGGAGCGGCCGCGGCTCGCACAGGCGCAGTTCTCCTGGGTTTACAGATGTTGGAAGCTATGGGGCTCCTGTCGATTGTGAAGCTCCAGGCGGAGACAGCTGTACTGGCTGCGGGCAACGCAGAGGGTGAGCCTGTGGGTGCTGCGGTGGACACAGGCTTTGAGAATATCCTGAAGGAAACCAGTGCTTACCGCCAGTTTTTTCTCCAATCGGATTCCAGTCTGCTCGGTCTGGATTCGGTATAATACAGTGCAAGGGATTCGGCGGCCATTTAACGACACCGAATTCTAAGGATTATCACAATGCATTCCCCAGACCTCACAGGTCTCAGAAGACCTGTGAAGTCTGGGAAAAGCTATTCATCCTGGGAGGGAACCATGTCACAACAGCCGGTTGGCGAAAAAGATGAGAAATCCGACGAGAAATCCAACGAGAAGGAGATGGAAAAACAGGAAGAAAAATCTCCTGAAGAAAAGAGCTGGGAAGAAAAATATCACCGGGATCCATTAGGCTCCATCATCTGGGCGTTAATCCTGATCTGGGTGGGAGTGGTGTTCCTGCTGACCAACCTGGGTCTGTTGGACGACTTGCTGCATTTCACCTTGTTGATACCAGGCCTGGGCATCCTGGATAAATTTATCGGCGCCTGGCCGGTTATCCTGATCGGTATGGGTGTGCTCTTGCTGATTGAAGTACTGGTCCGCCTGCTGGTCCCGGCTTACCGGCGCCCGGTCACCGGCACGCTCATCCTGGCAGTCGTCTTCATCGGTCTCGGGCTCGGCGACCTGGTAAACTGGAACCTGCTCTGGCCGTTAATCCTGATCGTCCTGGGCTTATCCTTTTTGCTGCGAGGGCTGTTCCGTCCTAAATAGAGCTGCCAATCCAGCTGGCGATGTACTCGGTACCGTACGAGGCATGAATTTCTGCCGGTCGTAGTTGCCCCCATTCTCCTGCCAGTCTGGCCTCCCGCAGGCTGAGCTCAAAATGACACATGGCAATCCCCATGTCGATGCGCTGCATGTCTGCCACCGTAAAAAGACGCACCAGGGTGCTCTCGCGGTACCCGGGTGTGCGTTTCAGGAAGAAATGCCACGCTCCACCTGATTTGACCACCCTCCAGGGCTGCTTGTTGGACGCCGAGGGTGCCAGCCGCACCATTTCCAGCGCCAGGCAGTAATCTCCAGCCTCGGTTTTGGCAAGCGTCTGGCTGAAACCATCCCGGAAAAACAGGCTTTCCCACGGCAGGCGGCGCTCGGCGTCAGCTCTGTGCCGGAACAATCTTTCGATCCAGCGCAGTCCACCACCCGGGTTTCCGACCGCGGCCACCGCCGGCACCATTTCGCCTTCCTGGACTGCCGCCTTCCTCCCAAAACTGCTCTTGGTGAAAGTGCCACCCAGCCAGCAGGTGCCTAATCCCATCTCGGTCACTCGCAGGATCACCTTCTCCATCAGGTATCCGAAATCCTCCAGGTTGCGCTGCGACTTTTTATCGACGGCGCCGATGATGAATCCGCTCGCATCCCGGATGAAGCCGTAGGTCCCAAGTCCTTTTAATGAATTCCTTTCGGAGGGTGTTGCGGAGATCAGGGTGAAACGGCTGCTGTTGCCGAAAGGTCCGCTGCCGATGTCGCGTATGAAATGCAACAGGTTTCTCTTTTTTTCGTCTTCGATCGGTTCCAGGGCATAAGCCCTGCAGGAGTAACGCTTCCGGATGACCTGTTCGACAGGTTTTGAAAACGGGATGTCAGCCTGCATTTTTTTACTCACCAGGTATCGGGAGCCTGGATGCGATGATTAAAGAAGCCAGGGCCAGTAAATTGAGCGTCATTGCAGCTGGATAGACGCTCCGGATATCGGGCAGGGCCAGGAAGCTGCCGATCACGGGTC
>Ga0154795_1042_pt2 | contig 15192 bp, 15 predicted proteins | sample Rifle2008BG16ft_FD_105803 | JGI IMG/M metagenome (GOLD analysis project Ga0154795, IMG submission 105803) | Chloroflexi bacterium RBG_16_54_18 | reverse complement strand
AAAGAGATCAAACATGAAGATCATTAATCTCGCAGTCATTGCCCTAACTAGTATTTCGTTGGTACACGCCCAACTCAATCCCTTACCGAGTGATGCCACCTTCACGCCCGCAGATGTTGCCCCTGCCGGAGTGCCCGTCTATGCCGTAACACCTCTCACTGCTGGTTTTCCTTGCTGTTCGCCTAATATGGCCACGGGTGTGAGCGTCAACCAGTCGGGAGATGTCGCGGGATGGACCATTGCAAACTTTCCCACTGAGCCGATACTCATTACCCCTGAAAACGGAGTCATCGTTCTCCCGACTTCGACCAGCCAGCACTACGGCATCGCCTGGGACCTCTCAGAACGTACGGCGGGAGTCATTACCGTTGTCGGAGAGGCTAAACTCAACTCGACCGGCTCGGCGATCCACGCGGTGCGCTGGCGCGTTGCAGTACCACAGGGGACCGTGACCGACATAACTGATCTCGGTGTTCTCCCTGGCCACTTTGAGAGCTTTGCGAAGGCTGTCAATGGCGCCGGCCAGATCGCGGGAACCTCAGACCCGAATTCTTTCCTCAGCGTACGCTCATTCATCTATTCCGACGCTACCGGAATGGTGGATCTCGGATTGGGTTCGATCGGGACCAGTGCGTACGCCCTGGATCTGAACGACTCTGGTGTCGTTACGGGCTATCTGGGCTTGCAGGCATTTCGTTGGTCGGCAGCCGGCGGCTTCCGGAGCCTTGGAGCGCCCGCCGGGTGGGCTAACTCGTTCGGCTCTGCTATCAACACCAGCGGTCAAGTGGCCGGCTCCGCGAGCTCCGCCTCCGGCAACGCCGAAGTCGTCACGCGTTTTACTGACGGGACCGGGTGGAAAATACTCGGCGGAACGGGCCAGTATAATCGGGGCAACGGCATCAACCAGTGGGGCGATGTTGTGGGCACCAAGGGGCCTCACACTTCGTATCTCCGGGGGCTCATCTACACGGACAACCTGGGTTTTCTGGCATTTCTCGACGATCTTCTATTCGTTCCGGGAAGCTGGGAGATCAAGGAGGCCTACGATATCAATGACGCACAGCAGATCACCGGGTGGGCGATCAACAAAAAGACAGGACTCAGCAGCGCGGTGCTCCTGACGCCAGTGAACCCACCACCACCCAATCAACCACCGGTGGCGAATTTCACCTACTCCTGCAATGTCTTACTCTTTTGCGGCTTCGACGGGTCCAGTTCCACAGACGATCGCGGCGTCCTGGACTGGGTCTGGACACTGAACGGCCAGACAATCGGGACAGCGAAGTTCTTTGGTTTTCAGTTCAGCGTGCCCCAGACCGTCAACGTGACCCTGAAGGTCACCGATAGCAGAGGCGCCACCAGCACCATCACAAAGCCGGTGGTGATCGGGGGAGCGAATCAGCCACCTGTGGCCGTCGCTTCCGCCAACCCGTCGAGCGGCACAGCGCCACTCACAGTAAACTTCGGCTCCGCCAGCTCCTACGATCCGGATGGCTCGATCACCGCATACAATTGGAACTTTGGCGATGGCACCAGTTCCACTCTGGCAAACCTCAGTCACACATATCAGAATTCCGGAACGTATACTGCTACACTGACGGTCACGGATAACCAGGGCGCGACTGGTAGCGCGACAGTAACGATCATGGTGAACTCTGTTGGTTGTACGAGAAATTGCTTACGCTCGACCAACATTGCGCTTTCGGCCAAAGGCACCAACTCAGTCACCGTCACCGGCCGCGTTACCGTCAAGAATGAAAGCGGGCTCGCCATTCCTGGCGCGACGGTCTCGATCATCTGGACGCTGCCGGGAGGCGGGACACACAGCCAGATTTTCACAACCGACACCAACGGATTAGCAATTTTCAAAACCACCGGAATCCGGGGTACGTACACCCTAACCGTCACCAACATTGCGAAGGCGGGCTATACCTTCGACCCGGCGAGAAGCATTTTGACGAAGAGTATTACGCGGTAGGAGCCCGTATCCAATACTTCTTAAAGCGCGTTTCTCCATCGATCAAAATAACTTTCCCAGATTCCAAAGGCTTTAATCACAAACGCGACTTTCCCGGTCGCGTTTGTGATTCTGCTCCATTTATTTTACCAAGCGAAGCGTTAACTGCCATCCCAATGCACTTTAAAACATGAGAGTAGATCATGGCAGTTTTGACATTCTTGTGGTTGCGAACTTTTTCAAATGACTATCTAATTCCTCATCTTCCGGATAGTTTTTTTCACCCTTGTTGCGGATATAGCCCCAGAGCGCATCCAGTTGGCCTAGCTTGACTTTGAGCACATCTTCCAGTTCTTCGGCATGTTGGACGGCTTCCCTTAACCAAGCCAGGATGGTGTCTTCCTTGATCCCTTTCGCTCGAAACCGACTGCTGATCCGGCTCCCTTCCACCAGCAAGGCCAGAGTCTCCAGGGTCTTATGTTCAGGCGTCCGCTTGCGAAAGAAGAGCGTTCCGGTGGTCTCTGTAAAGGTTCTATGGTAGGTCTCGCATTGGTAAAGCTGAACGCCAGCTCTGGTCCTGCCAAACCCGCGAATATTGGGTTGCGTCTGACCTTCTTGGACCTTCCCGTAGTCCGGACAAGCTTCGTTTGGACAAAAATCTCCGCTCTTGGCGAATTTCTCATCTGTCTCCCCCGGGGTCGATTGGACAAGTTTCCTCGATTTCATATCAACGCTCAAACGGGAGACAATCCGGATTTTAATCGCTCAGCAAATATGTAACGCGCGGCAGGATAGCCCAGAGTCACCCGCCCGCCTTCCAGCCCGATGGTCAGGGTCTGGTTGAAGGGCAGGACTTCGAGGACCTGCACTTCCACCCCCGGCAGGACCTTATTTTCGATCAGGAAATTCAGCAGATCCGTGTTCTCTTCGGCGAACTCGTGTATGCGGCGGATGAGGACACGTTCACCGGCGGCCAGGCTGGTGAGAGGAACCCAGCCGCTGACAACATGTTCATAACCCGGCAGGGGATTGCCGTGCGGGCAGACCTGCGGGTCGCCGAGCACATCCTGCAGGTTCTGCTCGAGGGAAGGGGAAATGGCATGCTCGATGCCGTGAGCCTGCTCGTGGATCAGGGGTAAATCCACCTTCAAGATCTTCAATAAAAGCCATTCGGTGAGCATGTGCCGGCGGGTGACAGATTTAGCCGCCTCACGACCGGTGGCCGTCAGGTGCACTGACTTGCGCCCCTTGCCGGTGATCCAGTTATCGCGCTCCATGCGCCTGAAGGTCATGGCGACGGTGGCGGGGGCGACACCCAGCATTTCCGCCAGGCGAGCGGCGACGATTTCCCCGTAATCCCGCTCCATGACATGCATGGTCATCAGGTAATCTTCAACGGTGTGGGTGGGGCGGTGATCTGCGGCTAATTCCGCATGACGTGACATAATTATTATGATTTATATGACAATAATTCTATTTACTAAATTCATATGTTAGCATATACTAACATATACTGTTCCGGTAGGCTGAGTAAATTCTATCACAGGTAAATCAAGGACGGTGCTTCACCCACCCGACCGGACTGCAATTCCAAAAAAATTGGAGATTCTCTAAAATGACTACCTATCGAAGTGCCTGGATTTCGCTGCTGATGGTACTCCTACTGACAGCCTGCGCCTCGGGGGGACAGGCTATCTATACTCCTTCGACGCCAGCTGCCGGTGCGCCCGATGCCGAAACTCCGGACAAATTTGAATCCCCGGGGGAGGCGATCACGGGCAAGCTGGTGATTTACTCGGGGCGCTCGGAACCGCTGATCCAGCCGGTGATCGAGGCTTTCGAACTGGCTCACCCGCAGGTGGAGGTGCTGCTCAAAGCGGGCAGCAACAGCGAGCTGGCAAATGCCCTGATCGAGGAGCAGCCCAACCCGCAGGCAGACGTTTTCATCACGACCGAATTATTTACCGTTCAATCCCTGGCAGAGCAGGGAGTCTTCCAGCCTTACCAGCCGGAAGGGTCGGACCAGCTGCCAGCAGAATTCATCGATCCACAGAACAGGTGGGTCGGATTGACGAGACGGGCGCGCGTGATCATGTATAACAGCGAGCTGGTCAAGCCCGAAGATCTGCCGAGGTCGATCTTCGACCTGGTGGACCCAAAATGGAAAGGCCAGGTGGCGGCGGCCGGCTCGACGAACGGCTCGATGCAGGCGCAGATCGCGGCGATGCGGCAGCTGCTGGGCGAAAAGGCTACCGAAGAATGGCTGCAAGGGTTGATCGACAACCAGGTCACTTTCTTCGGAGGCCACACGGATGTGCGCAAGGCGGTGGGGGCGGGGGAATTCAAACTGGGGCTGGTGAATCATTATTACTTCTACCTGCAGCAGGCGGAAGGCAGCCCGGTGGGCATCATCTTCCCCGACCAGGGCGAAGGGCAAATCGGCCTGATCACCAATGCCAGCGCGGCAGCGATCGTGCGGGGGGCGGGCAACCCCAGCGCTGCGCAGGCTTTCCTGGACTACCTGGTTTCCAGGGAAGGGCAGGAAATCTTCGCGAAATTAAATTACGAATACCCACTCCTGCCGGCTGCGGCGGCTTTGCCAGAATTGGAGCCGCTGGAGGGCTTCCGCCTGGCGGAAGTGGAACCGGCTAAAGCGGCGCTGGAATTTAAGGCGACATTCGACCTGATGGAACGACTGGGACTGCCTTAAATGTGCGCCGCGCCGACTGCTTTCCTGCCAGCTGGCAACAGGAGAATCAACGTTCCGCAGATCTTGATGGCCGCGGGGCTGGTAGGATTATTCGCTGCCATCCCGCTGGCATACATTATCGTACGAGCCCTGGGGGCGGAGGCAGAGGCCTGGAACAGGCTGCTGCAGGTGCGGATGTGGATCCTGCTGAGGAACACGCTGCTGCTGGCTGTTACAGTGACGATGGGGAGCACCGTGATCGGCGTAGGAACGGCCTGGCTGACCGAACGCAGCGACCTGCCGGGGAGAAAAATATTCCGCTGGCTGCTGGCCATGCCGCTGGCAATCCCGGCCTACATCGGAGGCATCGTCCACCTGACGCTGATGCGCCCGCGCGGCGGTCTGTTTCCGAAGCTGCTGGAAGACCTGACGGGAATCAGCATGCCGGGTTTCAACCCACTCGGATTGTGGGGAGCGACCTTCATCCTGGTCCTGTTCAGCTACCCATACATTTACCTGCTGAGTGCGGCGGCATTTCGTTCATTAAATGCTTCCATCGAAGAGGCATCCAGGACCATGGGGCGCTCAACGAGGCAGACATTCTGGCAGGTGGTGCTGCCGACCCTGCGCCCAGGAATTGCAGCAGGGATGCTGCTGGTGGCGCTCGATGTGCTGGCTGAATATGGGACCGTGGCACTGCTGCGCTACGAGACCTTCACTTCGGCGATCTTCGTGCAGCTGGCTGGCCGGTTTGACCGGTCGGCAGCCTCGATTCTGAGCGGCGTACTGGTAGTACTGGCGATGCTTATATTATGGGCCGAGCTGCGCGTGCAGGGCCAGAGGCGCTATACACAGATGGAAAGCCAGTGGCGCCCGGCAGCAGCGGTCTCACTGGGAAAGTGGAAGTACCCGGCATTGACCCTGACGCTGGGGGTAATCTGCCTGAGCCTGCTGGTGCCGGTGACTGTGCTGGCTGCCTGGAGCCTGCAGGCACTGCTATCTCCCGAGGCATCGAACGGCGTATTACGCAGCGGATCCAGAGGATTCGGCTCATATACCTGGAACAGCCTGTGGACCTCGGCCATGGCAGCCTTCCTGGCAGTGCAACTGACCCTGCCCGCGGCCTATCTGGTGGCACGCTACCCGAACCGCATGTCACGCTTCTTATCCCGCATTTGCCAGGTGGGATATGCGATCCCGGGCGTGGTGATTGCGCTCAGCCTGCTATTCATCGTCAACCGCTCCTTCCCATTCCTGTATGCGACACCGCTGGTGGTGGTGATAGCCTATGTGCTACGCCACATGCCGCAGGCAGTGAGGGGCTCTGAAGCAGCAATAGCCCAGGTATCTGCCACCCTGGAAGAAGCCGGGCTCATGCTCGGTCGAACGGCAAAACAGACTTTCTTCAAGGTGACGCTGCCGCTGGCGCTGCCCGGCATGCTGGCAGGAGCGGCGCTGGTTTTCCTGACCTCATTGAAGGAGTTGCCCGCCACGCTGCTGCTGAGACCAGCCGGTTTTGACACGCTGGCAGTGCGGGCCTGGATCTGGGCGGTCGACGGGAGCTATGTGCAGGCGGCACCTGCTGCCCTCCTGCTGGTACTCATCTCGGCGGTCCCGCTGACTTTTTTGCTGCACAGGGAGAAGCTCAGCGCATGACCCACCTCGAAGTAAAAAATCTATCAAAGAGCTACAACCGGCAAGAAATGCCCGCAGTCAGTGACGTGTCGTTCCGACTGGCTGGGAGTGAAATCCTGGCGCTGGTCGGACCGAGCGGCTGCGGTAAGACCACGACTTTGAGGCTGATCGCCGGATTGGAGGTTCCGGATACCGGCACGATCACCCTGGGCGAGCGGGTACTGGTGGGGAGGGGGGAATTCATACCGGCGGAGAAGAGGGGGGTGGGGATGGTATTCCAGGAGCACGCGCTGTTCCCACACCTGACCGTATACGACAACGTGGCATTCGGACTGCACCGGCTGGCAAAAGCTCAGAAACGCGAGACAGTAAACGATTTCTTGAGCCTGGTGGGCCTGGAAGCGCTGGCAGGGCGCTACCCGCATGCGCTTTCTGGCGGCGAGCGCCAGCGGGCAGCACTGGCGCGCGCGCTGGCTCCGCAGCCGGAGGTGCTGCTGATGGATGAGCCCTTCAGCAGCCTGGACGCAGACTTGCGGACGCAGGTGAGGGAGCAGGTGCGGGGAATTTTGAAGTCAATTCGAGCAACGGCCATATTTGTCACGCACGACCAGGAAGAGGCGCTGTTCATGGGAGACCGGCTGGCGGTTTTCCAGGGTGGGAGCATTGAACAAATCGGAAAACCGGAAGAGGTGTACCATGAATCGAAGACGCGCTTCGTGGCTGAGTTCATGGGCAGCAGCGATTTCGTCAGCGGTATTAACCGGGCGGACGGTGTGCACACCCCACTCGGCATCCTGCCGCCGGCAGAGGGCTTTCAGCCTGACGGAAAGGTGGAAGTTGCGATGCGCGCCGATGATGTGGACTTCACCCTGCACGGAACAGGTAACGGATGCATCGAAGAACGATTTTTCAGGGGCGCCTTCTACATTTACCGCCTGAGATTGGATTCGGGGGAGATCCTACATGCCCTGAAAGCGCACACAGTCTGGTTACCGGTCGGGCAGCGAGTGCGGGTGTTCATCAGCGCGGACCACCCGCTGGCAGTTTTTCAAAAAGGCTACCCTGCCAGATGGTAAAATTAATCGATTCCACAATCCTGGAGCAGTCGATAACGAGGACAGATAGGACAGTTTCCACGCACAAAAAACATAAGTCCCAGGTTTTAGTAATAATATTTATGCTCGGATTTGCACTGGCGGCATGCAGTGCAAGCGGGGCTGAGCTGGGTGGCAGCACCTGGTCGTTGAGAGCCCTGAACGGGCAGCCTGCGCTTGAAGGGATAACAGCCGGGCTGGTATTCGGCGAAAGAGACAGTCTGAGCGGCAAAACGGGCTGCAACTCATTCACGACCACCTACCAGACAGAGGGGAACGAGTTCACGATCGGCCCGGCAGCCAGCACGATGATGGCCTGCCCACAGCCGCAGATGGACCAGGAAAGTTCATTCCTGAGCGCCCTGGCGAACGCGAAAACTTATAATGTCCAGGGCACGATCCTGAATTTGATCGATGCCGACGGCAAGACCATCGCCTCGTTCGGAAAGGTGGACGCATCCAGCCTGGCGCTGCCATAGCAGGACTGAGACTCGCCCTGGCCAAGTGCGCCAGGAACTGCCGAAAGCAGGACTGAGAATGGTGCCAGGCCAGGTGGGATATGTCCCAAACACGGACGGAGTCCGGAAGGGGGGAGGGGCAAGCTGACAGCTTGCCCTGCATGCAGGGTGTGATCAGAATGGACATCCGGCGGGGATATTAGAGGAGGAGCAACATTTTTTCAAAACGCCTGAGGGGGCTCCGGAGTGGGCGCATACAGCAAGGAAAAGCGAGCATGACGGAACGTATAGCGCGCTGAGAGACCTGGATCAAAGTCCCCATAATCCATGTGTGCAAATACCCATGACAAATTTGACTAATTAAGTCATAATTGTGTCGGGTTCGCAATGCACAGTGGAAATGCTGCCTTAATCGCAGGTGTCTCGGCCAGGATTGCAGGCCTGCTGGCATTCCTGGTGGTCCATCACCTGTGGATCAGGCCGATCTGGTTCATTCTGCCGGTCGGGCTGGTGATAGCCGACGGCGGAGGGCTGGCAGTCGGGTGGGCATACGGCGAGCTACTGCTGACATCGACAGTGTGCGGCGGGCTGGAGTTTTTGGCAATGTACTATCCCAATCAGGATCTTTCGGTTGGAGGCCTGAAGGAGATAGCGAACCGGAATGGCTGAGGCGCCAATTTGCAAGCCAGACTGCCTTGCCCTTGCGTTTCTATCTGGAAGCCGGCCTATTTGAAACGGAAATCCCTATGGTGAATGGATACACGATCAACCTGCTGGCTTCAAACCGGCACCTGAACAGTATCCTACAAGCCAAAGGTTACCCTGTTCAATATCACGAGTTCAGCGGCGGGCACAGCACTATAAACTGGCGAGGCACGCTCGCAGATGGACTTATTGAACTATTCGGAAAAAAGAAAACGGGAAAAAAAACAGCGGAATGGCAGCCAAATTCTATGTTAACCAGAATGCATATGGCTCACTTAACCCAATATGAGGGCTTAAAATACGGATAGGATCAGCCTTTACCTTGAAACTGGCTTGAAAAAGACATTCGCCTGCGCGGTTGATTGGCCAGGGTGGAGCAGGAGCGGAAACGATGAGGAGACTGCCTTGCAGGCGCTGTACGAGTACGGGCAACGCTATGCACGGGCCATCGAATCAGCGCAGGCCGGTTTCATTGTGCCTGCCAGCGTATCTGAATTCAGGATCGTCGAGCGGCTGAAAGGTGATGCAACCACCGATTTCGGCGCGCCTTCCGCAGTCCCTGCATTTGACCTGGAGCCGGTAGATGAAACAGAATTGGAAGAACTCCAAGCGCTTCTGCAGGCCTGCTGGCAGGCGTTCGATTTCGCTATCGAATCAGCAACCGGGAAGGAGCTGCGCAAAGGGCCGCGCGGAGGCGGGCGAGAGCTGGAGAAGATCGTCCGCCACGTGCTGGAAAGCGAAACGGGATACCTGTCCAGTCTGGGATGGAAGCATAAAGTGGGGGAAGGGCACGATTTGAGCGATGAGCTGCGTGGAGCCAGGTCTGCTACCCTGGAGGGGCTTTCCCGTGCGGCTCACGGTGAGCTGCCAGAATTCGGTCCGCGCGGGGGACGGCGCTGGAGGCCGCGGCAGTTCGTGCGCCGTGCCGCCTGGCATGTGCTAGACCACGCCTGGGAGATCGAAGAACGCATTTGCTAATTGCAGGCAGAAAAGCGGTAAAATTGGATAAATAGTATCGGTAATTGCTATTATATGCGTTACGGAGGGATTAGATGTACTGCAGCCAATGCCAGGGGATCGAGGAAGTGTTCAGCCAGGAGTACGTGAGGCGGGAACTGAAGCGCTACCGCAGGAAAGGTCCAGGCAAAACGACGCGCATGCTGACGGAAGCCATCGAAAAAGAAGGCGTGGAAGGTCTCAGCCTGCTGGATATCGGCGGCGGTGTGGGTGCCATCCAGCATGAATTGTTCGAAACGGGAGTGCGGGAGGTAACCAGCGTGGATGCATCCTCAGCCTACCTGGAGGCAGCCAGAGAAGAAGCCGAAAAGAGGGGGCAGGCGGACCGTGTGTCTTACCACCAGGGGAATTTCGTCGACCTGGCAGATGAAATTGCTCCGGCGGATATTGTGACCCTCGACCGTGTGATCTGCTGTTATCCTAATATGGAAAAGCTGGTCGAGCTATCGGCGAAGCACGCGTTAAAAATCTATGGGCTGGTGTACCCGCGCGATACCTGGTGGGTCAGAGCAGGGCTGGCAATTGGCAACTTATACCTGCGCGTGCGAGGCAGCGCTTTCCGCACATTTTCCCACCCGACAAAGGCGGTTGAAGCGATCGTCCACGGCAGCGGATTCAGGCAGAAGTCATACCACCAGAGCCTGGTTTGGCAGGTGGTGGTATACACACGTTGAAGTGAATCATGCAGACCCCGCCGACATCCAAGTCGATGAGGCCTGCAGCGAAACAAGAATGTATATTCCTGGGATGGCCCTTCATCATCGTGCTATTGATATTGAGCTATCTCTACGGCGTGCGGCGATTAAGCAGGACAGGCGGTCCGAGCGTGAAGGAAATCAAGGATGGCAAGGACCCACTCTGGGAGGGGCAGCAGCGGGGATTCTGATTAAGTGTGGTATACTCCCGTGTCCGTTTCCGTAAGTGGATCAACTTAGTCCACAACGAATGCGGACGGGCTGGGGTTCGCCTTGGCTCACTTCGACGCCAAAAGGACCTTTTGTGAATTTTAATTCGTTTGCTTTTAACCCCCGGATAAATGCGGGGATTTCATCTGCCGGTTATTCCACACCCACTCCCATCCAACTACAAGCCATACCGCCGATCCTGGCGGGTAAAGATGTCCTGGGCCTGGCCCAGACCGGCACCGGAAAGACGGCCGCGTTCGCGCTGCCCATCCTCCAACACCTGTTAACAGGACCGCGCGGCAGGCTGCGCGCGCTGATCGTTTCCCCTACCCGCGAACTGGCAGAACAGACTCACGCCGCGATCGGGGAGCTAGGCCGCCAGACCGGACTGCGCAGCCTGACCATCTACGGCGGAGTGAATGCCGCGCCCCAGATCAAGCGCCTCCGGGCCGGCGTGGAGATCGCGGTAGCCTGCCCGGGCCGGCTCCTCGACCTGATGGGCCAGCGAGCAGTCGATTTGAGGGGGATCGAAATCCTGGTGCTGGACGAGGCCGACCGGATGTTCGACATGGGATTTTTACCCGACATCCGCCGGATTTTAGCCGCCCTACCTACTCAGCGCCAGACGCTGCTGTTCTCGGCGACGATGCCGCCTGAAGTCCGCTCGCTGGTCGATGAGCTGCTGCACAGACCGTTTAAAATCGAGCTGGGAGATTCCCGCCCGGTCGAGACGGTCAGCCATGCAGCGTATACAGTGGAACAAACCCACAAAGCTGAGCTGCTGCTGGACATCCTGCGCAAGCCGGAAAGCGGCAAGGTGCTGGTCTTTACACGCACAAAACACCGCGCCAAGAAGCTGTCGGTGCAATTGATCAAAGCCGGTCTGCCGGCTACCTCGCTGCAAGGCAACCTGTCGCAAAACAAGAGGCAGGAAGCAATGGATAACTTCCGCAGCGGCAGGGTGAAGATCATGGTGGCTACGGACATCGCCTCGCGCGGCATCGATGTAGACCAGATCTCGCATGTGATCAATTACGATATGCCGGATACGGCAGAAGCCTATACGCACCGGATCGGTCGAACCGGGCGCATGACGAAAAGAGGAGTCGCCCTTTCTCTCGTCACCCAGGATGACCAATCGATGGTGCGCACGATCGAGAGGTTAATTGGAAAACCCTTCGAAAAGCGGAAAACCGAAATCAGCCGGACCGCCGACTGGAAATCCAACTAGATTCAATTAGAAAAAACTGCGCCGGTACCGGCATTTTGCCGGGGTGAACTGCCCGGCTGTTACCAAAAAGCACCAACCTGTCCTGAATGGACGGGTTGGGTTTCGAATTCCAGATCGTAATCGGGGATATTAAAAACCCCAGCGACCAGGCTGATGGTCGATTTTAGTGGGGATGGATCAGGATAGCGGGCCTTGTTTGTACGGCCGATCCCTCCGCAAGATGATGAAGGGCGAACAGGCGAGAACCACAGCCGACCTGTTTATATTCCAGGCCGGGAGGCTCTCTTACATACGCTTGTTGACTTCGGCCAGCAGAGCCTCGGCCTTATCTTTGGTCAAACCCATTTGGGCGGCTTGCGGCATGGCGAGGATCGCATTCAGCGACATGCCTCTAGCCATGGCTACCAACGGGTGGGTAGAGACACCGGGAAGCTGCTGGTCCAGGACGGCTTTAGCCTGGGGATTGTCGATCAGCTCACCGAGGGTCGAATCGAGTGTAAATTTCATGATTGGTCTCCTGTAGATTTTCTGTTGAACGAAATTTCATTGGCTGTACGCGGTAAAGATTGTATCACGCATGAGACCTGATGCCTGGAGCTACTCTTCTTTAGACTGCTCCGATGAATCTGCTCCCGCTTCGTCTGCAGGCGGCTGTTCAGCTGCGGGTTCAACTGCCGGCAGCTCTTCAGCTTTTGTCTCAACGGCAGGCTGCGCTTCAATCTGGCCTTCCATGCGTCCGGCTGTGCCCTGAAAAAGCTCCCAACCCTGGCTGAGGATCACGACCTGCGCCGCCAGCAGCCAGCCAAAAAACAGGCTCAAGGCGATTGCCACGCCATCCAGGATGGCGGTCAGGTTGTTCTGGATGCTGAGGAGCATCAAACCCAGGTTTTCCATAGAAGACTTTGAATTCTCGACCATGTCCTGATAACCGCTCAGACTTTTTGAGATCAAGCCGACGCTGTCAGACATGGTGGTCAGACTATCCTGAATTGTCACCAGGTTATCATCTGCCTTGGCCATGTTGGTGGACATTTCAATGAACATATCCGGCAGGCTCTCCAGGCTGGAAGACAGGTCGCCCAATGATTCGGCCAATGGTACATCGGGGGCGTATGATTCCGCCGGTGCATCCACGAAGGCGCTCAACAACGGCACGCCGCTCATCGCAGAACGGAATGAGTCCAGAGACTTGATGGTGCTTTCCAAAACCACTGCGCCCTGCTGGGCAGCCTCGAGGGACCCGATGGCCGACTCCATAGTAGCAGGCATCTTTTCACCCATTAAGGTATTGACCTGGTCGAGGACCGGCTGGGTGTCTGCAACGGAAGCAGCTGTGGCGCCCAACATAACGGAGAGGGCATCGATGCTGTCGACTGTGGCGCCCAGGGCCTGGCTGGTGATATCCATGGCCTGCTGGCTGGTGGTCACGCTGGAATTCAAGGTGGTGATGGTCGATTCGATGGCGCTGGCAACTTCAGGCTTGAAGACCCATATCCCCACCAGCCCGGCCAGACTGAGCACAAGGCCTAAAATACCGGCGATCATGACCAATATACCAAGTATACGGCGCAAGATTTTCATTTGGCCTCCAGTATCAGCGTTCTGATTATGGATTGATGACGTGTAATTATAGCCTTTCCAGGCGGGAAGTGAGAAACTATTAAGGTTTATAGGCGGCAAAAGGGAGGAAGGGCAGAAAACGCCTCTCAAAACTTTGTATTCGGGTAAAATAAGTCCGATTATATCTGGACTGGATGAGGCTAATTTTTCACCGCGGGAAGCGATGACAGCAATCCCGGTATATATTTTGGAGGTGACTGATGATGAACCTGTTCCAAACTTACCTGGTTGAGGAGTTTGCCGAAGAATTCACGGAAGGCAAACTGAGCCGGCGTGAAGCCCTCAAGCTGATCGGGTCGGTGATGGGCAGCGCTGTTTTAGCCAGCTCCTTCCTGGCGGCATGTGCGGCGCCGGATGAAGAAACCCCCGCCGGTGCTAATCTACTGCCTACCATGCAAACACAGGCCGGCGGCACACTCCCTGCAGCTGCGACAGCCACGGTGGAATCCGCAGCGGGTGACACGCCGACCGCCGGCGAACAGATCCCTCCCACGCCGGAGACTGCGGGCACGGTGAGCCCGGATGACCCGGCGGTAAGCGCCACGCCGGTCGAGTTCCCTGACAACGGGACGATGCTGAAGGGATACCTGGCGAAACCAAGCCAGAGCGGCACCTTCCCGGTGATCCTGGTGTGCCACGAGAACCGCGGCCTGACCGAGCACATCCAGGACGTGACGCGCCGCCTGGCAAAAGCCGGGTACGCAGCCCTGGCAGTCGACCTGCTCTCAAGGCAGGGAGGCAGCGCCTCCCTGGGTTCCGACCAGGTGCCGGGGGCGCTGGGCAATATCGAGCCGGCGCAGTTTGCGTCAGATTTTCAAAGCGGCTACCGCTACATGCTGGCACAGCCATATGTACAGCCTGAACGAGTGGGTATGGTGGGATTTTGTTTCGGAGGCGGGGTGACCTGGCTGGTAGCCACAGCCATGCCGGAATTAAAGGCTGCGGTGCCTTTTTACGGCCCACCGCCCCCGATCGAAGATGTACCCAAAATCAATGCGGCCGTTCTGGCGATTTACGGCGCGCTCGACGAGCGCATCAACTCGACCATTCCAGCGATCGAGGAGGCGATGAAAGCAAATCATAAGATCTACGAGAAGGTGATCTACCCGGATGCTGATCACGCCTTTCACAACGACACCAGCTCGCGATACAACCCACAGGCGGCGCAGGATGCCTGGAGGCGGACCCTGGAGTGGTTCGGGAGGTATGTCTAAATGTGTATGAGGTAGGGCGGGATGCGCGGAGGGATCAGATTATCCGGTTTTTGGTCAGAAAAACTGCCTCTTGACGACCTCGAATAATGCGTATTTATAAGGTAAAATTAATCAACAACCCGATTTGCAGGTTGAAGTGATTCACCCTAGGAATGAACAGGAGGATACAAAGATGGATTTCGAAGGATACTGCGTCAAGGAACGAACCAAGCGGAACATCAAGAACGGCACGGTTGAATTGACCAAGAGCGGACGCCGGATCGCCAAGGGCAAGTGCCCGGTGTGCGGCGCGACCGTAACACGTTTTCTCCCCAACAAGTAGTTCAACACGGTTGAAAAGAGACAAATCCTGGCAACCCTGTGATTTGTCTCTTTTCTATTTTAACGCACATCAACGATCTCCCGCGTATCAGGAACTATCCGCTTTTCCCTCCTTGAAAGGGAGGATATGCTTTTTATGAAGAGACTCTTCGATCGAATTGTCCTGATACTGAACGGGGCAGCCCTGTCGCTGGTCGGGATAGCCCTGGTGGACTTCCTCCTGCACCCTTCGGCGGGCGATTACAGCTTTAATTCTCCCGCCTTCCGTGCGCTGGCGATCCTGGTGCTGACACCTCTCACGCTGCTGGTTGGATTCCTGATCAAGCGGCGCGTGCCGGGAAATATC
>Ga0154795_1031_pt1 | contig 15287 bp, 12 predicted proteins | sample Rifle2008BG16ft_FD_105803 | JGI IMG/M metagenome (GOLD analysis project Ga0154795, IMG submission 105803) | Chloroflexi bacterium RBG_16_54_18 | reverse complement strand
TGATTTCCGCGGGTTCTATATACATTGTGCGGTCCGGATTATCCGGCGCCCCGTAATCTTTGACCCACAAGACACTGCCATCTGCCCCCACCAAAATAAAAGTATGGCTCGGTTCGCCAGATTCAAGCGCATACTGCATCACGTCATATGCCTGTGATACACGGGTGTCGGCGTCGGTTAGAAGCGGGACTCCGGAAATCCCGAACTCAGCCGCCACCTGCTGAAGCTCCTGGGCGGAATCGCGAGCGATCGAGATTAGTTTTACGCCAGTATTTTGAAATTCGATATTGGCCTGCAGATCGACGATCTGCTGGTTGCAGGGCGGTCAGCCATTCGCCATGTGAAAATAGAGCAGCACCGGCTGGCCGGCGTAATCCGAGAGAGAAACCGTGCTGCCGTCCGAAGAAGGCAGCGTGAACGCGGGCGCCCGGTTCTCTACTGCTGTGGTTGCAGCAGGTGTTACGGTCGATGTTGCAGCAGCTGTTGCGGCTGGCGGCGCCACCTGGCAGCCAGCCAGGGACAGTGAGAGGCCGAAAGCCAGCCATAGAAAAGCAGATGTCAGTTTTTTGAGTCTTCGAGATTCCACAGCTCCTCCTTGCATCCAGACCAGTATTAATCGACCAGCACTATCAGATAGTTCGTTCAATGATACACCAATTAGAGATTATTGCTCTTGTTTCTCCATTGACGTTCTCATACCCTACATGTATGATACATTCAGCCAAAAGGCCAGGGAGAAAAATGTCTGATTCTCGTGAAATCGAAATCCAGCAGCTCCAGGAACAGATTGAGGCATGCCAGAGCGAGCTGGATGGGAACCGCACGCAGCAAGAGCGGAACCTGCAGATTCAATCGGCGCTGTATACCATCGCCACTTCGGCCAGCTCATCCCAATCGATGGCAGAATTCTACGCTGACATCCACAGTATCATCAGTGAATTAATGGTTGCCCGGAATTTCTACATCTTCCTGTATGACGCCGGTAAAAACTGGCGCGAGACGGCCTACTTCATCGACCAGACAGGAGACAGCCCGCCAACGCCTGGAATCCTGCCTGCCCACCCAAAGTCTCTGGTCAGGTATGTGCTCGAGCTTGGTGAAGCCATCCATCTCTCTGGAGCAGAAATTATCCAGATGGCTCAAGAAGGGACCATCCAACCTTTTGGCACGATGGCAGAAGATTGGATTGGGGTACCGCTGAAGCTGGATGGGCAGACGATTGGGATCATCGTCGTCCAATCCTATGACCCGGCGGTGTGTTATACCGACCAGGATGTTGAGATCCTGGCCTTTGTCGCCCAGCACATCGCCTCCGCCCTGAGCCGCGCCCATGCGATCGAGGAGACACGCCAGAAAAATGCCGAGCTGGCTATCATTAACGCCGTCCAGACTGCCCTGGCTTCAAAAATGGATTTCGATGGCATTGTGGAAGTGGTCGGAGAAAAAATCAGCGCGATTTTCCCACAGGAAACTGTCAGTGTTGGTTTTCTCAATCGAACCCGAAAAGTGATTGAAATTCCATATATGAATGAGGGAGGAAAGCGCTTTACCGATGAAATCCCTTATGGGCAGGGACTTTCCACGATTGTGTATGAAACCCGAGAACCCCTGCTGATTAATTCGGATTTCAAGCAGCGTGGCAATGAGCTCGGATCCGTGATGATTGGCGAAGATACCAATCCGCAATCCTGGCTGGGAGTGCCCATTATCAGCGGCGAGGAGGTCATTGGCGGTATTGCCCTGCAAAATATGCAACACGAGAATGCCTATACGCAATCGGATGTGCGCCTGCTGCAGACCCTGGCTTCCAGCATGGGCAGCGCCCTGGAAAACGTCCGCCTGTTCAATGAAACCAGGCGCCTTTTAGTTGAAACCGAGGAACGTAACGCTGAACTTTCTCTGATCAACAGCATCCAGAAAGGTCTCAGCGAGAAATTGAACTTCCAGGATATCATCAACCTGGTTGGGGAGCGAATCCAGGAAATTTTCTCCGTTTCTGAAGTGGAAATATCCATAATAAACGCAGATACTCAGATGTTATCCTTTCCTTACTGGTCCTCCTCGCAAGGCAGAATCCATGCTGAGCCGTTGCCATTGGGACGCGGGTTGAACTCGACGATCATCGAGACCAAGGCGCCGTTATTGTTGAAAAGCGAAGAAGAAATCAATTTGCACGGTGCTGTCATGCCGAAGGGTTTCTCCCACCGAAAATCATTCGTCGGCGTCCCTATCCTGACCGATAAGAGTGTTATCGGGGCGATTTCATTGCACGACGAATGGCATGAAGAGGCGTACAACCAGAACGAAGTGCGGCTGCTCCAGACCCTGGCTGCATCGATGGGCGTTGCACTCCAAAATGCTCATCTGTTCGAAGAAACCCAGCGCCTGTTGATAGAGACTGAACAGCGCGCAGCCGAGCTCAACATGGTAAACACCGTCAGCCAGGCCTTGGTGGCTGAAATCAACCTGGATGCACTGATCAAACTCACCGGAGACCAGATCCGGCGAATCTTCGATGTAGACATTGTTTATCTGGCGCTGCTCGATAAACAGACGAAACTGATCCATTTCCCTTACCAGATCGGAGAAGAGTTCACCACCCTGAGCTTCGGAGAAGGCATGGTCAGCAAAATCCTGGAAAGCGGACAGCCGATGCTGATCAATCAAGAAGTGGATGCCCGCCGCAAAGACCTGGGGGTCGCGGATTTAGGTCGCCCTGCACTTTCTTACCTGGCAGTTCCAATTATTATAGGGAAAGAAGCCATTGGGGTGATCAGCGTTCAGGATACCCGCTATGAAGGTCGCTTCAGGGAGGATGACGCACGTATTCTGAGTACCATCGCCGCCAATGTTGGGACGGCTATCCGCAACGCCAGCCTGTTCCAGGAAATCAAGCGCAGCCAAAAATTTTTGGAAGCGGTTATTCTCGCTAGCCCAGCTGCCATCGTCACGCAAGATCGGGGCTTACTGGTAACCGGTTGGAATCCAGCCGCTGAGAAATTATTCGGTTATTCGGTTGAAGAAGCCAGTGGTAGATTCCTGGATGATTTGGTCGCTACTACTCCTGAATTGCATGACGAGGCTGTACAATTCTCGACGCTGACACTAAGTGAAGGTGAATTAAATGCCATCACCAAACGGACTCGCAAAGACGGCAGCTTAGTGGACGTCCAGATTTCTGGTCTTCCCATCATAGTGGATAATGAAGAAATCGGTTTCATAATCATCTACCACGACATCACCGAGACCCAGCGCCTGTTGAAAGAAACTGAGCAGCGCGCAGCTGAGCTCCAGACAGTCAACACCGTCAGCCAGGCATTAGTTGCTGAAATAGAGCTGGATGCATTGATCCAGCTCACCGGCGAGCAAATTCACCGGATCTTCAATGTGGAGATTGTCTATTTGGCGCTGCTCGACCGCCAGACGAACCTGATTCGCTTCCCCTACCAGATAGGAGAATCATTTACCACCCTGCGCTACGGCGAAGGCATGGCTAGCAAGATCCTGGAGACCGGACAACCGATGTTGATCAACCAGGATGTAGATAAGAGCCGTCGAGACCTGGGCGTAGCTGATTTAGGCCGTCCCTCGTGTTCGTATCTAGCGGTGCCGATCATCGCCAACAATGAAGCCATCGGTGTAATCAGTGTGCAGGACACCCAACTGGAAGGCCGTTTCTCCGAGAACGACCTGCACCTCCTGACCACTATCGCCGCCAATGTTGGTACGGCTATCCGAAATGCCAGCCTTTTCAATGAGATTAAGAAGAGAAAAGAATACTACGAGGCAGTCATTACAAATTCACCTGCAGCTATTGTGACAATGGATATGGATGTAAAAGTAAAAGCCTGGAACCCCGCTGCTGAACGTTTATTTGGTTATACTGAAGTAGAGGCACGAGGGAGAATTGTTGACGACCTGGTGGCTACCACTCCCAAGCTTCATGCTGAAGCAACCAGTATTTCCGAGAACTCACTGAAAGAAAATTTTGTACATACGACGATCACCCAACGCACACGCAAAGATGGCAGCCTGGTGGATGTCGAAATACTGGGTTTACCCGTCATCGTGGGAGGTCTGACTGATGGTTTTGTCGTCATTTATCACGACATAACCGAGCTTCAACGGGCGCGACAAGAAGCTATCGCAGCCAACCAAGCTAAAAGCGCCTTCCTGGCTAATATGAGCCACGAGCTGCGCACGCCGCTGAATGCCATCATCGGTTTTACTCGCATCGTGCGCCGTAAAAGCGAAGCCATTCTGCCTGCTAAACAACTAGACAACCTGGACAAAGTCCTGATCAGCGCCGATCACCTGCTGAACTTGATAAATACCGTCCTGGATATTTCCAAGATCGAAGCCGGGCGGATGGATGTCCAGCCCAGCCATTTCAACCTGCAGCCGCTGGTCGACCTGGTCACTTCAGCCAGCCAGCCGCTGTTAAAACCTGGGGTGCGGTTGGAAAGCAAAATCCCCTCCAACCTGCCGGCGCTGTTTTCCGACCAGAGCATGCTCAAGCAAATGCTTATTAACTTGCTCAGCAATGCCGCCAAATTCACCCACCAGGGGAAAATCAGCCTGCAGGCCCGGCAGGCGGGAGACAACCTGTTGATCGATGTCCAGGATAGCGGCATCGGCATTTCTGCTGAAGCCGTGGAACGGATATTCGAAGAGTTCCAGCAGGCTGATTCGAGCACTACCCGCCTGTACGGCGGGACCGGCCTGGGCCTGTCGATCAGCCGGCGGCTGGCGCGGCTGCTGGGCGGCGACCTGACAGCCGCCAGCCAGGAAGGTTCAGGCTCCACTTTCACTTTGAGCATTCCAATCCATTTTTATGCTGCCCCTAGCACGGCAGCCGCAAGTTTGCCAGAGCGGGAATTGCCAGCAGGCGATGCCAGGCCATTGATCCTGGCGATTGATGACAATCCGGACGTGCACAATCTCCTGGAAGCCCACCTGAGTGAAGCCGGCTACCGGCTCGCGACGGCAATGAGCGGAGATGAAGGTGTGCTGCAGGCGCGCCAGCTGCAGCCGTTTGCGATCACACTCGATATCATGATGCCGGATAAAGATGGCTGGCAGGTCCTGCACGAACTTAAAAGCGATCCGCTCACCAGCCATATCCCGGTCATCCTGCACACTATCGTCGACAAACAGGCCCTGGGATTCCGGTTGGGCGCTGTAGACTACCTGGTCAAACCGCTCGATGAAAATGCGCTGCTGGCCTCCCTCGAGCGCCTGGAAAGAGGCAGAGACAATCAGCCAGCGCGGCGCCTGTTGGTGGTAGACGACGATCCAAATGTCGCCGACCTGGTGCAGCAGATCCTGGAACCATCCCTGTACCAGGTAGATACAGCCAGAGATGGCCTGCAGGCTTTTGCTGCCCTTGAAGCGCATCTCCCCGATACCATCCTGCTCGATTTGATGATGCCGCAGCTGGATGGATTTGGTTTTCTCGAGCGTTTCAGCCACGAAAGCCGCTGGAAGGATATCCCCGTGATCATATTGACTTCCAGGAACCTGACAGCCGCCGACCGGGAAGTGCTGAAAGATCGAGTAGCCGCCATAATTCAGAAGAACGGACTGGATAGTGAAACCCTATTGAATGAAATCCAGGCTGTGCTGCCAACGCTCCACCGAACATAACATGATGAAAAAAATTCTGATTGTCGAAGACGTTGAATTCAACCTCGACCTGCTGGTGCAGCTCCTGGAAGACCAATACCTGCTGCTGATTGCCAGGGACGGGTTATCGGGAGTCGAGACCGCTCTGAATGAGCATCCCGACCTGGTGCTGATGGATATGTCGCTGCCTGGGATGGATGGCTGGGAGGCAACGCGCAGGCTGAAATCGGACCAGTTTATGAAATCCATTCCGGTTATCGGGCTTTCGGCGCATGCCATGGACGGGGATAGAGAAAAAGCCCTCACCTCAGGATGTGACGACTACCTCACCAAGCCAATCAATGAAGATCTTCTATATGCGAAACTGGAATTCTTCCTGGGGGATTGAATATGGAAGGCAAACCGAAAATCCTGATCGTTGACGATGAGCCGCTGAACCTGGATTACCTGGAACAGGAGCTGGAAGACCGCCCGGTCGAAATCATCACAGCCGCCAATGGACAGTCAGCGTTGGAAGCGGTCGCTGCCCAGCTGCCGGAAATGATTTTTCTAGATATCATGATGCCTGTGATGGATGGATTCGAAGTTTTGAGGCGCCTGAAAGCCAACCTCCAGTGGAAAGACATCCCGGTGGTGATCATTTCCGCGGCCACGGATATGGCGAGCGTGGTGAAAGGCATCGAGCTGGGAGCGGAGGATTTTCTGCCAAAGCCCTTCAACCCGGTCATCTTGCATGCCAGGCTGAATTCCGGGCTGGAAAAGAAACGCCTCCGTGACATTGAAAAAAGCTACCTGCGCTCCCTGGAGCGCGAGCTGGAGATCGGGCGCGAAATTCAGGCCGGTTTCCTGCCCAAAACCATTCCCCAACCTTCCGGCTGGGAGATCGAAGCCTGTTTTCACCCGGCTCGAGAAGTTGCAGGTGATTTTTATGATGTCTTCGAGCTCGATGATGCACACCTGGTGCTGCTGCTGGGTGACGTTACCGACAAGGGAGTTGGTGCCGCGCTGTTTATGTCGCTGTACAGCAGCTTACTGAGAGTATTGATAACAATGGATCTACCTGCGTATAGTGTGGCTGCATTTTCACCTCTCTCCCCTGAGACGCGCATCCGACAGGCGGTAAACCAGGTCAATCATTACATCACTTCAGTACACGAATCCAGCATGCTGGCAACATTGTTCGTCGGCGTATTGGACCATACCTCCGGTGAGCTGTGCTACATTAACGCCGGTCATGACCACCCTTACCTGCTCCGCTCAGGCAGTATTCACGCCCAGCTCACACCCACATCCCCGCTGGTAGGCGCGATTGAAGATCTCGATTACACAGCCCGGGGGATCACACTGCAGCCAGGCGATAGGCTGGTGATCTATTCAGACGGTATCACGGATGCACTGGATCCGGAAGGGCAGATGTATTCCAAAGAGCGCTGGCAGGACCTGCTCTGCCAGCCAGTTCTTCTGGACAACCTGCATGCAGAATACCTGGCGGAAAAAGTATTGGAATTTGCTGCCGGCGCTCCCCAATACGACGATATCAGCCTGCTGGTCCTGACCAGAAAGTGATACAGCTTGCCCGATGGTAAAAAGAATACTGCGGGTCCTGCTCTCGGGCTTATTCGTCCTGTACCTGATATTGGCAGCATTCAATTTACAGTCCGAGAAACAAAAAACGGAGAATTTCATTCCGCTGGGCAAGATTTATGTAGTCAGCGGAAAGCAGGTGCACCTGTACTGCCTGGGGAATTCCCTTCCAGGTGAACCGACTGTGATCCTGGAGGCTGGCACCGGTGACAACCATATGACGTGGTACGGGCTTCAGCAAGATATCAGCCGGACTGTCCAGGTTTGTTCGTATGACCGCCTGGGTTATGGTTGGAGCGACTCATCTCGTGGGCCGCGTTCGGTCGAGTTGATCGCTGGTGAATTATTCAAGCTGCTCAAGACAGCCCAGATCCAACCGCCTTATGTGCTGGCTGGTCACTCATTCGGCGGATTGGTGATGCACTATTTTGCCGCCCGTTACCCTGAAACCGTGCTCGGCCTGGTACTTGTCGATGCCACACCGGCAGCCACTTTACTGGAGCGACAATCCGGGATCCGCCAGCCGCTGCTGCTGGTGCCTCCGGCGTTAACCGGATTGGCTGCTCTCACGCAAAGCGCCGGCCTGTTCCAATGGGCATATGAAAACAACCTGTTCGACCCTTTCGAAGCTCTTGACCCTTTGCCTGCACAGATCCGGCCGCAGGCGGAAGCACTGTATTTTCGCACTCGAACCCTGGCTGCCAGCGCTGTGGAACAGCTCTACCTGGGTCAAAGTGCCCGGCTCGCCGTCAACCTGCCTCTTCCGGATGACCTTCCCGTGGTCGCCTTCATCTCAGGCCTGGAAGGTATAGCCGGTATGTTACCCGAAATCCAGGCTGAGTTCTCCTCCCTAACTGCTAACAGCCAGGTGTCTATCCTTCCGAACAGCCATTACCTGCACCTGGAAAGACCAGACCTGGTCCAGAGGGCGATTGAAACTATGGTTTCCGCGGGTCAATAAACCCGAAAGAGTTGATTGGATTTCCGACTCAATTTCCCCGCATTTGTAAGTTGAGTTACACAAAACGATCCCCGTTTTTGAAGGTCGGGTTTCTACCCCACCAAGTCACACTGCCTTCCGAGAGCGGATTCCTATAAACAATATGGCTGCTCCACCCAGGATCAGCAGCACCGGCCAAAAATAACCCATCCCGCCTCCCAGGACGATCAGCAAGATTCCAAAAATAGCCAGCCCGATCGCCGGGTACCTGGCCCAGTCTGTGCCTGCACTCTGCCGGCGCAGCCACAAAACCCAAAAAGTAGCCGCCAGTCCCAGGAGCATGGCCCCCACCGGGACCGTATCTTCCATGCCAGGCCAATCCACACCGACCAGCAGGATCAACGCCCCCACGCTGGCCGTTGCGCCGGCTGGCAAGAGGGCCCACCAGTTCTCCTGCGATGAGAAGAACAGCAGGAAGAAAGGCAATGAGATCATGAACATCACATAAGCCCCAATAAATTCACCGGGTACTGCGCTGGCCAGCAGCGGGATGAAGCCAACCGCCGCCAGCACAAAAGCCGGGATAAGAGCCCACTTTTTCGTCCGGTCTAGAACGTATATCACCAGGAAGGGAACGGCGATCGACAAAAGGACCAGCGCAGCGACCAATTCTCCCGATACGCTGTCGACCAATACCAGGAGCAGGGTGATCACGAGCAGCACCCAGCCCGGGATGAGCGCCCACCAGTTCCTTGGCCGGTCGACCAGGTAGGCTCCCAGGAACGGCAGCGCACAACCGAGCATCAACGGAGCGGCCACTATTGCGTTTTCGATTCCCGCTTCCGCGAGTGCCACGGTCAATGCCAGCCCGCCCAGAATACAGGCCGGAAATAGCCACGGCCAGCTCTTCAAACCGCTGGCGAAGTAAGCGCCGAAGAACAGAATCGAAAGACCAGCGAAACCCAGGATCCAGACGTTGGATGTGAACTCAGGGATAATCCCGAGGTTCTGCGCCAGGATCAAGCCCCCAGCTAGCAGCAGGAGTACCCCCAGGAGAAGATTTATCGTCCGGTTGACCATTTTCGTACACTCCTCTTATGATTATCAGATCTTGTCCCGGAAGACTGGTATCTGAGATTAATACTCCTCTTTACTTCTGGACTTCCTGCCCGGTAGCAGGGCCTGCACCAGCAATACGCTGAAAATACCGATGACGAATCCAACCACGCAGACAACAAGTGAACCAAGCAGCATCTGCGGCGCTAAAATCACCTGCCAGGCTGGCGTCGGAGTGGGGGTTGGGATGACCGTCGGCGTGACGGTGGGCGAAGCAGTCACAGGTGCTACCGAAGCCTGGATCTGGTATTCCTGGTAATAGGTGGGTGGGATGCTGGCCAACTGGCCTCCCTCGCCGGCTTTAATCTCGAGCACCGGTGGGTCTAAATCCAGGTTCAAATTCCCCCTGGTCTGGCTGTTCACTGGCACGCCGTCGAATGACATGTCCTTTACGACCGTCTCTGTGTTGTGCAGTGCGTCTGAATCCATTTCACCATCGGCAGTTCCTTCCATATCCACAACGTATACTCGTTCGCTGGGCAGGAAGATATACTGCGACTCGCCCTGCCTGCGCGCCAGCGAGCCCGGGATATCCTGTTGTATACTCCCGTCGTTTTTGAAACCCGATTCCTTATTTTCGAAATCGCGAACGCGGAGGTTAGCGGGCGAATGCAGGGCATAGGCATCAATCGCGCTGCCCTTGATTGAGAACTGCAGCGCCATTTCCCAGGCGATGACACCAGGATTGTGACAGCTGACCTGCGCCGTCGGTTCGTCAAACAGGCGCGCCATGGCGTTGATCACCAGCACGGCGGGACGCAAGCCAGGATTGAAGGCATGTCCAGCCTGGATGTATTCGCGGGTGAGGGTCTGCAGCAGCAGGGTGTTCCAGCATCCGGCGTCCTGGCCGCAGGTCTGCTCCCCTGGAACGCTTGCCAGGATGGAAGGCGCCAGGTCAATCAAGAACTGGGTTTCTGGAAGCCTCATCGCCTGCCCAACGACCTCGGCGACATAGGCAGTGCAGGTTGGGTTCAATGTCTTGGCTTCAGGGGGCAGCAAGGAGGTCGTGAGGGTGGAGGTTGGTGAAGGTGTAAACGTCGCGGTGGAGGTGGGTGTTGCAGTCCGGCTGGTTGTGGGCGTAGAGCTTATATAATAAGTCGGGGTACGCGACGGGACCCAGGTGTAGGTTCGAGTGATGAAAGGGGGATAGTAAGGAGTGCGCGTGGTAGGTAGTGGGGGATAGAATGGAGTACGTGTTGTGGGAATGGGAGGGTAATAAGGAGTCGGGGTTGTCGGTTCGGGAGGATAATAGACCGTTGGGGTGAAAGTGTCGCGCGCGATGGGAGGCAAGTAAGTCGATGGCGGTGATGGCTCTATCTGCTCAATGCGTGAATTAAACCCTGCCACCGGCTCCTGCGCAGGGCTCCCCCAGGCATTGATCAGCACAGGAAAACCGATACTGCTGCCTGCTCCACCGGCCAGGCCAGCGCCACTCTGCCCCCAGCGCCCATCATATGACACAAACTGCATGCCCATTAAGATGATGACAGCGAGTAAAGTGCGAATGATGGGGCTCATGTCAGCCTCCTTTTACCGTTTTTAATCTGAACAAAGGTTGAAAAGTTTATTCGAGATACTCGATTTCCAGTATTTTACACCATCATATCGTTCTACGGATTGATTGTCGCCTGTCCTAAGAATATGTCTGGGACGGTACAGGTCCATTCCGGATCGCCAGTGTAGGTAAATTCGCCGTTCATCGTCACCGCCGTACCATTAACGCCAGGCGTGAGAGTGACGGTGCCAGTGAAGGTTTCTGTCCCCGGCAGCCCGCTCACGGTAGAAGTGAAGGCGCCCGTAGCCGGGTTAAATGGGCCGGTTGAGGTCAGCTGGAATTCGATCTGGTACATGGTGATCGTCGACTCGCTCAGGGTCACGGTGAATTCGGAAGATATCCCTTCACCGCAGGAGGTCGCAGGCGCTGTAAGTGTAATATTAAAAGTTACCGGCAGTGTGATCCCTACGCCGGGTGCGCCGGCTGTGGCGGTGCCAGCTGCCAGGTCCAGGCTCTGGGTAGCAGTAACGAGCGGTGTTGAAGAAGCGGCGGGCGTGGTGGTAGACGTGGGAGGGAGCGGGGTGAGCGTGGCGGTCGCCGAAGGCGGTGGAGTGGTGGCGGTGGGAGTCGGATTGGCAATTAAATCCGTTAATATACAACCCATGCTTAGTATCAGTATGAATGACAGCGAAAAGCCCAATAAACTAGCTGGCTTCATCATGGTGATCAATCTCCCAGAAAGCTTGAATGCCGGGTCAGCGCATGAACAATACCCATAAGGGACCCGGTTGCTCTATTTTATCCTAAAAACTGATCTGACTGATCCATCTCCCCCACCCGCTCGAACAGGCGAATCAATCTGGTAAGGCCGGCCGAATCAGCGCCAGCGCAGGACCTGTTCCTCGGATGGTGCGCCCTGCCCACCGGCTGCCTGCACCGACAACCCGCCGCAAATATTGGCTATGCGCAAACATTCTCCGGTTCCGAACCCCTTCAACACCGCATACAGGTAACCGGCATCGAAGCAGTCTCCCGCTCCAGTCGTATCCACTACCCTTGCAACGGTAATAGCTGGCGAATAGATCCTCTTTCCCCCGCTGAGCGCCAGGGCTCCCCCACTGCCGAGCTTGATTACTACTATTGGGGTCAATTCTGCCAATCTATCCAATGCCTTATCAATATCTTTTTCCCCTGTCAGCCGCAGTGCCTCCGCTTCATTCGGCGAAAAGACTTCCACCAGCCTCAAGGCGCTTTCGATCTCCGCCGATTCATCCAGCGAAGTGTCGATCGACTGGCAGTCCATGAAGATCTTCATGCCAGCCTCACCGGCAGCCTGGAAAAGCGGCAGGCATTCCATTCCGTAATAAAGGTGGGAGAGCAGCAGCCACTCCGACTGAACCTGCTGCAGAATCGGGGCGGCATCTGGAGGGTAGACCGGGTCCATGAAGCTCAGAAAGGCCCGATCGTGCGGGAACGAGATCGCTGAAGTGATCCGGCGCACTGGCTGGCTGTGGTAGCGGAACAGGCTTTCGTCGAATCCTTCCCTGCGCGCCTGCTCCAGCACCATACTGCTGAAGAAATCGTTCCCAAAGTCACACGCCCAGCCTGCTCGCACTCCCAGGCGCTGAAGTGCCAGGACGGTGGTAAAGCAGCCTCCGGGGTGGAAATCAAACCCCTTGCTGTATACCTCCGCACCCAGGCGCGGAAAATCAACCAGGTCGGTATAAATCAAATCACAGAAATATACACCCCACACCAGGACCTGGTAGCTCGCTTTCATCACCAGCCCTCACCCATTCCATGCTCCTGTATAAACCGCGTGCACTGCGAGATAGCGCTCCACAAGCCTGGAGGCGAGAGAATACGACATAACCAGCGGGTGAGCCATCAAAGCCTCGATCGCCAGCGCCCTTGAGCGAGTAGACAGCGCTTCCACGCACAGCCGTTCATACCTTCTCACGCTGCGCATCAGCAGCTCCTGGTGTTCCGGAACCGCACCGATCGGCTGTGGGTGAATGCCCTGCGCATCCACACGACAGCTCACTTCGACTACATCTTGTGCTCGCAAGCCATCGATCGCCCCGAGGTTGCGAGTGTTCAAAGCGGTATGAGTCGATAATCCGCCCTCCAGTGCTGCGATCACTTCCAGCGCCACGCCCGCGTATCCTTCGTCCCTACCAGCTTTTTGGCTGTTGGAGCCCGACCAGTAATTCATATAAGAGGCGGAGCGCTCCTGGCGGTAGGCCTTATAAATTTCCAGACCCTGAGCAGCCTGCTCTTCCATGTCGGTTCGTTTCAGCTCTGCCAGCAGGCGCCGGCTCCATTCAGCAATCTCTTCGCCGCGCGTCAACCTGCGACTGGAAATCTCGCGCAGCGCAAGGTCGTGGTAATAATAATAGTACAGGTACTCGTTCGGGTACATTTTGAGGCGCCTGACCAGCAGGGGATCAAAGAGCCTCAACCGGGAGTTGGCAAGAAAGCCGGGATCTGCCAGCAGGCTGCCCAACAGCTCTTTGCCCTGGTATCTGAGGCTGCGCGTCCAGGACAGGTGGTTCAATCCAAACACCTGGTCTTCGATAGCGGAGAGCGGGAGATGCAGCCAGGCAGCAGCTTCCTTCCTGGCGGTGTTGGCGCTGTCGCAGATCCCGACCGAGCGCTCGTATCCCTGGTCCTGCAAGGCCTGGGTCACCAGCCCTGCCGGGTTTGTGAAATTTAATATCCAGGCCTGGGGGCAGATTTCTTTTGCCAGACGGGCATAATCCAGGATAACCGGGATGCTGCGCAGCGCCATGGCGAACCCACCCGCTCCGGTGGTCTCCTGACCGAGCACGCCGCACTCCAGGGCGATACGCTCATCCAGGATGCGCCCGGCTTCCTCCCCAACGCGCAGCATGGTGATAATATAACCGGCTCCCTCCAGCGATTCTTCCGCTCGCTGAGTGCATTGGATCTCAAACGGCGATCCGGATAGGCGGGCGATCTCCTGGCACAGACCGCAGATGATCTGCAATTTGTGCGGGTTGGTATCCATCAGGCTGAGGCGTTCGAGATGGATGCTGCTGGCCCAAGTTATGAGGGTCTCGACCAGCTGGGGTGTACGAACACTTCCCCCGCCGATGACGGCAATTTTCATAATTCAGCTGCTGCCTCTCTTCTCCCATTCGGAAACCGACTGGCGAATCAGTACCTGGACTTCTAGTTCGGGTATCTCGTCGATGCTGCTGTACTGTTCGGTTCCCACCAGCACCGAGACCCCCGTTTCGGGCTGATCTAACAGGCGGATTTGACGGTCGCTCATCTGGGATTCCTTCAGCCTGGCCTGCAGGATCTCGTCGATCTGGGAAGCGATACTCAACGGCTGCGCCGCAGACCTGGGCACGTCAGCCCCCGCTCCGCTCACCAGGGCACCCACTGGATCGAGGAGTGGTAAACGTTCTTTATTCTCAATCCCAGAAATCTGCACCGGAATTGACCCGATATCCTGTCCCGCTGCCGGGGACTTGTCCTGGCGGGCTTGGACGGAGCGCCCGGCGAGCTCGGGTTTTCCCAGCCATACCAGCAGCTCTCCCAGCAGCACGGACAGCTGGTCTAGCCGGTTGACCGACAAATCACTCCTGCTGCGGTAATATTTCCCGCCCGCCTGGACCACGATGGCCTTCGAATTCCGGTCGCGGTGCAGCCTGAAAAGCTCGACCAGGTCGCCTTTCTCGGTCGCAGCCGCCTTTTTCCTGGGCGGTTTCCTCAAGGCAGAATAAACCCAGGCTGCAATCCCCCCCAGCACCAAAAGAATGATCACCACCAGCAAGACAGAGACCAGGAAAGTTGAGAGCGGATCGTCCAGGTTCATCACTTACCCTCCGTTTTCAGAAGCTGGCAGGCAGGACAGAAATGGGTCCCGCGCTGGCCGACCGATATTTTCTCTATTGTCGTTCCGCAGACCGGGCACGCCTGGCCCCTACGGCCGTAAACTCTGAAATAATTCTGGAATTCCCCGCCCCGGTACACCCAATCGATGCTGGAGCCGTTATGCTGGATGCCTTCTTCCAGCGTCTGGCGGATGGCCAGGTAAAGTGCTTCAGCCTGCCCGGTACTGACAGCGTACGAAGGCGTCAACGGGTGCAACCTGGCACGGTGCAGGGCTTCATCGGTATAGATATTGCCCATCCCAGCCAGGAAGCTCTGATCCATCAGCAGCGGCTTGAGCTGCCGGCGGGATCGCTGCAGGTTGTCGTAGAGCTGCCCCGCCTTGAACGTTGGATCCAATGGCTCGGGACCGAGATTTCCGGTCACCAGCAGCGGGTCGCTCACCAGCCAGATGCGGCCGAATTTACGCGTATCGTTAAATGCCAGCCGCCGGCCGCCTGCCAGGTAGAAGACAAGGCGGTGGTGAGGAGCGATTTTCGCTTCCGCAGGCTCAAGTACCAGGTCTCCGCTCATCCTGAGGTGAAACAGCAAAAAACCATCGTCCAGCTTGAAAAGCAGGAATTTACCGCGGCGGGAGATATCGAGGATGCGCCTACCGCTAAT
>Ga0154795_1007_pt1 | contig 15561 bp, 10 predicted proteins | sample Rifle2008BG16ft_FD_105803 | JGI IMG/M metagenome (GOLD analysis project Ga0154795, IMG submission 105803) | Chloroflexi bacterium RBG_16_54_18 | reverse complement strand
GATCCAGGCCGCCGGATATTCGATCCCTCCGGCATGGTGCATCAGGAACAGGGCGCGCACGCCGTTGTCCTGCATGATCTGAGCTGCCGCCTGCAGCGGGATATCCGGGGGAACCTTAGGGATGGAGCTCTGCATGACATCTTCCGCGCGCAGCTCGGCGGTTTTTCCAAGTGCATATGCTTTCACCAGGTCCGACTGGCTGACGACCCCCAGGGCGTGCCTTTCTTCCGGATCGAGCACAACCAGCGCTTCCCAGCCATTTTTCACTAACAGCTGTGCGATTTCCTCCACGGTTGTGCTGGGAGCACAGGTCGGCACCCCGACAGTCATCAGGTCGCGCACTAATTCAGGAGAATTCATTCGTATGGCTGGTTTCGTTTTGAGTGTTCAGTTTACAGTATACAGTGTACAGAATCATCTTCTGTACACTGTATACTGGTTACAGGTTACTGTTTTTGGGCACTGTTTACTGTTTTTTAGAACATCGGGTCCATCACCAGGGCGGGATGGTTGTGCTCTTCCAGCCAGGCGACTAACTGCTCAACGGTGGTCACATTGCGCTCGTCGGCGATCTTTTCGATCAGGTCCGGGTCGCCTTCGCGTTCGGCCACTACTTTGAGCTCATCCGCCAGGGTCTCCTTCAAAACGCTGCTCATCCAGGCCACGCGCTTGAAGCCGCCGTCGGCGTAGATGAACTTGGGGCTGACCAGGTAGAACTTGCCAACGCCCATCACACCGGGGGTCTGTAATCCGCCGCCAGCCACACCTGCCAGGGTGCTGAAGGTCATACCAGCCGGTGTCATGCTGGGGTCTTCACGGCTGACGATCATCACGCCATTGGCCTCGGGGATCAGCATCACGATGCATTCGAAGCAGCCGCAGGCCGTCATGGGGTTTTCCATGATCGAGTACATCGAGACTTCTTCCACCGCGCCGTGTGAGCCGATCCTGGCATATTCCATGGTGCCTGACCAGTACCCCTTCAGCGGGTCAAGCAGTTTTCCGAGCTTGATGGGCTTGTTGGGACCGGTGGGATTGATGTTAAAGGAAGCTTTGCAGTCCAGCCAGTTGTAGGCGCCGCACAGGCCCAGGCGTTCCGGGCTTATTACGCACACATGGTTCGGGGCGAATGACTGGCACAGCGTGCAGGAGTAGAACTCGTCCACGCGGTCGTCGGTGAGGTTGGCCAGGCGCTTGTTGCGGAAATCGTAGGCTTTGCGGGCGTTTTCCAGCCATTCCTGGTGCTTCTGAGGGTCGGTATAAATGGTGACCTGGACTTTGTCCACGATGGCGCCGAAATCGGTCTTGAAGCGAGCGTGCAGGATCTTGCCGAAATGCTCCAGGTTGAAGCCCTTTTCGGCATCTGCGTTGGAAATGCGAATCCAGGCGATATCGCGCTGGCCGATGTGCTGGATGCCAGAGGCGCCGTTGATGAAATAGTGGATCTGGCGTTCCAGGACCGGCTCGAAGTCTTCCTGCATCTGCCGTCCAGCGACCTGTACGACGATGCCCATGTCCATATTGCCCTGCGCCGGGATCTCGTCGAAGCCGGGGCCGACCAATTCAACTTTCCCATCCACGACCTCATCCAGCGAAGCCATGTAGAGGTATTCAAAACAGCGCGAGTGCTTGCCGCCGAACTCGACGCGCATATCTGGTTTGCGCACCACCTCGCCCTCGAAGGCTGAGCCGTAAGGGACGGGTACGGGTACGTCAGACACCTTGACTTTTACGCCGCGCACTTCAATGCACTTCTGTACAAGGCGCTCGGCGCGTTCCAGGTCGTCCTTACCGTCGATCTCGTTAAACGGCATGCTGACGACATGCTCGTAGCGGGTGATGCCGGTGGGTAAAATCTCGGGGATGACGGTGTCGGCGATGACCGGGAAGCCGAAATTGATCGCTCCAGCCGCAGCGGCGTACTTCAGATCATCGACTTCACCCAGTGCCAGCACAAAGGCGAAAACGCGTTCCTTGTTGTACATCAGGATATCGCGCGCTTGCCCGCCTTTCATACCTCCGAAGGTCAGAGCGGAGCGGGTGGCGAAACCCAGGGCATAGATGGCGCTGATTGTATCGGTGCCGAACGGCACGGTGAATGTATCATAGCCCAGCTCGACACCTTCTTCGTTGAGCTGGTGGATGATGCTGCGGCCGTTCACGTTACCAGACAGGAAGGTCAGAATGCTGCGGCGCTGCAGCTCACGCACGATCTTGACCGCCACTTCGTTGGATTTCGCACACCCCACGATGGCGGCAAAACCCGGCATGCGCCCGTCGACCAGCTGGATACCCCACGAGCGCAGCTGGATGTCGTCGATCGGCCCATTCAAATGGCCTTCCAAACCGTTGCCGCCGTGACCATTATCGGGGCTGGTGAAGGATGTCCCACCAGCTAGCTGGAAGCCCGGCATCGGCTCAGGCTGCAGGTTGTAGATATAACGGATGGCTTCTATGATCTCTGCCGCCAGCAGCGTCGCCATGCCGCTGTCAAGGGTTTCACCCAGGTAAGGAGTCCATTTTTGCTGGGAGGGCAGTGGATGCAGGTATTGGCGGGCCTGTTTCATGATCGGCTTGAGCTGGCCCAGGGTCTCCACCTGCACCCCTGTCATTCCCAGGATCAAAGGCAGGTAATAGGCGGTATTGGGAAAGGAAACTTTAGCATCCGGGCCTTTTTCAGCCAGGGCCTTTCCCAACATGAACTCAGCTTCGCTGACTAAAGCATTGGCACCGCGAATAGCACGGGTAGCGATATAACGAGACATATGGATCCTCCTACTCTACCGTCACTGCGCCGTACAGGGCTTCTCGCCGTTCAGAGAACGGCAGTTCTTCGAGCTGCAGCATGCGCCGGTCACCACTGCGCCCGAAGCGCGTTGGGTCGTATTCCGGCAATCCTAAAGCGGCCCGTTTCTTATCGATGTGTTCGAGGGTCTTGCTGATCATCTCATCCGGATCGGGTAAGAATTCCAGCTTCCCACCGTAGAGCTTTTCCCAGCCTGCGCTGATATAGTTCAGGACGATGTCGCTGTCAGACACACGGTCGGGCATTCCGCTGACCGGGGAGGAGCCACCGAATATTACGTACGCCCCAGATGCCACGCAGTAGGTTGCGATCGCCAGGGCTTTCTCACTCATCCATTCCGGAGCCAGACCGACTGCTGGAACCTGGTCGATATCATCACCCAGGCCGCCTTCTTCCACCATCTGGGTCAGAACTGTCAGGATGCGGGTATTATCCACGCACGAGCCCATGTGCAGCACAGGTGGGATGCCCACCGTCTCGCATATCTCCCGCAGCCCAGGGCCGACCTTGTCCAATCCGGCCTCACCGAGCAGCAAACCCAGCTTGGCGCTGGCAATCGCACCGCAGCCCGTCTGCACGATCAGCACATCCTGCTTGAGCAGCGTTTCAACCACGTAGGTATGCAGGTAATCCTGCTTGCTGCGCGGGTTGTTGCAGCCGACGATGGCTGCCACACCGCGGATGCGCCCCGACATGATGGCGTCATTCAACGGGCGGAAGGAACCACGGAAGGAGCCTCCAAGCATGTAGTTGATGTATTCGTGCGAAAATCCTGGGATCAAGTCTTCACGCACCTGCGGGATGTGGGTCGTGCCGCGGTTCTTGTAGTTGTCTATGGCGACCTTTAAGATCTGCTTGGCGATCGTCAGGGCTTTGTGTTCATCAAACTCGATATGCGTGGCGCCTGTAATCTTGACTTTCGGGGAAGTGGTGATGATCTTGGTGTGGAAATTAGCCGCCAATCCAACCAGCGCCTGCATAATGCACTGCACATCCACTACCATAGCTTCCACCGATCCGGTCAGGATAGCCAGCTCCTGGTGCAGGAAGTTACCTGCAGCAGGAATGCCTTGGCGCATCAGGATCTCATTGGCCGTGCAACAGATGCCGGACAGGGCAACGCCCTGTGCGCCAGCTGCCTTGGCATATGCGATGATCTCGGGATCCTGCGAAGCCGCCACGATCATCTGGCTCAATGTCGGCTCGTGTCCATGCACCACGACATTGACATAATCGTCTTTCAAGACACCCAGGTTGGCCTGGCCGAGGATGGGAGCGGGAGTGCCGAATAAGATGTCGGAGATATCGGTGGCTATCATGCTGCCGCCCCAACCGTCTGCCAATCCACAGCGGATGGCGTGCTGGAGAATGTGCTCGGGATTCTGGTCGTCACCGATATGGGTGCGGTGCAGGGCTTCTACCACTTCACGGTCAATACCGCGCGGCCAGACTCCCTGTTCTTCCCAGATTCTCTGCCTTTTCTCGGGGGCACGAAATGCTGGAATTACCTTACCTTTTTGCTGTCCAAACTGCGATATGTATAAATCAGCCAGTTCATTGGCGATTTCGGTAGGAGCGCGGCCTTCGACCGGGATGTCATAATGGCCTGCCACCATGCGCAGCTTGGCGACGTCACGGATAAAATAACCTTCTGCTTCACCATTCGCCACTGCTTTAAGCGTAAAGGCCATATCGCGACCGTGGTCGGAGTGCGCCGCCGCGCCGGCAGCGATCGAGCGGATCAGGTTGCGGGCCTGGATGGTGTCGATGGTTGCGCCGCACACGCCGGTTTGCCCATCTTTCGTCAGCCTGCACGGTCCCATGCCGCAGATTTTGCAGCACATACCTGCGCCGCCGATATTGCACGGCACCATTTCATCCGCACGCTGGAAGGCGGTGCTGAGTCCCAGCTCATCCGCACGGATCAACATCTCTTGTGCTGCAGGATCAGAGGTCTGTTCTTCGTAGGTACGTTTACCTTTTGCCATGTCCTAATCCTCCATTGACGTGCGGACCATACCCATTCCCGGGCAGTTCCACAGCGGCTTGCCTGTGAAATTAACATTCTGATTGAAGCTGACAGTCTGACGGGTGGTTTCGAACACATCGGTATGGCGGAAATACGACTCCGAGCGGTCACTTTGCAGGTACGTGGCTGCATCTGCTTCGACGGGGAGCACAAATTCCCCAAGATATCCCGCTTCCTCCAATTTTCCTTCGATGGTCTTGTCATCAACCTGGCTGGGGTCGAAGGTCACTTCGACAAGGTGAAAAGCGCTGCTAGCGTACACGTCCTTAACGCCGGGCGTTTCCAGCAGCACTTTGCGCACCTCGACCACATGGTGGTCCCCGTAAAGAGCAGGAACTTCAAATGCGATGGTTTTCATGGGCTCCTTCCTGTGGGGATAATTTGGACATCATTCCAAATAGAAATAGATCTAAGGACTGATTACCTCAGGCTAAATATAGCAAAGGGTAACAGGCCAAACAAGTGACAAATATTACTATTTATGGGTGGTTATTTATCCTATTCGAGACGAAAAATGGGTGGATATACAGCAAATATCCCCCCAGTTCCCACCTGGTTGACTTATCCGAAAATTGAATGGGAAACAGATCCCCACCGAATGAATTCGGCGCCTGACATGCCAAACACAATGAAGCACGTTTGCTTTAGAACCCGTTTCGACTGGTTTGGAATATCAGACCATGAATTCATTCTTCGGAACACTCATGAGTTTAGAAAATATGATACTCAAGTCTCGAATGAAACCAGTATTTAGTACCTGAAACTCACTGAAGTGCGTCATTCTCGAAATCCGTTTAACGGTTTTGGTTTTCCTCTAAGAATTCAATTTGAGCGGGTTTCATATAAACTCAATCCTCTCCTTAATGAGTGGAATTTGATTGATCAAGGATTAGTTATAGAAATGTATGTGAAAAATTGCACCTAAATTTGACAAATATTGTGATTGATGGTAAATTCTTCGGTTAAGCAGGCATCGAAGCTCACCTCTAATTCGACATTTCTATAGTTGAGCATCACACCAGCAACGAGGGTGGGAAATTAATTGAATTAAGCACCAGTTTTTCATAAACGGATTCCATTCTCTTAACCTGTATACAACCAACAACAATAGAGTTTCTATTCAAAGTCAGTTACGTTCGATATTCTTTGAATCTCTTTATCCAAGTACGGTTGAAGTGATTGCCTTTGAGTTGCTGAAAAGAGAGTGATAAATGGCTCGTCGAATGTTCTCCATCATTTCGTTGTTGCTTGTTTTCCTGTTCGTGGCGCCTTATGATAGTCTCGTTGGTGTCCCAAGTGGCTTAGCCTATAAATCAGCGGTAGTCCCCCGCTCCGCCCAGGCTCTCACCCCGCTCACCATCACGGTTATGCGCGTGGATGCGCACTGCGATCCCGAAGCGTCGGGGCAGGATTTTTTCGCCCATGGCACCATCGACGGCGTAGATTTTTCATCCAGAGACCATGCCGGTGACGATGACAATCATATCCAACCCAGTTGGGCCTTTACCTACCCTGTGGATGAAGGTGAAATCGCCTTGCCAATCACCCTCGGTATCAAGGATATGGATGGCGGCTGGCCTCTTATCAATGTCGATCCGGATGACCGGGTGGACATCCATCCGGATGCTGATAAGACCAGTTTATCGATCACATATAACGTGGTCAACGGCTTGTGGACCGTGGACATGGGCGCACCCGGTCCTGTGGGTGATCCCCCCCCAGGGCGCATGGGTACTTTCCGCGGGTCTCTCAACCCGGATTGCGCAGAAATAGAATTTGATATCGGAACGGGCGCATTCGGCGGTGATAGGGATCGCGATGGGTTGTTGGATAATTGGGAGAGGTTCGGAATTGACAGTGACGGCGACGGCGATATCGACGTAGACCTCCCCGCAATGGGTGCGGATCCAGACCGGCAGGATATTTTCGTCGAGGTGGACTGGATGGTGCAGCCAAACGCCCCGGGAGCTCACACTCACGAACCTTTGCAGGCCGCCTGGATCCCGATCTGGCACGCCTTCGACGAAGCTACGGTGTTTGGATGGATCGTAGATGATGATGGCCCCAAGCTGCATATCGACACTGGCAATCTGTATTTACAGCCCGGTGGAGTCGCTTTCGACTGCGACGGCGATGGCATCGGAGTGGTGGGGGACATGGACTGCGATAACGACGGCATCATCGACATCGGCAACCTGGGAGCGCTGGGCGACGGTACTCCAGGCGGCGGCAACGCCCTGCCGGAGACCCAGTTCTTGGACTTCCTGGGGGATGGCACTCCCAACGACTTTTATACAGTTAAAGCTAATCCCGCCAATTTCAACCCGCTGCGCGCCCCGGTGTTCCACTACGCCATCTTTGGACACGACCTGAATGCCGCCCAGGCAGGTACGAGCGGACGGGCTGAAATATTCGGCAACGATATCCTGGTGACCATGGGGGCGCGCAATTCCGGATTGTTGAGCCCGTACAATAACCTGCCGGTGCGCGGCACGCAAATCCAGCAGGCTGGCACCTTCATGCATGAGCTGGGCCACAACCTGAACCTGCGCCACGGCGGAGGGGATGATGAGAACTTTAAACCCATTTATATCAGCGTGATGAATTGGGACCACCAGTTCGGAATCGTAGGCCTTCGCCAGAACCAGGGGTTGGATTACTCTAATATCATGGCAATCCCTTGGTTTGATGAATCGGACCTGGATGAATGTTGTTTTAATACGGTAATTGATTGTAAGCTGGATTCTCGAGCGAATGTCGCTAGAGTTTGGACTATCGGGGCTAATCCAGCACTTCAATTCAGTACATCTTCTAATCCTGATTGGAATGGAGATAATTTCTTAAATCCTGGGGGTGGTGACGATGGGGATGGATGCGATACTCCCAATGCCTCTGTCGAGACAAACTTCCGGCATTCCGGAATGCAGTTGAGCATACTTCAATATCACGACGACTGGAACGGCGGCGATATGCGTTTCGACTTCAACCACAGCCCGGAATACGCCGACGGCGCCCCGCAAGAGATGGTCGTTGAAATGACCCAGGCCCAAGAAAACAGCATCATGGCTGCCAGGCCGGCAGTCCTGAAGCTGTTTTCTCCCAATCAATTCTGCCCCTCGAGAACCTTAGTTCATTTCGACAACCTGCCGGCCGGCACACTGGTAACCAACCAGTACCCTGGTGTGCAATTCATCGATAATGCCTCCGTCGATCCTATCCTGCGCAACCAGGCCGGGCGTGGAGGCGCTGTCACCATCTCGCAGCCCAACTCGCTCTACGGCAAACCTCAGCCCGGCCCTTCCAGCGCCGGCATTCCGCTGACAATGGTCTTCACCACTCCTATGTACCGGGTGGGAATGTACATTGGAAACGGCGGCACCCTGAATTCCATCGCTGCTTTGCGAGCGTATGATACAAGTGGTACCCTGATCGGAGAAGTCCGCGGCCGCGTCCCTGAAGCGGTGACCGAGTTTCTGGGTGTCGTAACGCTTAAACAAAAGATCGCAGCCGTGCAGCTCGACTACCCCATCTCAGACGCCGAAGAGATCGACAACCTGGTGTTCGACGCTTGCGAGAACATCCCTCAACCGCCTCCGACCGAACCCACCACTCCTTTCGACTACTTTGCCCGCGCCGAAGGGGTAGCATGGGTGCGGCAAAACGAGCAGAATGTCGATATCGTCATCACGCCATTGGAGGCTGTCCCGCTCACTCTGAATGGCGTGATTCATAACTCCCCATATGACGGTCAGATCGATAGAAACAGCGATCTTAACCTGCAAGCACCGCTCGTCGTGATCGACCCTGGCGGCAGGCGGCTGGTTTTCCACCATTGGAGGATGGAAGAGTACTTGAATTTCGGGAACGGGCAGCTCAGCATCACGGTGACGGTTGATCATAACGCTACTTTCACTGCGGTCTACTATCCAACCCAAAATTCATACTTACCAATCATTATGCGCCACTGATGGAGTTAGATCGTTGGGCTTTACTCTTGCTAATGATTGGATGACCAAATTCAGCACTTAAGCATTCAGTAGAAGTTCAAGATTGTTTGCATTCCCCAAACCGTTTCAACGGTCTGACTTGGTCGACAAGTTAAGGGTTTGGCATATTAGCTCACTAATGTATTAATATGCGTTCAAACCACCGAATGAATTCGGTGCCTGGGATCCGAAACGCGCTGAAGCGCGTTCAAGATGAAACCCGTTTTAACGGGTTTGAGATATCAGACCATGAATTCATGCATGGGTTCCGAGGCCAGAACCATCGAGCCAACGTACCTCTTGATAAACGTCGGATCCTGGTCCAGGTCCACCTGTTCTGCCCTGGCAGCCAACTCCTCGCCAAGTGCAAAACCATTCACATTCAGCATCATCGCCGCACCCAAGCCTGCCCCATTGGCGATGGTCTCTATATGCTCGTGTGGCACCGGCGGGATCAGCCCCAGCTCCAGCGCGGCCGAAATGTCGATCTGGCCGCCGAAAGAGCCGGTCAGGACCAGGCGCACGATATCTTCCGGCGCCAGATCCAGCCTGGCCATCAGGATGTCGATGGCTGCCCGGATGGCGCCTTTGGCTTTTTGAAGCTCGCGAATATCCCATTGGGTGAGGAAAATTGGCTTGCTGGTCGATTGGTGATTGGTCAAGAGGGAAATTCGGCGGCCGTGATCGTCCTTCGAGATTCGCTCATGTAAAATGGGAGGGTGTTCGGCAATCCGACCACTTGGCTCGATCACCTGATCCCGGCGCAGCACATGCACCAGGCTGATCAAACCCGAACCGGTTAAACCAATCGGGGGTTCACCGGCGATCGTTTCGAAGACGAGTTCCCCGTTTTCAAACCTGACAGCAGTGATCGCACCATCCACCGCGCGCGTCCCGCACGAGATGAATACACCTTCGAAAGCCGGTCCGGCAGCAGTGGAGGCCACCAGGATACGCTCCCCATCCGTCACCAGCACTTCGCCGTTGGTGCCCAGGTCGATAGCAACCATCGGTCCTGGAGGCTGGTCGAAGCGAAAATAAGCCAGGCATGCCAGGGCGTCTGAGCCGACAAAGCCCCCGATCAGAGGCGGCAGGCTGACGGCTGCACGCTCCGGGAATATGCCCCCCATGAATTGGCTCGCATCTTGAAGCGATTGGCGCTGTGCTGGCTGGAAGGGTTTGGCTGTCAGTGTGTGCACAGACAGGCTCGCGAGCAGGTGGTGCATGGCGACATTCCCCACAACGACTACACGCAGTATACGACGGCGGATTTTCTCAGAGAGATTCAGGGAGTCCACCGCCTGGTTAATCGATGCCAGGGCCAGGTTATGCAGCCGGCGAGCGCTGTCCGGGGAATCCTGGGCGGCCTTCAACCTGGAGATCACATCCGCCCCATAAACGCTCTGCTGGTTCAGGGCTGCGCTTCCAGCGCAAACTTCTCCGTCCTCCAGAATTGTCAGGAAGGCAGCCACGGTGGTCGTGCCCAGGTCGATGGCCAAACCCAGCGGACCCTGTTCCCTTTTATAGCGAGAGCTGGCACGAAAAATCTTGTTTGAGTACACCACGATGGGCGCCAGCACCACCCTGGCATCGCTTTCAACTCCTGCCCGGCAGGCCAGGCGGTTATTGAGCGCCCGCTCACCAGCGGTCAAGTGCTGGCGTTCGACTGCATCGGGTGGGGAGATGCCAGTTTCCACAAGCACCTTGCACTTGCCACAGGTACCGCGCCCGGCACAGGGCTGTTCAAGAGGCAGACCTGTGAGCGCGATGGCCTCACCCAGCAGGGTGCCGGTGGGCACGTTTACTGTGCGCTGCTGTTCGCCGTAGATGACAATGATTTCGGGCATCAGGTATTCAAAAACCCTGAGGGTTCAGGAAACCCTCAGGGTTACATCTCATCTCCGCAAGAATGGAGACTGTTTCAGCTCACCACCCGGAGGGACGAGAATGAATTCGTCATCAAGCAGGCTGGTATCCTGGCAGACCTGGCACAACCGGCGAATATACTCTTCAGACCCAAGGATCTCCTCGTAGACCATGTCCCAACGGGTGCAGAACTCAGCAATTTCCCTGACCAGAGGGCGGTATGCTTCCAGGTCACCGGCCTCATGTGAGACGAATGCCAGCCTTTTATAATTCTTGTACTGGGTATCCACCAGCCAGTCGGCCTGAACCTGCCCATATTTTTCCACGTACTCATGGTATTCGTTCAGTGGGCTGCTGCCCGCCTCCAGCCAGCCTTTCGACAGCCAGTAGGTGCCCGGCATCGAGAAGAACTGCTCCTGGTAAACCTGGTTCGAGCCAAGCAGCAAGGCGATGCAGTCGTCGGCGCGCGGCACCAGCAGGGCATTGTTACCGGCCTTCAGCCCATCCAGCCCGTTGCCACATAATCCATAACCCAACACCACCAGGCTGGGCGTATCGATCCCGTCGATGGCTTCTTGTAAGGCGGTCTTTAATTTTTTTGGAGCTTCGTGTAATCCATAATCGAGGTAGGTGATCCTACCGATGAGCTCTTCTGGTAGATATTTTTCGAGCAAACCGCTGAAGACTTTACACGCCAGAAAGACGATGGGAAGTTGGCTGGTACCTGTATTTTTCGGTTCTTCCACAATATTTCTCTCATTCGCTCTAACATTCTCTCAAAGAATACATTATAGCGCATGAAGGAATGAAGGTCCTGCAGCACGCTCAATACAATAACCCGAATAGCCTTCCCGATCTCACCACACAAGTGGAGCAACCAGAAAGCCTCATGAGCTGTTCAGCGCTCGATCAAGCAATTCTGCAGCCTGCTGAAAAATGGCATTTTTGCCAGTAAACTGAACGTTATCAAAATTGATAATTCGAAACTAAAAAACCCTGGCTGAGGTGGATTTATAATGAACGAAAACCGTCTGGCGCTGGTTGAGCTTGAACAGACCCACATCTCCACCTGCATTTCTCTCCCATCTTCCCGCTGTTGCTGCTTTAATGGCTGCCGTGGCGGCGCTCTCCATCCTGGCTGGAAAATTCCTGCCATACAGCATCGATTGGGAGACGGTGTTTCGCCCGGCGGCACTGGCGATCAGCTCCGGCCGTTCTCCGTACCAGGTTGATGAGTTTTATGCCGCGCCGTGGGGTCTGCTGGCTCTCATACCGGTGGCGCACCTGGCACATAATTTCGGCCGGGGAGTATATTTCGTGCTGTCCGCGGCAGCCTATGCCTGGGTGGCATACCGGTTGGGAGCCAGGCTGCTGACCCTGGTCGCTTTCCTGCTGTCGCCGCCAGTGCTGCACGGGTATATGACAGGCAATATCGACTGGCTGGTGCTGTCAGGACTGACTTTCCCACCCCAAATTGGCCTGCTGTTCGTGATGATCAAGCCGCAAATCGGCGCAGGCATCGCCCTCTACTGGCTGGTGGAGGCCTGGCGCAGCGGCGGCATACGACGTGTGTTCCACGATTTTTGGCCGCTGACCGTGCTGAGCCTGTCCTCGCTGGCCATTTTTGGGTTGTGGCCATTGAGATCGATGCAGCTGGTGGCTGTCCCGAAGAATTTCAACATGAGCCTGTGGCCCTGGAGCCTGCCGCTCGGCGTGCTGCTGCTGGCTGCCGCGATGTATAAGCGAGAACGCCGCTTTGCGATATCCGCCTCGCCTTTCCTATCGCCGCACGTTATCTTTCATTCTTATGCCGCTGTCCTGGCCGGCATACTGCCCTCCCAGCGCTTTACCATCCTGGCCGTCATCGGTTTGTGGGTGTGGGTGGCAGTGCGTTTCTTAACATCCACCTGAATTGACCGATGCCCCCCAAATAATTGAAATCCCGCTCCAGGCGTGCTGAAAAGCCCTGGAAGCGGGTCATTTTGCATCTAGTGAAAAAAGTTAATTATCTGGTTTGAATTGGATCCGAATTACCAGCCGGATTTCTTACTGCGGTCGTCAGTCCGGCGGCCGCGCTGGTAACCACCGCGTGATCCGCCGCCTCCACCGCCGCGATAATCGCCGCGGTCTTCACGCGGCCGGGCTTCGTTGACCACCATACCCCGGCCGTTGAAATCCTTACCATTCAACGCCTGAATGGCACTCTGGGCTTCACCATCTTCCGCCATTTCGACAAAGCCAAAGCCACGCGATCGACCGGACATTTTATCTTTGATGATGGTGACAGAATTTACCTGCCCGAACCCGGCGAAGGCTTCACGAATCTCGTCTTCGGTGGCGCTGAAGGGCAAGTTGCCGATGTAAATATTCATCTCAACCCTCTCTCAAACTTAAATATGAATCCCATTCTTTAGAACTGGCTACTTCATCCGGCGCTCGGCAGGAGCAAGATCGCGCAAGTCTACCAATGGGTAGAAACGTGCCTGAAATTATAACACCGATGGAGTATTAACCAGTAATAAGAAATATTAGAAGCCACCCATTACTTAAGTACTATTCCAGGTAACTCTAACTGGCTGTGATATATTTCCTGCATGGCGACCTACATGACTGATCTCGAATGCTCGGGATGCGGGCAATGGTTTTCGGCTGATGCCATCCAGACATTCTGCCCGGACTGCACCTCCCCCTTGCTGGCGCGCTACGACCTGGAGCTGGCCCGCCGGCACCTGCAGCGGGAGCAGTTTTCAATACGTCCCCGGGGCATGTGGCGCTGGCACGAGCTGCTGCCGGTAGTCCATCCCGGCAACCAGGTTTCCCTCGGCGAAGGCGATGCCCCTCTGCTCAGACTGCCAAATTTCGAGCAAAAGCTGGGAATGAGGCAGCTTTACCTCAAAGATGAGAGTTCGAATCCCACCGGCTCCTTCAAGGCGCGCGGGTTAGCCGCAGCGATCTCGAAGGCTAAAGAGCTGGGCATTCAGAAGGTGGTCATCCCCACTGCCGGAAATGCAGGTGGGGCGATGGCAGCATACGCAGCCCGCGCCAGGATGGACGCACTGGTGTACATGCCAGTTGATACGCCGCTGGCCAACTTGGAAGAATGCCGGATGGCGGGTGCAGAAGTGGTGTTAGTGGAAGGCTTGATCAGCGATGCGGCGCGCATGGCTGCCGAAAGGGCGCGCAGCGAAGGCTGGTTCGACCTGTCTACTTTCAAGGAACCGTACCGGGTGGAAGGTAAGAAAATCCTGGGATACGAGCTGGCCGAAGCATTCGGCTGGTCGCTGCCGGATGTGATGATCTACCCCACCGGCGGCGGGACCGGGCTGGTGGGAATGTGGAAGGCTTTCGCTGAGCTGGAAGAGCTGGGCTGGCTGGAAACAAGCAAGAAGCCGCGCATGGTGGCGGTGCAGGCGGCAGGATGCGCACCGGTAGTCAGCGCTTTCAATTCCGGTGCAGAGCGCTGCGAATTCTGGCAGGGTGCGCAGACCATCGCCAGTGGGCTGCGCGTGCCGAAGAGTTTCGCAGACCGGCTGATCTTGGCAGACCTGCGCGCGAGCCAGGGAACTGCACTGTCAGTGAGCGATGTTGAAATTAGCGCAGCTCAAAGATCGCTGGGTAAGTTGGAAGGGATTTTCGCTGCCCCAGAAGGCGCAGCGACGGTGGCTGCGCTCCAGAAACTGGTCGAACAGAAGTGGATCCAGCCCCAGGAACGCGTGGTGCTTTTCAACACCGCCAGCGGGTTGAAATACCTGGAAACGCACGGGGCAGGCTGATGATCCCGTTTATCCCAATGTAAGAACGATCAACTCCCAGTTGGCTGCCAGGTCATAAATTCCAATACCCACCAGCAAAATCCCACCCACCACGTTGACCATCCGTGAATGCTGTGCCAGCCAGCGCGTGATGCTGCGCTGGCGCACGCCGGATAGAAAGGATAAAGCCAGCAGCGGCAGCCCGAATCCAAGCCCGAACCATAGGAAGATGCTCAATTTACTCAATGCCTCCTCGGCGGTGAGAGAAATGGCGAAAATGCTCACCACCAGCGGTCCAGAACAGGGAAGAGCGATCGGACCATAAAGCAATCCATAAACAAAGGCGTTAACGAGCGGGCTGCGCAGCACAGGCACCTGGATTTGAGGCAGGGCTTTGAAAGGGTTCTTATCCAACAGAAGCAGGATACCCAGGGTGATGATCAGCAGGTCGGCGAGCGGGATGGCAACCGACAGCGCTCTTCCGACCGAGATGGACAGCCAGGCGATCAGAAGACCCAGTGCCAGCATCATGGTCAACACACCAGCCAGCACGAAGAAACCCAGGAAGTAGCGTTTTGCGCCTTGCGAAGCATGATGTGCCCCGCTCAGGTAAGCCAGGTAGCCGGGATAAAGAGGCAGGATGCACGGGCTGGCGCTGGCCAGCAATCCCAGGCTGAGGGAGGTGAGAGCGGCTTCCATCCTCGCTCTATACTCCTTCGTTCAAGAACGGCTCCAGGAACTCCTGCAGCTGTGCGGCGCTCTTGATTCCAAACGGAAGGGTATGCACCTGCCCGTTGCGGTCGACGACCAGCATGGGCGTGGAGGGAGGGTTCAGGAATTGGTCGCCGTACAGGCTGCTGATTTCACGCACCACTTCGACCGGAGCCACGGCGTAGGTCCAATCGAAACCGTTGCTGGCAGTGTAAGACTTAAGGTCGCCGGCGTTTTCATTAGGATCAATGTCCAGGCCGATGGAGATCAGATCCGCGTGCGTCCCAAGTGCTTCGTGCAAGGCCTTGACCTGGATCTGCTGCTTCTTGCAGTTGGAGCACCAGATGGCCAGGGTTTCCAGCAGCACCACTTTCCCATGGTAGTCATTGATCGAAAAGGTTTGCCCGGACT
>Ga0154795_1094_pt2 | contig 15954 bp, 13 predicted proteins | sample Rifle2008BG16ft_FD_105803 | JGI IMG/M metagenome (GOLD analysis project Ga0154795, IMG submission 105803) | Chloroflexi bacterium RBG_16_54_18 | reverse complement strand
ATGGCGCGCGCGTTGTTCGCATAAACCACCAAGAAGATGCGGTTCAAATTAAGCGTCTCGAAGCCGTGCTTTAGAAACAGCCGCATCGTTTCTGTACCGTAGCCCTGGTTCCAGAATTCTTTCTCCCCGATTAATATCCCCACTTCCGCCATGCGCACACGCCAGTCGAGGTTGAAGAAGGCGATGTTGCCGATCGCCCGCCAGCTTCCCTCCGGCTGAACCTCGATCGTCAGCGGGTGTTCCACCGCCGGTCTATCCAGCATGCCTGCGAACCATCTCTCTTCTTCAGCCGTCGATATTGGCAAGTAGCGAGCCAACCCGCGGCGCACCTCAGTGTCGTTCAGCCATTTTACGAACAGCGGGATGTCTTCGCGCTCGGGCGCTCTCAGTTGAATACGCTTCCCATAGATCATCGGCAGCCTCCGGGGACTATTTTGGCACAAAGTAAAAACTGAAACACATCCCTACAGCATCTTAACAAATTCTAAATAAGTTTATCCTAGAATGATTGAAAAATACATCGAAGGTTATGCAAATGGGAGATTACAAATGCAACTCTTTAAAAAGAAAATCTTCTGGACCGGCCTGATTTCACTGGTGCTGCTGGGTGCCGCAGGCACCTATCTCTATACAAGGCGGGTCGCGGCCGCGCAGGCGGCAGATTCAGATGAGGCTGTAATGCAGACCGCGGTAGCCCACAGCGGGGATATCACCATCCTGGCCAGCGGCAGCGGGCAGCTGGTAGCTGCTTCGGAAAGGAGTCTGGGATTCGACGAGACTGGCACATTGACCGAAATCCTGGTGGTGGTCGGCAGCCAGGTCGTGGAAGGAGACCTGCTGGCTCGACTGCAGACCGAAAATACCCAGGCCTCGATCGAGCTGGCCATTTCCGAAGCCCAGCTGGCGGTCATCGAGGCCCAGAATAACCTGGATGAGCTGTATGCCAATGCAGAAATCTCACGCACCAGCGCCATGAAAGACATCTCTTCTTATTCCCAGGAAGTGCGCGACGCCCAGTACCAGCTCGAAAATTACACCGTCCCCACATACCTTATGGGGGTGGAAACGATCGAAGCTGTGGATTCAACCAAAGAACAGCTCGATGCCGCCAGCGCAGCCTTTGAGCCTTACCGGCTCTACCCGGCAAATGATGACACACGTTACGCACTGCTCGTGCGGTTGAATGAGGCCCAGAGCCAGCACGACGCGGCAGTCAAACGGCTGAATTATGAATATGAGCTGCAGGTTGCGGAGGCCAATCTGGCTAAATCCCGGCAGGAATATGAAAAATACAAGGATGGCCCAGCCCAGGACGAAGTAGACCTGGCACAGGCGAAGCTGGACAACGCGCAGGCGAAACTGGGGTTGGCGCAGGACGAGCAGTCGGTCCTGACACTGCTGGCGCCGATGGATGGAACCATCACCGAGATCGCGGCCGGACCGGGGGAGGTGATTGGGGCTGAATCCCCATTCATCACCATCTCCAACCTGCAGCCAGCTGTATTGACCGTCTACCTGGACGAGTCAGACCTCAGCCTGGTGGCAGTGGGGAATGCTGCTGAGGTCACTTTCGATGCGTACGAAGATACCATCTTTAATGGTCGCGTCACTGCTGTCAATCCCAGCCTGGTGTCAGTATCAAATGTCCAGGCGGTGGAGGTGGAAGTCGTGCTCGACGATGGTGAGCTGCCGGCGGATACCACCTTCCCGGTAGGATTGAACGCCACCGTCGATATCATCTCGGCGCAAACTAAAAATGCCGTCCTGGTTCCCATCGAAGCGCTGCGCTCGATCGACAGCGGGGAATACGGGGTATTCGTGGTCGAAAACGGGGAGCCTGTTTTCCGGGCCGTGGAAGTCGGTTTGCAGGACATCACCTATGCTGAAATACTCTCAGGTTTGAAGCCTGGCGAAGTGGTCAGCACCGGCATCACCCAGGCCCAATGAAAGGTATCACGATGGAAGAAAAATTGATCATCGAGACAGATGAAATCATGAAGATTTATGGAGAAGGAGACGCAGTGGTGAAGGCGCTGGACAGAGTGGACATGCAGATAAACGAGAACGAATTCGTTGCCATCATGGGCCCTTCCGGTTCAGGTAAAAGCACGATGATGAATATTCTCGGCTGCCTGGACCGTCCGACCTCCGGGCGTTATATCCTGGCGGGCGAAGATGTCAGCGCTCTAGATAAGAAACAGCTGGCGGAAATCCGCAATAAACGCCTCGGCTTCATTTTTCAATCCTACAACCTGCTCCCCCAGACCACAGCCATCGATAACGTGATCCTTCCCCTGCAGTACAACCACCGCCAGTCTCTGGATGCCAGCCAACAAAATGAGAAGGCAATTAAGGCACTGGAGCAGGTGGGATTGGCCAGCCGGTTGTACCATAAACCGCATGAGCTCTCGGGCGGTCAGGTCCAGCGTGTAGCAATTGCCAGGGCACTGGTGAACGAGCCGGTGCTGATCCTGGCAGACGAGCCCACCGGCAATCTCGATTCGCGTTCCAGCAGCGAGCTTATGCAGCTGCTTTCCCGGCTGCACAGCCAGGGCAGCACTATCGTGATGGTCACCCATTCCGATGAGATTGCAGCTTATGCCAACCGCATCCTGCACTTTCGTGACGGCCGCATCGAAACCGACCGGCCCAACGGCTACCATACCCACCTAAACATCGAATCGGAAGCCAATAATGCACCCGAATAAAGTTATTCGCATCGCCTGGAGCGGCCTGTACAAGAACAAGATGCGCTCCTTGCTGACCATGCTGGGGGTGATTATCGGTGTGGCAGCTGTAATCGTCATGATCTCCATCAGCGCGGGCACCGAAAAGACTATCGAAGAGCAGATCACCAGCCTGGGCAGCAACCTGATTTTTGTCTCTCAGAGCTTCAGCCAGGGCGGCTTTGGCGGTCCTCCCGAACAGCAGGCTGGCGGGCTGGTCTACGACGACGCTTTCGCTATCGCTGAGCTGGAGGGCGTTGCCGGCGTGATGGTCGATCAGCGCACTTCTGCCTCGGTGAAATTCGGCACCGTCACTGTCGACGAAGTGACTCTCATTGGCACCACGGCGGATTTTCCATCCGTGCGGGATATGGAAATTGTCTCCGGACGTTATTTCACGCAGCAGGAGGTCGACCGCAAGCTGAAAGCAGTCGTGCTCGGCTCGAGCCTGGCAGAGGAGCTGTTTGGAGATTCAACCGCCGTCGGGCAGGTATTGACGGTCGGAAACGTGAAGCTGTCTGTCATCGGAGTCTTCGAATCAAAAGGAGCAGTCGGCTCGGAGGATTACGATTCATACCTGTACACTCCCATCACGGTGGTCTTCCAGAAGTTCACGAATGACTTCTTTGCACGCGTGATGGGCGACCGGGTGCGCATGATCTACGTCGAAGTAAGCGAGGAAGCGGAGTCTCTCGACGATGTGATCCTGCAGATTGAGCTGCTGCTCGCCAAGCGCCACGATGTGAGCCTGGAAGAGCCCGATTTCAACATCACCACCCAGCAGGATATTATCAGCACCCGCGAATCCACCACCGCTGCCTTCCGCAGCCTGCTTTCCTGGGTAGCCGCGGTCTCGCTGGTGGTAGGCGGCATCGGCATCATGAACATCATGATGGTGAGTGTCACCGAGCGCACGCGCGAGATCGGCATCCGCCAGTCTGTTGGGGCTGCCCCCTCCGATATCCGCTGGCAGTTTTTGACCGAAGCGCTTTTGCTGAGCCTGGTAGGCGGGCTGCTGGGTGTAATTGCCGGCGTCGCGGGAGCATTGATTTACGGGCAGGTCGGTGATATGCGCACAGTGATCCTGCCGCAGTCGATCTTGCTGGCTTTCGGTTCGGCAGCCGCCGTAGGAATATTCTTCGGCTATTATCCCGCCAATAAGGCTGCCCAGCTCGACCCAATCGAAGCGTTGAGGCATGAATAAAAACGAGAAGACCTCACTGGTCTGGGAAGACCTCACAGGTTTAAGAAAACCTGTGAGGTCATAGAAAAAATTCGAGGATATATGAAACGAAAAAGTTACCTTGTCTACCTTTTTACAATCATCACACTCCTGGCTACAACAAGCTGCGGAACTGCATTGGTTTCCACCAGCAGTACAGGCGGTGCAGCTGCCGACCCCGCAATTGTGCAATCTACAGGTGGAGAGATGGAGATGACTCAGACCCAAAAGCTGGCTCTCGGCATCATAAAACTGGAAGACAGCTCTCATCCCGTGACCGCGGAGCAGGCCGGGCTGCTGGTGATGCTCTGGAAAGCCCTGCGCAATATCACCGCCGAAGATACTGCTATTGAAGCAGAGAAGACCGCCCTGATCAAGCAAATACAGGGAACACTGACCAGCGACCAGCAGCAAGAAATCGAAATAATGGATTTGAACTTCTCTTCGATGAGCGAAGTCGCGACCAAATTGGGAATCCAGATGGGCAGCGGGGTGGGCATCCTGACCCAGGAGCAACAGGCTACGCGCGAAGCTGCCATGTCTAGTGGTGCATTCGACCCCGGCGCACAGGGAGGCGGTCCGGGTGGAGGTGGACCCCTGGTGGAAGGCGGCATGATGGTCGAGATGGGCGGTTTTCCAGGCCAGCAGGACTCCGAGAGTGCCGGTATGCCAAATCCTGGCAGTGGGTTAGGTTTGCCCGACCAGCTGGTCGAAGCGCTCATCCAGCTGCTGGTTGATAGATCGAATTCAGGAGAATAGGATGCGAAACCATATTGACAAATTAGCATCTTTGGCTAAGAATAACTGTTCAGGCAACGTTATGAAAAAAATCTTACCCTGGTTTGTAATCCTCACCATACTGTTGACAGGCGCAAAGTCGAAGAACTTCGACCTGGTCCGCTTCACCGTGATAAATGAATCGCCATTTCCATTGGGGATCAGCCTGACCGGACTGTTCACCGAAAGTATATATTACCTGCACTTACCGGAGGGAGACCCGGAATTCCCGGTCGAGCGTACTTTCACCATCGCCCGTGATGAATACCAGATGCAGGTGTACTATATCGACCTGTGGGACCCGGTGTACGGCTACACCTGCACCACAGGCCAGGGCGGCACATTGAATGCCAAGTCAAACAGCACCATCACCGTCAAGCACTGCAACGCCGCTCAATCTGGCGGCAGGCGCAGCCAGGGCGAAACGCTAACCTCTATCACTCCGAGGGGGAAGGTTGAAGTTCCTGTTTCGATTTACCTTAACCGGTTTTATACGCTGTATTAAGCCGCCAGCTCCCTGGCCGCCTGCCAGGGACTGGTCTCACGGTCCATCACCCGCCTGATTACCTCGTTGTAAAGCTCCGAAGGTATGGAAGAACGCCACTGCCTGAGAAGCCGGTCGTGGAGCAGATTGTCGACTTCAGTCTTTACTCGCTGGCGCTCACGCTGCTCCAGCCCTCCGGAATCGACCAGGTACTGGCGGTGTTTCACGATCTCTGCCGCCAGCTCCTGCACCCCCTGGCCTTCGATTGCCACTGTACGCAGGATCGGCGGCGTCCACATCCATTCGTCGCTTTCACTGGCCGGGATTCCATCCCCAGGACCTGCGGAATGGGCTGTCTCTGCGGAAGAAAATTCAGTCTGCATGGCGTGGTGACCGCCCGAATCTACAAAGATGTGCCTGGTCGGGTGGGCGAGCTGCAGCATGCTGCGCAGTGCCCTCTCAGTCGATTCGACACCGGGCCGGTCTGCTTTGTTTACCACCAGGATATCGGCGATCTCCAGGATACCGGCTTTGATGGCCTGGATGTCGTCCCCCAAACCTGGCGCCTCGACCACCAGCGTGGTATGAGCAAGCCTGGCCACATCCACCTCCGCCTGACCTGCGCCCACCGTCTCAATCAAGATAACTTCGTATCCCGCCGCATCCAGGGCCTGGACCAGGCGCGAAGTACTGGCTGCCAATCCTCCCAACGAGCCGCGCGTGGCCATGGAACGGATGAAAACCCCCAGGTCTCCAGCCAGGTCGCGCATCCGCACCCGGTCACCCAGGATGGCACCTCCAGTGAAAGGGCTGGAAGGGTCGACCGCCACAACACCCACCCGCCTTGGCTCACCCACCATAGGTTTTCGGTAAGATAATGCCAGCTGGTTGACCAGCGATGATTTTCCCGTACCCGGCGAGCCTGTCACTCCCACCAGGTGCGCCCGGCCGGTATAGGCGAACAAAATATCCAGCACCTGCAGCCCCTGCTCTTCCCCGTTTTCGACCTGGGTCATCAAGCGTGCCAGCGCCAGCCGGCTGCCTTCTAATACTGCAGAAGCGTGTTGGGAAGGCTCCAAGAATTTACCTCGCCACGGCTGCCACAGCGCTGCGGATGTCGGTGATGATCTGGTCGGTCATCGTCCCCGGCCCGTAGATGCCGGATACGCCCAGCTGGCGCAGATGCGGTGCGTCTTCGTCCGGGACGATTCCGCCGATGAACACGCGCACGTTCTCCTGCCCGTTTTGCTTCAATAATTCGAGCACGCGCGGCACCAGTGCCATGTGCGCACCCGAGAGGATCGACAATCCCACCACATCCACGTCTTCCTGCAAGGCACTTTCCGCCACCATTTCAGGCGTCTGCCTCAATCCAGTGTATATCACTTCCATACCGGCGTCCCGCAGGGCGCGCGCCACCACTTTCGCCCCCCGGTCGTGGCCGTCCAGGCCGGGCTTCGCCACCAAAACGCGGATCTTTTTCTCGTTCATCGAGGTCCCTTTCCCATCACCAGATTAAAGACAATTAACCCAATTCTGATGCTTTCTGGTCTATTTCCGTGGTTAAATACAGGCTGTTTTGCCCTGGAGATTATAATACACACTTCCTCTTCGGGTTCACTTACGAGATTGTGATCTATCCCCAACTCAAATCATGATAAAAATGGTTTGCTGGTAGGAATAGTAAACTACCTGATTATTCATCCTCGATGATCCACAAAAATACAATAATGCAAAAAATACTCTACACTTTAATGATCCTCCTATTCCTGGCAAGCACAAATCTTAGCGTATACGCCCAGGAACCCCAGCCTGGTTCCGAATTCACTCCCGCAGCACCAGACTGCAGCCTGTACATAAACGATCCGTTAGTCCCGACGTCACTGGACGGCGGCGCTGAAGCAGATGAAATCCCACACCTGATGCCGCCTCACCCGGATCTCCTGGACTGCGTTGAGCAGGGTAAAGCCACAATCCCCCAAATCCTGGCCGACTCTGAGCTGAAAGCACAGACCGGCCTCGACCAGCCCCAGGAAGCCGCAGCCACCGGCACGTTCCGGACCCTGGCGATCCTGGTCAAGTTTTCAGATAAACCCAGCCAGGTGAGCGCAACCAGCTTTGATTCCTTGCTGTTCGGCAGCTCCACCGGCACCATGCCGGATTATTACGATAAGGCTTCTTATGGCATCCTTGATATTGTGACTGTCAATTTACCCAGTGCGATCGGATGGCTGACGATGCCCAGGATTTATCCCTACTACGTGGGTGCGGGCTACGGATTTGAAGGTGCATTTCCAAATAACGCACAGAAACTGGCTGCAGATGCCGCGCGTGCGGCTGACCCGGTGGTAAATTTTGCCAATTACGATAACAATAATGACGGCCGTGTAGACACCATCTTCATCGTTCACGCCGGTCGAGGCGCAGAATTCACCAATTCACAATCCGACATCTGGTCGCATTCCTGGGTGACCAACCAATCCGACCGGCCCGTCCTGGACGGCAAACAGGTCTATTCTTACACCACCGAACCGGAATACTGGCTCAACCCCGGAGACATGACCGTAGGCGTTTACGCCCACGAGTTCGGTCATGTATTGGGGCTGCCCGACCTGTATGACACTGACACTGACACTGCTTTAAGATCGCGCGGCATCGGTCGCTGGAGCCTGATGGCTTCCGGCAGCTGGAACGGCCTCAACAACCTGGGCGGCAGTCCAGCGTTTCCCGACGCCTGGTCACGGATCGCCCTTGGATGGGTTGTCCCGACGGCGATTAATTCACACACCTTCGGGCAGGCAATCCCCTCGGTCGCCAGCAGCCCGTCTATCCTGAAACTGAAGCCCACTACCGGCTTTACCAACGAGTATTTCCTGGTCGAAAACCGGCAGAAAACCTCTTATGATTCCTACCTCCCGAACTCCGGCCTGCTGTTCTGGCATATCGATGAGAACCGCAATAATAACGATGCCCAGTGCATTAGCCTGAACCGCTGGAACTGCCAGAACCAGCATTACAAAGTCGCCCTGGAGCAGGCCGACGGGCTGTTGAACCTGGAAAATAATATTAATTCCGGCGACCTGGGTGATGTTTTTCCCGGAAGCGCGAACCGGCGCTCGTATACTTTTACCACCTCTCCTAACAACAGCTCCTACTTTTCCAGCACCAATCCCCACCGGGAGATATTGAGAATCAGCGACAGCAGCGCCGCCATGACCGCCGATTTTTATATCGGATCTTATGATCACAGTTTTTCTAAATCTTCCCCAGGAAATCCAGCCTCTAATCTGCGCAACAACCCGACCATAACATGGGGCAGCAGCCTGGGAGCCTACAGCTACGAGTACTGTCTGGACACCACCAACGACTCAGCCTGTTCGACCTCTTGGACCAGCAGCGGGGTAAACCAGTCTGCACTGCTTAATAATCTCAGCAGCGGCCTCACGTACTACTGGCAGGTGCGCTCGCAGCATGCCCACGGTTCAACCGACGCCGATAGCGGTGCCTGGTGGTCCTTCACTGTCCAGTCTCTGCAGCCAGCAGTTTTTTCAATATTTGTGCCTTTCTTGACCAAATAACCCCCAAACTGGCATAACTCCTGCACGGTATAACCGCATGCCGATTACCCAGGAGTATTTATGTTGCGCAATCTGATGAATACCTCCAGGACCCGATTTTGGGGGCTGCCACTGATTTTGCTGCTGGTAATTTCAGCCTGCGAAATGCCTCTAACCGCACCTACGCCGACCCTGTATTCGGTGCAGCAGGCAACAACCGGAGCACCGGCTTCCGACCCACCCGCCTCCACCGCTGAGCCGCCCGTGCAGGTCTTCCTGCCGGATATCGATAAATCTCCGACTGATAACTCTCCCACTGCAACAGAGTCCGGTGAGACTACTCCCCAGGATTCAGCCGGGAGGCTGGCATTCCTCAAAAACGGCGACTTGTGGCTGGTAGAGCTACCCCAGCTGGAGCCACGCCGCCTCACCAGCAGCTCGGATTTGCAGACTTTTGCCTGGTCTCCCGACGCTTCACGCATCGCGACCTTCAACGGCCGTTCCTTATGCTACGTGGACCTGGCCGGTGAGCAGACCAGCGAATGCCTCGGCCTGGGATTGACTGAAGAACAGTCGATCATCCCACGCGGGATCGTCTGGTCGCCCGACCAGAAGACGATCGTGTTATGGAACCTGGCCAATCCGTGGGACGATCAGGCGCTCGGCTGGCTGGTGGTGCACCTGGATGCGCCCCAGGATGTTCTGCGCATCGCTGACCCACTTGAATACGGTTACATGCTCGAAAAGGAGCAGGTACCCGGGGGCTTCACCGGCCAACCACTGTTTCTCAAAGACGGTACCCTGGTCGGCACTCTCTCCCACCGTGAGGAATGCGGCTCCGGCGGCTGCCGCTACCAGCTGTACACCTTCGATCCAGCTCAGCGCAAGTTCTCCCCTTATCCAAATAATCCAGAGGAAGGATGGAGCGAAGGTCAGAACCTGGTGCTTTCCCCGGATGGAGGGCTGCTGGCGAATTTTGGCACTTTCTTTAGCGAATGCGACTCTTACATCACCTTTGCAGACACCTTCGATCTCAACTCCGGACAGCGAAAAGCATTCAACCTGGAGCTGGAAGCAATCACCAGCCTCGATTTTTCGCAGGAAGCCACGCAGGCAGTGATTGCCAGGGTTTCAGGCTGCGCCTCGCCGCCCGAGCAGAGCACCTGGGACCGTTCCTGCGGGCTTTCCCAGGGATTTGACACCTTTCCTCTGCAAGTCTGGGATCTTGAAAATGGAGGGCGCGAGGATTATTTTCCCGGCGTTTCACCCGACTGGTCATCTGGCAAGGATTTGATTGCCTTCCGCTCCTGCCTGGCGGAGAGCGCCTCCGGTATATATGAACCTACATCTACTGGACCTCCCTCGATTTATGTGCTCGTCCTGGCTACGGGAGACCTGCTGCAGATTGGTGAGGGATTGAACCCAGCCTGGAGCCCCAAATAATCCTGGCAGCCTTAGAAGCTTAACTTCCTGGAGACCTGTCCTGGTAGCCAGAACAAGTAGTATTGCTTCCGAATGTCAAGTCTTTCGTACTGAAATTCCTCGTAAAAACATCCCTGCCAGAAGTATCGTCAATCCAACTGACATCCAGTCTCTCTGACTGGGCAGTGAAACCTGCAGTGCTGGATAACCTAACGCCCACCAGGCAGCCAACCCTATAACTGGAAGGATGACCAGCAGCAGGATCCGCCACCACGGCATACAGCGAAAATCCAGGCAAAAACGGCGTCTGCCAAAGGTGAAACCTGCCAGCAGCGGGCTGATTAAAAACAGACCCAACACCGATAATCCCGTGGAGATCACGTCAAAAATGTAGCGCGCAAACAGGATTGTGCCTGCCACGCGCACCCTTCCCACTCCCAGCCAGTCGGTCCATTCGGTTAACACATCGGCAAATAATTCGTGCCCGTGGGTCACGTTGCTCAGCACCACGATCCCATCCCCGGTCTCCGGGATGGCCGCGAATTCAGACAGCCAGCCTGGATTGCCTCCCATGTGCGAGTAAACCAGCTGACCACTCGGGAGATGCTCCACGAAATATCCATAACCGTAGGCATCCGAATAAATCCAGCTGTCCCAGCCCTGGATATCCTGCTGGTAACTGGTCATAGATTCAATCGTTTCGGGCGTCAGGATCCTACGACCCGGCAGCTCGCCGAAAGCCCCGGTCATGCTGGCTGCCACGAAATTCGCCAGATCGTAGGCCGTGGTATAAAGCCCGGCGGACGCTTTTTGGGAATATAGATATTCATCGTACGGTATGAAAAGTGAATCGTAGCCGACAGCAGTGTCCCTGAGCTGGCTCGCATCCCAGAAAAAACTGGCCTGGGTCAGGCCCAGCGGCTCGATGATTTCACGCTGCATAAATTGTTCGAAAGGCTCACCTGTCAGGTCTTCGACTGCCAGCATTAATAGCAGAAAATTGCTGTCAGAATACCTAAATTCCTTGCCTGGCGGGTTTTCGACGTAAATTCCCGTGCCAGCTGCGGTCATCTGCCGGAAGGCTTCATCGAGAGGTGGCACCTCGGCGTCTGGCGGCAGTCCCTTATACCTGGCGATGCTCAAGCCAGCACTGTGCGTGAGGAGGCGCCTGACGGTCACCCGGTCGTGGTCGAATTCCGAATCCGGCAGGTGCCAGCGCTTGAGATAGGTTTCGATAGGCGCATCCAGGTCCATCTTCCCCTCTTCCACCAGCTTCATCACTCCCCAGGCAGTGAATGACTTTGAAATCGAAGCAGCCTGGAACAGAGTATCGGTCTGCACAGGTCGATTGGATTCGATTTCAGCGGTCCCAAATCCCTGCGACCAGACCACCTCACCACCAGAGATCAGCGCCACTTCCGCACCCGGGATTTCAAAGTAATACAGCATTTCCGGCACAGCCGACTGCATAAGTGCGATGAATTCGTCCACTGATAATTTTTTTTCCTCAGCAGCGGGCAGGCACCCGGAAAGCAGCGCGATTCCTAGCAGTCCCAGGCACAATCTGTATAATAAATTTTTCACTAAGTGAATCCTCAATCCTCGGGGCTGATCCATTATACACAGGATGTGTTTTTTTTCGAGTAAAATCGACATTGGAAGAGCAACATGCTTGAAATTCTTTCCTCCAACCTGGTGCTTCCGCTGCTGGCAGTCCTGGCAAGCCTGGTATTGCTGTTCTTTGCCCTACCCAGGCGTATGCCCCCTGGAATCCAGATGACACCCTGGATCACTGTTGCAGCCCTGGTGTGGGCAATGAGCGACCTTGCGTACCTGGCACTGCCGCTGTTGGAACAGCTGCCTGCCATGTCAGCCTGGTTCCGCTCACTGGGCATGGACATTCTGCCGCTCGCCAGCCTGCTGCAGATTCTGCTGTTGACCGAAAAAATCCGCTGGCCGAACCGGGGCAGCTTGGCGCTTTTTTCCTGCACCCTGCTGCTCGAACAGGGATTGTACTGGGTCTTCGACAGCCAGTCCGTCCAGGCCCTGGGTTCATTATCTGCGGCTTTCACCCTGCACCTGACTCTGCGCATCGTTCCCTTGCTGGCCGCCGGTTTCGTACTCGTATACCACTTCCTGCAGGCGCCTCACCTTTTCCGAAAGATCAGCTGGTTCTACCTGGCCAGCTCCTTAATCATCGGGATCATCTACATTACAGAATTCATCGCACAACCGGCTTCCAGGCCACCGCACATCTCACCTCTCTTTGCCGACCTGAGCCAGGTGGCCTTCCTGGTAGCCACCCTGCGCTACCAGCTGCATGCCATACTGCCTCTGACGCGCACCGCCTTGATGGACAAGCTGGGTGAAGCAGTCATCGTGCTGGACTATACCGGACGATTCGTAGACCTGAATTCTGCCGCCCGCCGCCTGCTGGATTCGATGCCCGCTGCCAGTTCCCGCAGAGGACTTTTACGCCAGCCGATTGGGAGCCTGTTTCCCGAACTCAAGCACTTCTTTGAAAATCCTTCACAAACCATCCCTTCCCGGCTGGAGCTGGAAATCGGCACCTCTCCCAGGACAAGAGTGATGGAGCTGTCCATCTCGCCCCTGGCTGGAGCTGCTGCAAGGCCGGTCGGATGGCTGCTGCAGATGAGAGATATCTCGCGCCAGAAACAGGAACAATCCAGGCAGCAGGAACGAATCCGGCTGTGGGAGAACCAGGCCAGGCTGCTGGATGCCACCTTATCCGCCTCTCCCGATTTCACCATGATCACTGACCAACCAGGAAAGTTCCTGTATGCCAGCCCGGCCTCTTCTGAATTCATCGACCGCCGCACGAAAGAGCTGGAGCAGCTGACCTGGGATGACCTGAATTTACCGCAGCCCGAAAAACAGTTGTTTGGCTCGAAATTGGAGGAAGCATTCAATGCCAAAGAACCGCGTTCGTTCGAATTTCAGCTGCCTGCCGATCCTGGTACACGTTATTTTGAAGTCTATCTGAGCCCGTTTGAAACGGGTGAAAGCGGTGTTTTGTGCATGGCCTGCACAGTTCGCGAGATGACCAGCCGGCGCAGGATGGAAGAAGCTTTGAAAGAAAGCGAGCAGCGCTACCGCTCCATCGTCGAAGTGCTGGATGAAGGCATCGTGATCCAGGACCACTTGGGACGCGTGACGGGCTGCAACCGCAGCGCACAGCGCCTGCTTGGCCTGACTGTGGATGAATCGCTGGGTAAGATTTTCGTCGATACACAGCAGCTGGCCATTCGAGAAGATGGCTCGCCGTTCCCGCACGAGCAACATCCGTCCATGCGCGCCCTGCATTCCGGCCAGGCACAGGAAAAAGTCATCATGGGTGTCCAGTCGCCGAACCTGGATATGCGCTGGCTGCTGGTCAATTCGCAGCCCCTGTTCCAGGACGACCAGGCCAATCCGTACGCCGTAGTTTCCTCGTATGTCGATATCACACCGAATAAATTAGCCGAAAATGCACTGCGCGACAGCCACAGGCGCTTTGAAACACTGCTGGAATTCGCTCCGGCTGCCATGCTGGTGGTTGACCAGGCCTCGCGCATCCTGCTGGTGAACTCGCGTCTTGAAGCTGAAGTAGGCTACCCGCGCGAGCAGCTGCTCGGCCGGTCGATCTCAATCCTGGTTCCGGAGCGTTTTCGCCAGCTGCATATCTCCCACCAGGAAAAATACATTCAGAATCCAGTCGCCCGGCAGATGGGATCAAACCTGTCGCTGTTTGCCTTAAGAGCCGACGGCAGTGAATTTCCGGTCGACATCGGATTGAGCCCTATTGAGACCAACGAAGGGCTGCGCATCATCTGCTACTTGGTGGACATCACGGAAAGAAAAGCTCAGGAAGAAGCCCTGCGCCGGGTAAACGAGCAGCTAAGCCGCTCACTGGCCGACTTGCAGGGACATAACCGCGAGCTGATCTTGTTAGGCGAGATGAGCGAGATGCTGCAAAGATGCGAGACGATCGAAGAAGCTTACAAGGTTTCAACCGAGTACGCGCAAAAGCTGTTCCCGGGTTTTTCCGGCGCACTGTACCTGCATGACGCCGACCGGCTGATGCTGCAAAGCACCACCAGCTGGGGTGATTCCCCGCCGCAGCAGTCCGTCTTCGTGCCCAGCGCCTGCTGGGCGCTGCGCAGAAGCAGGGCTCACACCGTCGAACACTTCGAAGAAGGACTGCGCTGCCAGCACATCGACCCGGGAGAAATCCAACCGCAAAGTGGTTTCATCTGTGTCCCCATGCAGGCTCAGGGGCAGGTCATGGGCATGTTTCACCTGCGCGGCCTGTCCGAAAACCTGATCCGTTCACTGGAAAATCTGGCAGTGACCTTCACCAGCCACCTTACTATCTCTTTCCTGAACATTACCCTGCGCGACACCCTGCGCGTCCAATCCGTGCACGATCCCCTCACCGGGCTGCACAACCGGCGGTACATGGAAGACGCCCTGAGCAGGGAGATCGCCATCGCCAGCCGTTATAAGCGCGATCTATCGCTGATCCTGTTCGATATCGACCACTTCAAACTTTATAATGACCAGCACGGCCACACATTCGGCGACCTGCTGCTGAAGACCATCGGGGAATACCTTCAAATGAACCTGAGGTCGATGGATATTGCCTGCCGTTATGGGGGTGAGGAATTCCTGATTATCCTGCCCGACACTCCGCTCTCAAACGGCCTGCTAGTCGCCAGGAAAATTAAAACCGGGCTCGGACAGCTGCGGTTTGATGACGCCCAAACCGAGGTGCAGCCTCTGCAGGTTTCGATGGGCGTCACAGCTTATCAAGGCGAGGATGAGAGCGCCTCCGGCTTGATACAAAGGGCAGACCAGGCACTTTACCAGGCGAAAGAGACAGGTCGCAACCGCATCGTCACTTCCTGAAATGCTCGCTCCTCTCGACATATTTCCTTCTCAAGCGATCATCGATATGGAGTAAGCGCTCCGAAATCAGTATCAACCAGATCAGGAAAGCACCCGCACACCCCAGCAGGTATTCTCCAAGGCCGATGCCCATTCCCACTGCGCCGACCGACCAGATCCCGGCTGCCGTCGTCAGGCCGTGGATATCGTGCTCTTCTTTGATGATCGTACCGGCTCCCAGGAAACCCAGGCCGGTCACAATCGTGGATGCCACCCTCGAGACACCGGCAGCATCGAAGGCAGACTGAGAAATGACAATGAACAGCGCCGAGCCCACCGCCACCATCGCGTGCGTACGAGTACCGGCTGGCTGCCCGCGCAGCTCACGTTCCAGGCCAATGAAATACCCAAGCACTAGTGCCAATAAAATCCTCAAGAGCGATTCGAATTCAAGTAAAATCTGCATTGCGTACCATCCTCCACCGGCATTCTCTTTAACAGGTACAATACAAAGTATACAGCGTTTTTTCTGTTGTAGGGATGAAGCGTCTCTACAAGACACTTGCATTCAGACGGTTAATCCGTACCATCTGTCATCTTGACCGGCTTGTCCTGACTCTTTTGCCTGGAAGCGAAGGATCTAAAACTGGCGGGAAGATCGTAGTAAATCCTGGCAGGCTTCAGAATACCTAAAATAACCAGGATGTATCCAATAAAACGCCTCATTATCGCTGTGTTCATGGTTCTCATAGCAGCCACGCTGTCCTGTTCACTTCCTGGAACCCTTTCAGAAGCCGAAACTACCCCTACGATGACCACCACTCTCGTCAGGCGACCAACCAACACCGCTACAAGGACGGCTACACGCACCCTATCACC
>Ga0154795_1169_pt1 | contig 16287 bp, 17 predicted proteins | sample Rifle2008BG16ft_FD_105803 | JGI IMG/M metagenome (GOLD analysis project Ga0154795, IMG submission 105803) | Chloroflexi bacterium RBG_16_54_18 | reverse complement strand
GTGAGGGTGATAAAGGAATGGAGAGAAGGCTCCAGCAGTTCGATGCGCCTCAAGCAAGCCAGGGTCAGCTCGCGGCTGGAGATCTCGCCCGCACGTAGGGCTCGATTGGCTTCTCTTAGTGTGAGGTCTGTCAGTGAAGGCAATGGTTATTTTTGGATTCAGGACTCCAGAAATTATGATTGGCAATCCATGAAGCTTATTCAAACACGGGTGGGAGGCGAAACTGATTCTGGTCTGAGAGCGGCGCGTTACGCAGAAGATCCTCCAGCGTCAGACCTGGTCGGGGTTCGTCTTCTCTGAGAGTGGATGCAGGGGAAATAACGCTGGAAGCCGGTTGAACATCTTCCGTATCCACTTCTTGAAGCCTGCAGAAATGATCCAGAATTGCAGAAAGCTGCCGTCGAAATTCCTCTTTTTCGACGGATTTCAGATCTAAACGAGCCAGCTCAGCGAAATACTCGACTTCTTCAATGGTGAGGGGCATTTAAAAAAATTATAACACCCGGCGCTACCAATCAGCGGCATACCAGAGCAGGTATTGCTCGAGGTGGTCCTTCCAGTAGATCTCATCATGGTATCCAGAGAACATGTGATATTCGTGAGGGATATCTCTCTCATTTAGCAACCCCTCAAACCAAAGAGCAGCCTGCATGATCTCGGGACGATCTTTATCACCAACATCCATAAAGATGCGCGGCAGCGAAGAACGAGGTATGGCGTCCAACAAATCCCGCATGTGCTGAGCGTCTTCGTAAAAAATAGCCGGGCTGTGGGCTCCAAGGGCGCTGAACAACATCCAGTAGTTAACCGCCAGGTGTACCGACCATCCAGCACCGCGCGATAATCCTCCCACCGCGCGGTATAAACGCTCAGGTTTCGTGCGGTAGGTGCGATCGATCAAAGGCATCAATTCTTTAACAATCACTTCGCCAAACTGCGACTCGGAAGGCTGTCCACCGTAACGGTCGCGCGGCATCACAATCAACAACTCCGGGATTTGACCAGAGGCAATCAAACGGTTAGATTTCTCATCGACGCCCATGCGGTCCCACTGGTCATCAGTAAAACTCTGGCCATGCATCAAATAAAGCACTGGATAGCGGTCTTCCTGGTTTACTTCATAGCAAGGCGGAATATAAACCCGATATTCGAGGGGTAGTTTCAGTACTCTGGACTGGTAGGAGGCGGATACAATTTTCCCGCCTTTCATGATACAAGGCGTTTCCGTGGGAATACCCGCCAATTCCGTTGCGATTAAGGGAAGGCTTGTCGCATTCACTTGCGCCGGCCTGGTGCTCGTCCATGAAGCCCCTGGTGAGGGAGAGCTGCCAACACCCTTTTGTTGCGTTGGAGTGGGTGTAGAAATGATCTCCCTGGCGAGGGTCAGGGAGGGGGTGACTTGCGGGGTGGTTTCAATTATTCCGGAGCTCTCCGGCGTGCGGGGAAGACAGGAAGACAAGACCAACCACAAACCCAGAACCAGAAAAAATAAATAGCTGCGTTTCAACACAAGCCCCAATTGTAACGCAATAGATGTAGAAAACTGCAGACTACAACCAAACGGTGCAATAAATACCTGATCAAAATCTGGTGTTGTTTTGGAAAATCACCCATACCCCCCATGATGAACGCGTATTCCAGATTCAAAGAACCCGGAGGTAGAGACCAAGTTTAGCGCTGCTCAACAACAAACTTGATGGCAGTCCGTATCTTATCCTCGATCTCCACATCTACGAACTCGGGCATAAACACGATATCGTAACCGTCTTCTTTCAAATATCCTTTGGCAAGAGCCAGGGCTTTTACAGCCTGATTTACTGCAATTGCACCGATGGCCTGAACTTCTGCTCGCTTATTCTCGCGAAACACGCCTGCTATGGCGCCTGCCACGGCGGAGGTGCGAGAAGTGCCTGATACTTTGATGATGCCCATGGTTGTTCCTCCCCGGCGAAGACTAATCGTTTGCTAAGGTACAATACTTTTTGACGCCATATCAAGAATTGTACAGGATTTTCAGGTTGGAAGCAAGACATATTGCTAAATAATCCTTCGAATTTACGTGGATTTGTTGTAAACTATCAAAAGGGAATTCTCATCGAAAAAGCAGGAAGTGAATATGGACTCATCAAATTTCACCGATCTCGATACATCCACGCGCATCCTTCTGGGCCCTGGACCGAGCGCAGCTGCACCCAGGGTATTGAGGTCCATGGCTACCCCATTGCTCGGGCACCTGGATCCTGAATTCCTGGCAGTGATGCAAGAGGAGCAAGAGTTGCTGCGTTTTGTTTTCCAGACGCGTAATGAGATGACTATTGCTATTCAAGGCACCGGCACTGCAGGTATGGAAGCGGCTCTGTGCAACTTTATCGAACCAGGCGATACGGTACTGGTCGCTATCATGGGCTTTTTCGGAGAGCGCCTGTTTGAGATGGCTCGCCGCTATGGAGCGCAGGTTGACCGCCTTGAACAGCCCTGGGGGCAGGTTTTCGATCCGGCTGAGATCGCCGCAGCCTTACAGGCCAGAGAATACAAACTGGTGGCCCTGGTTCACGCCGAAACATCGACCGGGGCACAGCAGCCGGGAATCTCCGAAATCGCGGAAGCTGCCCACCACAGTGGTGCTTTGCTGGTGCTGGATACAGTAACCTCTCTTGGAGGCATCCCGGTTGAAGTAGACGATTGGGGGGTGGATGTGGCTTACAGCGCAGCTCAAAAATGCCTGTCTTGCCCTCCTGGACTGGCTCCTTTGACAGTTAGCCAGCGTGCGATGGATTTGCTTCACAAACGAAAGACCCCGGTAGGCAACTGGTACCTCGACCTGAACGGGCTGGAGAAATACTGGTATGCACCTCATTCTTACCACCACACCGCTCCCATCAGCCTGCACTATGCGCTGCGCGAAGGGCTGCGCATGGCACTGGAAGAAGGCCTGGAAAAACGATTCTCCCGGCACCGCCAGAATGCAGAGCTGCTGTGGGAAGGTTTGGATGGATTGGAATTACCCCCTATAGTTCCCCTATCTTATCGCCTGCCTTCCCTGACTACCCCTCAGCTGCCGCCTTCAATCCAGGAAGCAGGAGTGCGCCGGCGCCTGCTGGAGGAATACAACATTGAAATCGCCGGGGGGTTCGGACCCCTGGCGGGGAAAATTTGGCGCATCGGCTTGATGGGTTACAGCAGCCGGCGCGAGAATGTCGTTTTGCTGCTCAGCGCCCTGGAACGCATACTGCGAGAATAAATCGATATGTCGCGTTGGATTGGCTTTCTCATAGCTATCGCATGCGGAATAGGCCTCGGCTTGATCTACGGCTGGGTGATCAATCCCATCGAGTACGTGGATACCTCCCCTGGAACACTTAAATTCGACTATAAGACGGATTATGTCCTGATGGTTGCCGAGACTTACCGGTCAGATGGCGACCTGCCGGCTGCTGCCCGGCGTTTAGCCCTGCTGCAGGAGATGCCGCTCAGCAACCTGGTTTATAGAGCGCTTTTATTCGCCCAAAAAGTCGGGTATTCAGATGAGGACCTGGCCCAGTTGGAAGAGCTTCACCAGAAGCTATTGACATATGACTTTCCATCAGAGACGCTCCCTCAGCCTCTCGAGACAATTCCGACCGGGATCATGACTCCTGAAATTACCCCATCCGGGCAGGAGACGGCTGCACCATGAGAGAAAAGAAAGGGCACTGGTACCTATTAACCGGGATCCTGATCGGTTCTGTTGTCGGTTTGGCGGTAGCCTGGATCTTCCAGCCGGTCGAATATACCGACACTTCCCCGGCTTCTTTACGACCTACCTATAAAGACCATTACCGGGTTTTGATTGCTACTGCATACACTGCCAGCGGCGACCTTGTACGGGCTAAAGCCCGGCTCGAATTGTTGGGAGATGAGAATCCCTCGCAAGCGCTGACGGAACAGGCACAGCGCAGACTGGCAGAAGGAAGCTCACCAGAAGAAGCGCGCGCTTTGAGCTTGCTGGCATCAGCAATGGGACAGGCTCCTCCGGGCCAACCAGGAGCGATCACCCCGTTTCCTACTCTACCTGAGGCGCCTGCTTCGCTCACGCCGGCTGAGGATGCAGCTGAATCCAGTAATCCGCCTCAAACCACACCCTGAGACAGTCGATCTTTGCGATTAATGCAGCTTATAAGAAAACCGTCCTAACTCCCCTTGCTACAGGTTGCCCACTCTTCGTGGGTATGTAATGTAGAAATTGCCCCAGTTTGATCGCTCGCAGTGACAGACCATTAAATCGAAAATGGTCAAATATCGTGGAAAAACAGGTCAAATGTCGGTTATCTACAAAGGAGTTATCGGGTAAAGTAAGGTGAAGTTGGAATAAGTAATTTATTCGGATTTACTGTTCGCAGTCTGGAGGCTGTTATGAAAATCGTGCTTGATCGGCGTACCTGTGGATGCTGGGACGCCCCTTGCGAAACCCACTTTGGCTGGCATTTCTTGCGAGAAGACATCGAACCCATCGATTGCACGGTGGAAATCATCGATGATGGGAAACCGGAGCGAACTTTCTTTATCCTTGACCGGGATGGTTTTGGGAAAGTGCTGGTTGTGGACGACAGCAACCGAGAAGAGGCTTACGATTCCTGGCGTATCGCGTGGAAAAAACAGCGAGCAGAAATAGCCAAGCAGTAGTTTTAGTAAAGTTTGACCTGCCTGCCAACGCCCGATCGAAATAAATTTGGTAAGGTGACTTCGGGTTAAGGTGTTGCGGGGATTAACTGCGCCCAATCGTCGCCGACGATCAGTACGATATCCACCGACTTCGCCAGATCAAGCGTGTGCCGGATTCGTAAATCGCTGATCTGCATCATCTCCACCAGATATTTAACGGTATAGGGCTTACCAGAAAAAAATTCAATCTCTGAGTAAACCTTAGCTCCATCAGCGTTGCCTGTCTCGGAAACGTTTATCCCTTGAGCTTTCAAATAGTCCGCGGTGCGCGCCGCCAACCCTGGAATCGTGCTACCGTTCAGGACCGCCACACGAGCGCCCTCCTGCTGGAGCAGCTCTGCAGCAGGCAGCTGCGCGGCCAGTGGACTGATCGGCCCGCCCGTGGAGAAAATATCATCTCGCAACACCCTGATTTTCTCGGTGATTGGCTTGAGCACATCCTGCTCTCCATCAGGGGATTGGGCAAAGGCGACTTGTTCGGAGCCAATTGCGGCTTTCTTAATCTGCTCCACTGGGATTTGCGATCCCAGCCAGGCGAGCTTGACGACCTGATCCAGCGTCAGGTTAGTGCGAATACCTGTGGAAAGTTCATCATACAGAACCGGGGCACTAGTGATCAAGCGAGGCAGATTACCTACTTCCAGGACCCGGTCCCGAATTGCGAGGACGACTTGCTGCTGGCGCAGTGCACGGTCAAAGTCGCCGCCTTCGGTCTTACGCGCCCGGGCATAGGCCAATGCCAGCTCACCGTTGAGTGTCTGCCGTCCAGGTTTTAGGACCTTGGTGTTATTGTCCTTAAGGGGATCGACCTTTATTTTCTCCTTGATATCCAGCTTGACTCCGCCGATTTCGTCAATGAAGCGGATGAAGGCTGAGAAATCGATCTGGGCGTAATAATCCACCGGCACTCCGAGAAAAGCCTCCACGGTATCCGCGGCAAGCTGCGGACCTCCACCTGGTAGATTATTGGCTTCAGCCAGCATATATGCCGTATTGATACGCCCGTAGTCAAAGCCCGGGATGTTAACCCACAGGTCGCGCGGGATGGAAATCATGCCCGCCGTGAGGTTGACTGGATCGATGGTGAAGAGAATCATGGTATCCGTACGCGGAGGCCCTTCACCGGAACTCCAATCGCGATAATCCAGACCCATCACCAGCAAGGAAACTCGATCGGCCCCATCCCACGGGACCGGCTGGGGACCAGAGACAGGATCCAGTGGGACTTCAAGATCGGTGCCCGGTTGTTCACCGACGCCGGGTGTTGGAGTGGCTTCCTGGATTGTGACGCCTGGCAAGCTTGTCATGCTCCAGGATGCCACCATGCCACGTATGAGGGAAAAGGTTAAGAAGGCTGTCATCACCGCCGCTATGCCAAACGCTACCCATAAAACCAGCCCCAACCGTATGGAGCGTAGGGGTTTTCCTGCATCATTTTTAGTTTGTTTGATATCCATAATTTTTTAAACCGGGCTAACCCATGGTTTTTCCGGCAGCGGCGTGATTATATCACGGTATAATCTAGGCGCATGCCGCTCAGCAGGCTTCATACTTGTAGTTGATCTTTTCCTAATCAGGTAAATTATCGCCAGGGACCGGTAAATTCCTGCTTTTTACATATGGCGCTTCTCTCTGCTTCAAACCTATCCAAATCTTTTGGACCGGTTGACATATTTCAAGGAATCACGCTGAGTGTCCCTCACGGCGCACGCATTGCCATTGTTGGCCCGAATGGGGTTGGTAAATCGACTCTGCTGCGAATTTTGCTGGGAATTGAAGAGGCCAGCAGCGGAACTGTTCAGAGGGCGAGGAACTTCAAGACCGGATATCTTCCACAGGAAGCCAGCCTGACCGGAAAAGCCACGCTGTGGGAGATTTGCCTGGAAGCCCTGGAAGACCTGCGCATCAAGGAAAGTGAGCTTGCAGACCTGGAAGCGGCGATGGCGAATCCCGACCAGGCCAATGAAGCCCTGGAACGTTATGGCAAGCTACAACGTGAGTTTGAAATCCAGGGCGGATATACTTATGAAACTCGCATCCGCATGGTGCTCTCAGGGTTAGGCTTCGATGCCAGCTACTTCACCCGCCCAATTCCGCAGCTGTCCGGGGGACAGCGCACCCGCGCATACCTGGCAAAACTTCTGCTTTCAGCTCCTGACCTGCTTATCCTGGATGAGCCGACAAATCACCTTGACATCGCTGCTGTTGAATGGCTTGAAGGTTACATGAGCCAGTGGGAGGGAGCGACTTTATTAGTTTCCCACGACCGTTATTTTCTCGATAAGGTCGTCGACCATATCTGGGAAATGAGCCAGAATGGGATCGAAGTATACCGGGGAACCTACACTGCGTATGTCCAACAACGGCAGGAGCGCTGGGATCTTCGGCAGCAGATTTTTGAGACCGAGGTCAGCCGCCTGGAGAAAGAACTGGATTACATAAAACGCAATATTTCTGGACAGAATGTTTCCCAGGCTAAAGGAAAACTGAAGAGATTGAGCCGGGAGGTGCTGGCGATCGAAAAGCTGGGTACTGAAGCTGTGCGGACCCAACAGTGGCTGGAGATCAGCAGCCAGATCGAAACATCTAACCACCCGCTGGGAGTGGCGGAAGTGGAACGGCGGATAAGAAGCCTGCATGGTCCATCCAACCGAACGCCGCACCTGGGATTGAATCTAAAGGCCAGCCAGCGTTCGGGCGACCTGGTGCTGCGTACGCGCAACCTGGCAGTGGGATATGCCGACGAAGGCAAGCCGCTGTTTAACGCACCCGACCTGCTTCTCAAACGCGGTGAGTGCGCCGCGGTGATCGGACCAAACGGCGCTGGAAAGACCACTTTCCTTAAGACACTGCTCGATCAATTACCCCCCCTGGAAGGAGAATTGATCCTGGGTGCAAGCCTGAATATCGCCTATTTCGCCCAGGCGCATGAAGGTTTAATCCCTGAATTGACCTTGATGGATGAGATCCAACAAGCAGCCCCGCAGTTGCTGCCAGCTGAGATTCGAAATTACCTGGCACGCTATATGTTCACGGGCGAAGAAGTGTATAAAAAGGTCGAAGTATTGTCTGGAGGTGAACGCGGGCGCCTGGCTCTTGCCAAGCTCTCACTGACGAATGCGAACCTGTTGCTCCTGGACGAGCCCACCAACCATCTCGATATCCCATCCCAGGAAATCCTGCAAGAGTCGATGGCTCATTATCAAGGCACCATCCTGCTCGTTTCACACGACCGGTATTTGATCGATGCACTGGCAACCCAAATCTGGGAAATCCTTCCCGACCAGGCCTACCTGCAGATCTTCGATGGGACTTACACTCAATACAGGGAATACCTGGAGGCAAAAGACGCCACCCAGGCAGCAAAAATAGCCCTACTACCCAAAAACAGCCGCAACAGATGGCGGGAGCGGCTCCTTTCCGGTAAGGAGGAACGGCAGCGCCAGCAGCGTTTGAGCGAAGTGGAAGCATTGATTGCCGGATTGGAAGAACACCTGGCTCTGGTCACCAACCGTTTGGAGAAACCGCCCACGGATCCCATTAAGGTGCAGCGTTTAGGACAGGACTACCTGCGCCTGCAAAATCAAATCGATGAGCTGATGCAGGAATGGGAACTGCTGAACGAATAAAGCCGCGAAACCAGGAAAACCACAGTATTTTGATTAGCCATAAGTTCGTATGAATGGAGATAATTTCATGGAAATTACAGTTACTCAAGCTCAAGGTCTGGTGCCAATATCCGTCGTAACTCCTCACGGGGCTCTGGACGCCTCCAGCTATAAAAATTTGATCCAAAAAGGCCAGGAATTGCACTCTGCTGGAACACGCTACCTGCTGCTGGATTTAAGCGAGACGACATTTATGAGCAGCGCCGGGGTGGTGGCGCTGCATACGATTGCCTTAATGCTGCGAGGGGAGGAGCTACCTGACTCAGAATCAGGCTGGGAGGCATACAAGAAGATCGACCGCGACCGTGATACCGGCAAGCAGAAATATCTTAAACTCCTCAATCCAACGCCGAATGTCGATAAAATCCTGACGATGACGGGATTTAAGAACATCCTGGAGGTGCATAACGACCTGGAGGAGGCGGTCGCTTCATTTGACCTGTAAATCCAGGATTTCTTTATTATTATATTTGTGAAGCCACGCCTGCCAGTACAGGCTCATCGCCGTTGTAACGCAGCACGAGCGGCCAGCGCCAGGCGATGATCAGGGCTGCAAGGATACATCCGATTCCCCCACTGATAATCGAAAAAGGCACACCAAAGAGTGTGGCTACAATTCCTGCCTCGACTTCACCCAGCTGAGGTCCACCCTGGAAGAAAATCTGGTTGATGCTGGTCATGCGCCCACGCAGGTAGTCGGGTGTCTGCAGCTGCCGGATGGTGTTGCGAATGATTGTACTGACCGCGTCGGCGCCACCCATCAAGATAAGCAGTTGCATCCCCACCAGGAAGTTTTGTGACAGGCCGAATCCGATCGTCATCAGGCCAAAAATAATCACCGCAGAAAAGAACACCAGTCCTTGCCGGCGGATCGTTTTTACCTGGGAAAGTACAAAGGCCGTTAACACAGCACCTATCGATTGGGCGGCCGAAAGCAGGCCATAGCCGGTCCCACCCACTTTCAAGATGTCTCTGGCGATAATGGGCATCATGGTATTAGCCGAGGAGAAGAAAGTGGCGAAGAAATCGAGCAGCATAGTCGATAATATGATCGGCTGCGAAAAAATGAAGCGAAATCCCTGTCGGACCTGCGTTAGTCCACGCCGGTCGTCACCGTGAGCCTGAATTTGCTGCGGCACACGACCGATCCTGACCAATGCCATGATCACTGCTGAAAACGAGACCGCGTTTATGAGGTAGGTGAAGCCCATCCCCCAACCGGCGATTACAAACCCACTTAAGAGCGGACCCAGGATGGCACCCGTATTGAAGGCAATCGAATTCAGGCTGAAAGCGCTGGGCAAATCTTCCGCCGGAATCAGGTTGGGAATAATTGATGCACGTGACGGCAAATCGAATGAAAGTGCGATCGCCTGGATAGCTGTCAGGAGATAAATGTGCCAGATGGTAATTTGATTATTAAAAGTCAGCCAGGCTAATGCCAGGGCGACCAGCGCCATCGTACTCTGGGTGATGAAAAGCACCGTGCGACGGTTGAAGGAATCGGCGACTACCCCGCCCACCAGGGAAAAAACGATCACCGGCAAGATACGAGCCAGGCCGATACCGCCGAGCGCCAGAGGATTCGGCTCACCGGTCAGGTCACGAATATGCCAGTGAATGGCAGCCAGCTGCATCTGCGATCCAGCCAGTGAAACCATCAGGCTGATCCAGAGCAGGCGATAACGACGGTGGCGGAGAGCTGCGGGGAGGTGCATAAGACAGTGAACGGTAAACAGAAATCAGAAAACAGTTGTCAGCAATCAGATTGGAATTCTCAGATCTAAAACCATCAAAATTATCTTTTCTGGGACATGTGGTCCGCGAGGTAAACTAAGTCCCCCAGTCGCGCAGATATAGGAAATCGTAGCCGACGGTGCGGTTGCTGAGCTTGGCGATGGGCGGCATCAGGCGCTTAAACTGGCTGCGTCGGACGCGCTCCAACACCGCCTTCACAAAGTTTTCAGAGAAACCAGCCGTTATGCAGTCCTGCGGAGAATACCTCTGGTCCACCAGTAAGAAAAGTAGCTGGTCTACTTCAGCATAAGTGAAACCCAACTCTCCCTCATCAGTCTGACCAACCCATAGATCGGCAGTGGGTTGCTTGTCTACAATCGCCACCGGCACGCCGACTGCTCTTGCGAGCTGGCGCAGCTGGGTCTTATAAAGGTCACCGTTGGGGTTTATGGCGCATGCTGCATCCCCGTAGACCGTGGTGTAACCCAATAGGATCTCGGTTTTATTCCCAGTTCCGACCGGCAGGCTACCAAAAACCTGCGACTGATCATACAACAAGAGCATTCGCACGCGCGCCATGACGTTGCCGCGCCTGACCTGAGAGGAATCCGGAAATCGCTTGAATAATGGCTCGACCATCTCAGTGATAGGGATAGTCAATGAATGAATACCGGTTGCATCAATCACCATCTGGGCATGGTCGAGGGAATCGGGACTGGAGGACTGGTAGGGCAGCCTGAGAGCCATCACATTATCTGATCCAAGGGCTTCGGCTGCCAGGAAGGCTGTCAGGGATGAATCGACTCCTCCCGAGAGGTTAAGGATAGCCTTTGAGAAACCGGCGCGCGTCACCTCACTGCGGATAAAGCCAACCAGGATGGTGCGCGCCAGAGCGATATCGATTGTAAGGTCAACCGAGGTGTGATTCATTGGAGGATAGCCTGATAGAGCACGGGTCGATATTTGGGTGAAGGTTTTATCAAACATCTGGTGTTTGCGAGCAGCTTTTACTCTCCTTTGTGTAAAATTTGCTCCAGCTCGCTCAACACCCATTCAGGGCGCTCATCGCGCAACAAAGGCAGGCGCGCTCGAGTGCGGTGCAATACCTGCAAGTCGAGCTCAGTAAATACCAGGGCCTCTTTAAAATACGGCCCCTGAGCTAAGAGGCTGCTGTTCGGCCCGAAAACGGTGGATCCCCCCCAGAAATTCAACCCATCTTCATATCCGGTGCGGTTGGCGTGGGCAACGAAGGTAGTGAACAGGCTGGCATAGGCCTGGTTGACCAATTCGACCCAACGCGACGAATCCAGCTTCGGCTGGTCAGTCAAACCCCGGCCCGGAGAGGCAGAGGTGAAGAGCAGAATGTCTGCTCCATCCTGCCAAAGCAGATACGGAGGAGAAATATGCCAGAAATCCTCGCAAATCAGCAGGCCCATCCGTCCAAAACGGGTGTCAAATGCTCGTGATTTATCACCGGGGGCGAAGAAGCGGCTTTCATCGAATATCCCGTAGGTAGGCAAGTATATTTTATGGTGTACGTGGAGCACTTCTCCCTGGGATAGGTATGCCCCAGCGATATAAAAGCGGTGGCGCTTATCCTCATCTACGAAACCCACCACCAGGTCCAGCTCTCGGCTGGCTTCTAAAAGATGGTGGAAGATGGGATCATCCGGGCTGGGCCTGCAGGCTACGGTGGGTGTCAAGTCTTGAAGGACGTAACCTGTGAGCGAGAGCTCGGGGAACACCAGCAATTCCGCCCCCTGGTTTTTGGCTTCTTTTACATATGTGAGGTGTTTATCCAGGTTGGCCTGCAGGTCTCCCAGGCGGGTGTTTATCTGGGCGAGCGAGATGTGCAGCGTAGAGGTGGACATTCCCTCCGAATCATACCACGGCTAAACTAATGGATGTATAATGAAAACGAGATACCTCCACACACCAAGGCGGTTGAAATGGATTTCCTGGTCGATCCCAATGTTGCGTACCTGCTTTTAGCCAGCGGACTGACGTTTGCCATGCTGGCATTACTCAATCCGGGGACCGGACTGCTGGAGATCATCGCCCTTTTTATGCTTCTGCTGGCAGGTTTTGGAATTTACAATTTGCCAATCAACCTGTGGAGCCTGGCGGTGCTGGTGGCTGGATCCGTGTTGTTTGTCGTGGCAGTGTTCCGCGCCAAAAGTCACTGGGCATTTCTTATCATTTCAATCGCAGCCATCATGGCAGGATCGGTCTTCTTGTTCAGCGGCGAGACCTGGTGGAAACCATCTGTCAATCCCTTGTTAGCTGCGCTTGTTTCAATTTCTTCGGGGACATTCTTCTATTTTGCAGCCCGAAAAGTAATGGAAGCCAGGGCAGTTGTTCCGACACACGACTTGAATTCTTTAATTGGGGCAGTCGGAGAAGCCAAGACTGCAATCCAGGCCGAAGGCTCTTTACAGGTAGCCGGCGAGCTGTGGAGCGCCTGGAGCCGTGATCGCATACCCGCCGGTTCATTGGTGCGGGTGGTGAACCGGGAAGGTTTCATACTCGAAGTTGAAGCTGTTGAACCCGATGCTTGATTTTTCTGGGCAGCTATTGACATAATCATCTGAAAGGAGAAACTATGGATACTGCAGCATATACGACAACCGCACTTTGTTTCGTGGGCGGCTTGATAATCTTGCTGCTCGTTTTACTGGCGAACGCCATCCGCATCGTCCCCGAATACCAACGGCTGGTGGTGTTCCGCCTAGGACGATGTGTCGGGGCGCGCGGTCCCGGCATCGTCTTCCTGATCCCGGTGATAGATCGCGCGGTAAAAGTGGACCTGCGCGAGCAGGTACGTGAGATACCACACCAGACATCGATCACCAAGGATAACGCCCCGATCTCGGTCGATTTCCTGTGGTACTACAAAGTGCTCGATCCGACAGAGAGTATTTTGCAGGTCGGGAACTTCGAGTCCGCGGCCCAGGGCATGGCCACAACCACCCTGCGGGCGGTGATCGGAGGCATCCCGCTGGACGACGTGCTGTCGGAGCGCGAGCATATCAATAATATGCTGCGCACGCGGCTGGACGAGGTGACGGAGCGCTGGGGTGTGAAGGTGACCAACGTTGAAATCCGCGAGATCATCCCGCCGCGCGAGGTGCAGGACGCGATGAACCGGCAGATGTCGGCGGAGCGCATCCGGCGGGCGGTGGTGACCGAGTCGACCGGAACGCGCGAGGCGGCGGTGAATGTGGCGGACGGCGATAAGCAGGCTAACATCTTGAAAGCGGAAGGTGAGAAGCAAGGGGCGATTCTGCGGGCGGAAGGCGAGCGCCAGTCGCAGCTGCTGCGGGCGGAGGGCTTTGCCAACGCGCTTGAGCGCATCTACTCCGTGGCGCAGACGGTGGATCAGAAGACGATGACGCTGCAGTATTTCGAGACGCTGAAGTCGATCGGCGCGGGGGCATCGACGAAGTATATCTTCCCGATGGAGTTCACCAGCCTGCTGGACAGCTTCTTGAAAGGTCGCACGGAGAAATAAACTTTCAGGGAGCAGTCAATCCGGTACCAGGATGGAAGTAAGACGCTTTCATTGATGCTTCGCCTTCCGGCAAAAAACGCACGGGATAAATCCTACCGATGACATCGAAGTAAAGGATGATCGACAACCGGATTTTCATAGATCTATAAGTGGAATGGATTCTGAGTTTCTAACCCTGCCAGGTAGCCGGGTGAGCATCGAAGCGGCTACCTGGCGTGATTTGAATCACCTGCGCCAGCTGGAACGTGCCTGCTTTCCGAAGGATGCCTGGCCGCTATTGGACCTGATCGGCGTGCTGACCATGCCGAACGTGGTGCGCCTGAAAGCCATGTCCGATCACCAGATGGTGGGATTTATCGCCGGTGATGTGCGCAAATCCGAAAACACCGCCTGGATTGCGACGGTGGGCGTGATCCCCGAGTTCCGGCGCCAGGGGATCGGAAAGGAACTGCTGCGCTCCTTAGAGAGCCGCCTGGAAGTCGGCAAGATCTGCCTGAACGTGAGGGTGTCGAACGGAGCGGCGGTGAAGCTGTACGAGGAATTTGGCTACACGCTCGCGGGGATGTGGACCCGGTATTACGAGGATGGGGAGGATGCCCTGTTGATGGAAAAAATCTGCGAGTGAGAATCAACTATAATTGACCGGAATGAACACCAGTACCCTGCAAGACACCCGCCTGATCACCGATCTACCGCAGCTGAAACAAACGGCAGAGGAGCTGGTGCGCCAGGAAATCGTGGGGGTGGACACCGAATCGAACAGCCTGTATGCCTATTTTGAGCGTGTTTGCCTGATCCAATTTTCCACAACTGAAATCGACCTGTTGATCGATCCGCTGGGGATGGGAGACCTGTCGGCGCTGAAGCCGGTGTTCGGCAACCCGACGATCGAGAAGGTCTTTCACGCGGCGGAGTACGACCTGATCTGCCTGAAGAGGGATTTCGATTTTGAGTTTGCCAACCTGTTCGACACGATGGCGGCGAGCCGCATCCTGGGCTACGAGGCAGTCGGGCTGGGCTCAATGCTGGAAGCGCATTTTGGGATCAAGGTGGACAAACGACAGCAGCGCGCCAACTGGGGCCAACGCCCGCTGCCTGCGGAGCTGCTGAACTATGCCAGCCTGGACACACATTACCTGATCCAGCTGCGCAATATCCTGAAAGAGAAGCTGAACGAGCGGGGACTGTGGCTGCTGGCGGAAGAAGATTTCCAGCGGCTGGCGGCCCTGCAGGCGATCGAAGGGAACGGAGGCGGGGAGGAGCGGGCGGTCGATCCCTGGCGCATCAACGGCGCTCACGACCTGCAGCCGCAGCAGGCGAGGGTGCTGATGGAGCTGTGCCGCTACCGGGATAAGATTGCCAGGCAGCTGGACCGGCCGCTGTTCAAAGTGATCAACGACCAGACCCTGATGAGAATTGCCCTGGAAACCCCGCGCGACCTGGAAAGCCTGCGCAGAATGCCCGGCATGACGCCAGCACAGGTCAGGCGGCACGGGATGAAGCTGCTGGAGGCGGTGAAATTTGGTTTGAAGGCAGATCCGATCTACCCGCCGCGCTGGCCGAGACCGGACGAGGGATACCTGCAAAGGGTGGAGGCGCTGCGGCAGTGGCGGAAGACGACCGCCCAGCGCATGGGGGTGCAGTCGGATGTGGTGCTGCCGCGCGACGTGATGAACGACCTGGCGAAGCTCAACCCGCGCGATGAGATGGAGCTGTGTGAGGTGATGAGCAGTGTGCCGTGGAGGCGGGAGAGGTTTGGGGGGAAGATTTTGGAGGCGATGGGGAAGAAGTGATCAATTGTCATCCCGTAAAAGAACGGGACAAGATAGTCAATTGTCAGCGATCGGGAGGGAGAGAGTAGAGTCCCGCAAGAGAACGGGATACAGTGGTGAAAACAGGGAGGGATGAGAAGTCGGGGATTTACATACTGGTTTGGTTGACCGGATTGAGTAAGACAGGTAATGGAGAGAAACAAGGTGGATTGTGAGGTAAGGCTATGAAGATCGGATTCCATGGAGCGGCACGCACGGTGACCGGCTCGCAACATTTGCTGCATATCAACGGCTATAAGGTGCTGCTGGAATGCGGGCTGTACCAGGGAAAACGCAAGGAGTCTTTCGAGCGCAACAGCAACCTGCCGTACGATCCGGGCGAGCTGGACGCGGTGATCCTGTCGCACGCTCACATCGACCACAGCGGCAACCTGCCGAACCTGGTGAAGAACGGGTACCACGGAGCGATCTATGCCACGCACGCCACGGCGCACCTGGCGAATATCATGCTGATGGATTCAGGCCATATCCAGGAATCGGACGCGGCTTATATCAATAGGAAGAAGGGGCAAGCTGACAGCTTACCCTACATGAAGGGGGGAACGGGAGAACCAGCTACTGAGCCGCTGTACACGCTAGAGGACGCGGCGCAGGTGGCGCAGTATTTCAAGGCGGTGGCGTACGACCAGCCTTTCGAAGCCGTGCCGGGGGTGGAAGTGAGGCTGGTGGACGCAGGGCATATCCTGGGCTCGGCAGCGGTAGTGCTGGACATCGAGGAGCACAGCGGGGCGGCCCTGGAAAAAAACTTCCAGGGTAAACTCTGGAAGAAGCGGCGGCTGTGGTTCTCGGGCGATATCGGGCGAAGAAATTTGCTGCTGATCCGCGACCCAATCCTGCC
>Ga0154795_1124_pt1 | contig 16374 bp, 16 predicted proteins | sample Rifle2008BG16ft_FD_105803 | JGI IMG/M metagenome (GOLD analysis project Ga0154795, IMG submission 105803) | Chloroflexi bacterium RBG_16_54_18 | reverse complement strand
CAGCATTTGTGTAAAATCCGGAGCTGCTTTCATAAAGACAGGCTCCGGTTGGGCAGACCGCGGCACAACATTGGAAGATATCATGCACATCAAAGCCATTGTTGGCGAGCATATCAAAATCAAGGCCTCTGGTGGAATCCGCGATCTGACCGGTTTGCTGGATATTTATCGTGCCGGCGCCAGTCGCTTTGGCATCAACTTAAAAAGCGCCGTTGAAATCGTCGAGAATCATAAACACCTGGGGGTAGGGATTGAAATCTAGTTGAGGATTGTCTATGGACGAGAGAATCATCTCCTTCGACTTGGGGACCGGTGGAAACAAAGCCTCGCTTTATGATCGCGAAGGTAACTGCCTGGCCTCGGCGTTTGTCCCTTACTTGACTTACTATCCGCAAATTGGCTGGCATGAACAGCATCCCACTGATTGGTGGAACGCTGTTATTCAAAGCACTCGCAACCTGCTGCTCTCTGATAAAACCGAGATTGACAGCATTACCGCCCTGGCGATCTCCGGGCACAGCCTGGGCGCGGTGCCGGTGGATCGAAATGGCAGACTGCTGCGAGAAGCCACACCGATCTGGTCTGATGTTCGTGCCGATCGAGAAGTGAGCGAGTTCTTCCGTCTAATCGACCCGGATGAATGGTACCTTACTACTGGCAATGGATTTCCAGCAGCCTGTTATTCGATCTTCAAGGTGATGTGGTACAGGAATAATGAACCGGAGACCTGGAAAAATGTCTATAAAATCCTGGGCACCAAGGATTACATCAATTACAGGCTCACCGGCAAGATCGCTACGGATTATTCTTACGCCTCAGGATCGGGAATTTACAACCTGAAAAGCTGGAAATACGACGACAGGTTTATTTCAGCCAGCGGCATTCCCGCCGGGATTTGGCCGGAAATCCACCCATCAACCCACATCCTGGGAGATGTCCTGCCGGAAGTTGCCGACGAACTCGGCTTAGGGCATGGAGTGAAAGTAATCTGCGGTGGGGTGGACAATTCCTGTACGGCACTGGGTGCCAAGAATATCCGGGAGGGGCGTGTGTACACTTCTTTAGGATCATCTGCCTGGATAGCGGTTTCATCCAGCCAGCCAGTCCTGGATAAGAAATACAAGCCCTTTGTTTTTGCACATGTAATTCCAGAGATGTTCACCTCGGCCGTGAGCATCTTCTCTGCAGGCAGTACTTTTTCGTGGGTGAAAGACAATCTGTGTGAAAGCCTGGTTCGAGAAGCCGAGAACAGCGAGAGCGATGTGTACCAGCTGATGGACCTGGAAGCCGCCAAGTCTCCGGTAGGTTCGAATAGACTGCTATTCAACCCCAGTCTGGCTGGCGGAACTTCGCAGGACGATAATGTACATATACGGGGAGCATATATTGGCCTGGACTTAAAGCACTCCCGGTCCGATCTTATCCGTGCTGCGATGGAAGGAATCGCCATGAACCTGAGGCTGCGGCTTGATTTGCTGCGAAAATACACACAGGTGGAAGACGAGATCCTGTTTGTGGGAGGCGGAGCCAGGAGCCGGTTTTACCTGGGAATATTCGCCGATGTCTTCAATACCAGGATCCTAAAAACCAATATAGACCAGGATGCAGGGGCGCTGGGTGCAGCCGCGCTCGCAGCGGTCGGCTCAGGTCTGTGGAATGACTTCAGCCGGATCGATGAAATCCATAAAGTGTCCGATCTGGTAGCTCCCGATCAAGAGAATAACCGGAAATACGAAAAACTTCTGCCGGTATTCGACCAGGCTGGCGGCTATCTGGCAAAAATCGGAGGAGCTTTAAAGGAAATCGACCTGTGATTTTTGTCAACACAAACATATGATAATTTAATTGAGATTTGTGCATAACAACTTATTGACAAACATTTCTGAATGTTTATAATAAATTGTAATAACAGGATTACAACAAAGTCGGATCGAATCATTAAAAACATTCAAAGCAGCACGATTTTCCCCTACCTTTAATGAAATCAGGGCGATGCACCTGGTGATTTCTTGCTAAAAATATTTCATTCGAAAAGGAAAATAAAATGAAAATCGGTTTGTTCACAGCCACTTTCCTCGATATGAATCTGGAAGAAGTTTTCAAAATGGCATCCGATCTTGGGTATCAGGCCGTGGAAATGCCCGCCTTTGTAAATAACCCGCACCTGGATATCGAGGAGATCGTAAAAGGAGGCAATGCAGATGTTCTTAAGAAGATGCTGCGAAAATTTGGATTGATCATCTCTGCACTTGCCAATCACCCTGAAGGGCAGATTGTGCTCGGTCCTTTCGGGAAGGATACCGACGCAATTTACCCAGGCACGAAAGAAGAGAAAATAAAATTTGGCACCCAACGCATGATCAAGACTGCCCAGGCGGCCAACGCTCTCGAGGTACCTGTGGTGACCGGTTTTATCGGCTGCGAGAATTTTGGCCGCTTCTTCCCCTGGCCATATTCAAAAGGCTGGTCGGACATGGAACAGGAATTTGTCGAACGATGGGGGAAGATTCTGGATAAATTCGCTGAATACGGGGTTAAATTCGCTCACGAGCCGCACCCCAACGAACTTGTTTACAACGTGGAAACCGCCCAGCGTGCCGTAGAATTGATGGATGGGCGCAAGGAGTTCGGCTTCAATTTCGATCCGGCCAACCTCATTTACCTGGGAATTGACGTCGAGAACTTCATCGACTCCCTGGCAGGCAGGATTTTTCATGTGCATGCTAAAGATGGAGAGATCGTTACTCACAATGTGCGTCGTTCTGGACTCATCCCGCAGGGCGACTGGCAGCGGCTCGGACGCGGTTTTCGCTTCCGCATCCCGGGCTGGGGATCGGTGCCGTGGAAGAAAGTCATCACCGAGCTTTCGATGATCGGATATGACTACGTGATGAGCTACGAGCACGAAGATGTGACCATGAGCCGGCAGGATGGGATTACCAAGACGATTGCCTACCTGAAACCCCTCCTGATTGATAAGCCTTATGAGGGTCGCCACGACGTGTTGTTCAACTAATCGACTATGAAAGGCTGCTCGAAAACCTCACCGGTTTTCAAGACCGAAAGGGTGTTGATGTGAACGCTGAGCCTGAATTATCGATCCCATAAACGAGCATAATAAATGACAAATGCTCGCAGAGACAGGTAAAAAAGGGACGAATCAGAATAAGGAGAAGAAAAAATGGCAAATACGATGAAGGCGGCTGTATTTGAGTCTATCAAAGTGATCAAAGTCAAAGAGGTAGCGATCCCCGAGATTGGGGATAATGAGGTACTGATCAAAGTAAAAAACACAGGTATCTGCGGTACCGACTGGAGCATATACAACGGATGGTATTCAGCGGATAAGCTGCCGATGATCCCTGGACACGAGTTCTCGGGGGTGATCTCGAAAGTTGGAAAAAATGTAAACAGAGTGAAAGAAGGCGACCGGGTGACTGCAGATATCAACATGTCCTGCGGTCACTGCTACTACTGCATTCGCGGCGACCAGCTGCTGTGCAACGAATTCACCCAGCTTGGCATACATACAGATGGCACATTTGCCGAATATGTCAGAGCGAAAGCCTCTCTCGTCCATGTGCTTCCCGATAATTTGAGCTTTGAAGAAGGTGCGTTTATTGAGCCGCTGTCCTGCTGTATCCATGCGGCAAAAGCCATGAACGCACGCGTTGGTGGCAGTGTTGCCATCGTGGGCTGCGGATTGGGCGTGCTGCATGCTCGCATGGCTGTCTTGCGCGCCTGTGCGCCGGTTATCATCGTGGGTGATAATACGAAACGCCTGGACATTGCCAAGGAAATGGGAGCCGATTACACCATCGATATCCGCGAAGTGAGCGATCCGGTAACAGAGGTGAAGAAATTAACTGGCGGACGTGGTGTCGATTATGCAATCGAGGCGGTGGGTACCACTAAAACTTATGAGCAGGCTTTCGCCATGCTGCGTAAAGGTGGGGTGCTGTCCGCTTTCGGCATCACTGGCGAAATGGATACAATGCAAATCCGCCCGTTCGAATTTGTCCTGGGTGAGAAGAAGGTCACCGGATCCTGCGCTGGGATTGGCGATGATTGGCCGGATGCCATCACGCTGCTCGCCGCACACAGGATCGATCCGAAACCGCTGTTTTCCATGAAAGTCCCCCTGGAAGACCTGGAGTGGGCTCTGCATGAGCTGCGAAAAGATCCCAACCTGTTCAAGATATTTGTCTCGCCTGAAATTTCCAAACGCGAGATATTGTCAGACAGGGTTCATGAAGAACCAGGATTTACCAGCGTCCGAATATTGGAGCCAGCGAATTGAAAATTGATCGCATCGACCATATCGCCGTCAATTGTATCGACATAAAAAAATCCCTGGAATTCTACATTGTCATTCTGGGATTTAAATTGCTGGATAAAGTTGACTGCGGAGATTTCGATATCCTCTACCTGGAGCTTCCCAATGGAGCGCGCCTGGAGCTGTTCGATTACCACGGAAAGAACCGGAATTCGCATAACCTGGAAAGCGACAGCGGATTGCGGCACATAGCCTTCCAGGTGCAGGATGTAGCCGCTCATGAGCAGCAGCTCAGGAATAAAGGCGTCGAAATCACACTCCCAACTTGCGACTTACCAAACCTGGATGCGCGAGTGTTACTTTTCCTGGATCCGAATGGTGTGACGATTGAGTTTTGTGAAAAACGCAATCGATGAAAAATTACTGCAATGTGATAAGCATTCTAGCGAATACTTAGTCGTAAAGGAGAAAATGAATGGACAATCGAGAAATACTACTTACACCAATTCAAATTGGTGTACACACCTGCCAGAACCGCTTTTTCAGTCAGGCGATGGAATGCAATGATGCCGACGAAGACGGTAATCCGACAGATCTGACCTACCAGCGGTATGAGAACCTTTTCAAGGGTGAGGCAGGCATGGTCAGCCTGGAGGCGATTACTATTACCGATAAGAATCGCGGGCGCATGAACCAGCTGTTTATCATGCCCAAGAACCAGGTCGCGCTGGCGAATTTTGTTCGGCGCATGCGAGAAGTAAACCCTAAAACGCTGTTTATCTTTCAGCTAACCCACTCGGGAGAATTGAGCAACCCTGAATTTTCGAAGCGCCTGTCGGTAAAACCTTTGCCGGGTTTTCAGGCCGATGTCTTTACAGAGGACGAATTCGAAAAGATCATGGCAGATTTTGTCCTGGCAGCCAAGATGACTTATGATGTCGGCGCGGACGGAATCGACATGAAATTCTGCCATGGCTACCTGGGTTCTCAAATCCTGCGTCCTTATAACACCCGCAAGTGGAAGTACGGTGGTCCCTGGGAAAATCGCCGCCAGTTTGCCTTCGATTTATACGAGCGCATCCGCAAGGCAGTCCCGGATAAGAAATTTTTGATCGGATCTAAAATCTCGGTCTGGGAAGGATTTCCTGGCGGCTTCGGCACCGCCGCTCCAGATTCTCCTGTTATCGACCTGGCAGAGCCGATTGACCTCGTTAAAGGCCTGGAAGAACGTGGTGCTCAATTTTTTGTCCAATCGGCTGGCAGTCCTTCAATCACCATCAGCCTGACCCAGACCGACAGGGAGCGCCCCTATTTTGCTTACCTGCACCAGTATTTCGCGAAAGTATTGAAAGAAAATTTGCAGCCGAAAACTGTCGTGGTTGGTTCTAACTACTCCGTTTTTGGAAAAGGCAAGAATAAACTGCACGCCGTGACCCGCGAAGACAGCGCCTTACTCGCCTATGGTGCACAGAATATCAGGAAGGGCTATGTCGATATGATCGCACTCGGGCGCCAATCTCTAGCTGACCCACTACTGCCATTGAAGTACCGTGAAGGGCGCGAGAAGGAGATTAATTTTTGCACCACCTGTGATAATTGCCTTGAGCTGTTAATCCAGCAGTCACCGATCGGCTGCTGCACATACAATAAACAATACACAAAAATTCTTGTTAATACCCGCAAAGAAAAAGGCAAGCTGACGGTCGATCATACCTAGAACTGCCATCTGATTAGTAATCAGACCTGTCCATTCTTCGATTGGGCAGGTATTCTTTTTCTTATCCTATGTGTTGTATAATTAGCTGGATTTAGCGTTTCAAGGTCTGATTTGGCTGGATAAATAGAGCGGGACTGAGGAAAATAATGGGAAAACCTGTAATTCTGGCACTGGATGATGAACCGGCGGTTTTGAATGCGGTCGATCGCGACATACGTCAAAAATACGGTCGAGATTACCGCATTCTCAAGGCAGAATCTGGAGCGGTTGCTCTCGATGTCCTCAAGCAGCTGCAAGGACGGGGTGAAACCGTGGCGCTTTTTCTTAGTGATCAGCGCATGCCGGTTATGAGCGGGACTCAATTTCTGGAACAGGCGATGCAATTGTTTCCTGAGGCCAAACGTGTATTGTTGACCGCTTACGCCGATACAGAAGCCGCGATAGATTCGATCAACCGGGTGGGGTTGGATTACTACTTGATGAAACCCTGGGATCCTCCTCAGGATAATTTATATCCGGTCCTCGATGACCTGCTGCTCGACTGGATGTCTGGCGCCAGGCTGCCTTTTGAAGGCATCCGGGTGATTGGCGCGTTATGGTCGCCATCTTCACACGAGGTAAAGGATTTCCTGGCCAGGCACCAGATCGCTTATCAATGGCTGAATGTCGATATGGATAGCAATGCCCAGGCAATCGCAGAACAGCATAACCAGGGGGTTGTCAGGCTACCGGTGGTTTTATTCCCGGATGGATCTACCCTGGTTGAGCCTACATTGCGTGAGATGGCGGAAAAGGTCGGGATGCAGACCCAGGCAGCTTCTCGCCATTATGAGATCGTCATCATCGGAGCTGGGCCGGCTGGCCTGGCTGCAGCAGTGTACGGTGGGTCAGAAGGTCACAATGTGCTGATTATTGAAAGACACGCTCCCGGCGGACAGGCAGGTAACAGCCCGAAGATCGAAAATTACCTCGGGTTTCCGACCGGCCTATCAGGGATGGACCTGGCTCGCCGTGCGATTACGCAGGCCAAGCGCTTTGGGGCAGAGATCTTATCAACCAACGAAGTGGTCGATGTGCGAATTCAAGATCCTTACCGAATCGTCGTCCTGGCAGATGGCACCGAGATTTCCTGTAAAGCCCTGCTGTTGGCTTCCGGTGCTACATTTCGGCAGCTTGACGTACCCGGGGTCAAGGAATTGACCGGATCCGGCGTGTATTATGGTGCGGCTTACACAGAAGCCATGTATTATAAAGATCAACCGGTATTCGTTATCGGTGGGGCAAATTCAGCCGGGCAGGGTGCCATGTACCTCAGCAAATACGCCAGCAAAGTCACGATGCTTGTACGCCGCGACTCGCAGTGGTCTTCAAAATATCTGGTTGATGCAGAGACCGCTAATCCCAAAATCGAGCGTCTTTTCAACACCGAAGTCATCGAAATTCACGGGCAGCCAGGCCGTCTCACCCACATCGTCGTAAAAAATAACCTGACCGACCAGGTTTATAACCTGGAAGGCTCAGCGCTGTTTATCTTCATCGGTGCCAGGCCAAACAGTGAATTCGTCCGAGACCTGGTTGTCACCGATGAAAAGGGCTTTATCATCACCGGACCCGACTTGGTCCGGGATGGGAAATTACCTGCGAATTGGCCGCTGGACCGGCACCCGTTCATCCTGGAGACATCGGTTCCGGGCATCTTCGCAGCCGGTGATATCCGCCTGGGCACCAACCATAGGGTTGGTTCAGCCACAGGGGATGGCGGTGTGGCAATTGCCGCGATACAGGCTTATCTGAATTCGATCTGATAAATTAATCATTCTCAGGTAAATGGTTTTGCTGGATATTCCATCCTGACCCTGGACTCGATGAAACCGACAATCCCGGCTACATCATCCAAAACGAAATGCGGGACATTCGTCCCAACCGGGATATCTGAGACCACAGCAATTAATTGAGGTGAAGAGCACAATAAATCGGAACCGGTTGCTTGCCGTACAATCTCGATTGCAGCTTTTCCCGAGCGTTTGAATCCTTCAGTCAGAATAATATCCACATCCGATATGCTATAGATGATCTCATCGAGACTCAGCTCACGGCTGGTTTTTTGGATTTTTGCGATCTTGTCCGGGGCTGCGATAATCACGCAGTCGCTGCCGGCCCTGGCAAAGCGCCAGGTATCCTTGCCCGGCTGGTCGATCTCAAAACCAGGGTGCGAATGATGCTTTACAGTGGCAACGCGGTAGCCGTGATTTCTTAACTCGGGGATGATTTTCTCGATGAGTGTGGTCTTACCGGATCCTGATTTACCTACGATGGAGATGACGGGGATGGTCATTTTCGATTTATTCAGACCTGCCGATTTCCTTGGGAAATTTGATGAGGTATGATGCACATATCTCAAAAAGGACAGGAAGCCGTCAATTGAGGCGGCTTCCCGTTGCGCTGCGGCACCCTAAAAACTTACGAGGAGGGTTGCCGCAGCGCCTTGTTTGGTACTGTCACATTCAGACATTTCAGCAACACCTCCTCTTCTATGGGATGGCGAAGAGAGGTTCGGTCGAATCTCGAGGATCGACCTTGATTGTTAAGACAGTATTACATAGTTTATCCCAAATGTCAATCCGGGATGTAGGTTTTTCCTGCCTGTTATTATCCAGGCCATGAATCGATGTCATCCATCGCGTTGATGATATGCATACCTGCTGCAGCGAATTTCCTGAAGGCAGCTTCTGCTTCGTCGGTGTAGTCCACCACTCCCGGGACGACCACGGCTGAGGAACAGTCATTCAGGAGATACACTTTTTTCACCAGCTGCGGGTCATATAAAAGGATATCGTTCAATAAGTCATCGATCGTCCAGGCTACACAATGGCTTTTCGCCTGTCCAGTAATGACTACACGGTCAAATTCCAGCAGTTTTTGCAGGAAGCGCTTGTTTTTTTGCCCGACTGGCCTGCCGTCCGGCCCTTCCAGGACTTCTGGCCCAACTGCTGAGTAGTGCTCTGTCAGAGGATTGTCGCCCTTCACTTCAAAATCAGTCCAGCTGGAACGCGCAATGCCATGGAAGAAAATGGCTTCTTCCACGGCTGAGACCAGCGCATGCCCGATGCTGCCTAACATCACATGGTAAGGCCACACGGTCAATTCGTATTTCTTGCGTTCACTCAGCTGGTGAGTGTAGTGGAACAGGTATTCCTGGCCGTACTCAGCACTTATCCCCAGGCTGTCGGCAATCTCCGTATTGAATTTCCAGCGTCCCGAAAAGATATCCTGTTCCGAAATCAGTGACATCGGTTGAGGATGTTCGCCCTGATCATTCACCAGGAAGATCGAATGAAAGATTTGCATGGCATGGTGCGTATCCAGTGTCGCGGTTATGTGCGTGATGGCTGCCAGGTTTCGGTAAATGAATTGGCACAACCGCCGGTTGTCATCCACAGCGCCATTTCCGCTGCGACCTGCAACAAATAACTCGAAGCCAGGAATGCAAAACGTGTTCTGTACGTCGATGACGATCAGGCACAGCCTGGTCGAATCGGTTGATGACGGAGTTATTCCGTGCTCCATTGCCCAGAATTTGGCTTCCGCTGCGCGCTCCTGGTATGGGACCCTCCAGACTTCGCCGACATTTTCAGGTTCATGATGCGGGGGGATGGGTATGGGTCGAAAGGGACTGACTGGCACAGATTCCAGCTCCGATCTTTGAGCGTTCTTAAGAATCGAATTCCTCGACCAGTTAATGTCCTTCTGAGGCGTCCAGGTTCCTGGCACCAGGCAGCTTATCTACCAATTGTCCGGGTTTATGAATTAAAATCGGAAAATGCTGCGGGCAGATCCAATAATTTTCACCTTGATGCCTTATCAACACCAGAGGTACTTCCTCGGAGCTTCGATTGCAGGCAAGGCATCTTTCTAATTCATCATTCATAGCTTTTCCTAGTTTTTATATTTTGAGATCCTCATTTTCGGCCTCTGCTTCTCACCTCAGGCTTCTTGGCAGGTGCTCCAGTAAAAGGCGGCACGGTGATCGCGTAAATCGTGCACAGGCGTTTGTCCAGCATCCGGCTGCGGATGCGCGGATCCATTTCTTCCAGGCTCATTGAAGTTGTGATGACAGTTGGCAGCTCAGCATTATAGCGATAATTGAAAAGCTGGTAGAGTTTTTCCTTTGCCCAGGGTGTTGTTGATTGGGTCCCAAGATCATCCAGGATCAGGAGCGGCGCAGTACGGGCATTTTCGAACAGCTTATCTGCTGTGGTGCTGCTGGCAGGGTTGAATGTGGCCCGTAAATGGTCCAGCAGGTCTGGCACAACCACGAAAATTGGAGAAGTCACGGTTTCGGAATAGAAATGTCCAATCGAAGCGGCCAGGTGGGTTTTTCCAGATCCATATTCGCCCAGGATCACCAGCCAGCCGCGCGGGCGCGCAGCAAATTCACGTGCTGCCTGGTACGCCTTTTCAAGACTTCGTAAATCCTGGTCCGGGATACTCTCCTTGATTCTCAGGTCAAAATTGGCGAAAGTGCAACGGTGAAGAAGCTCCAAGGAAGAGAGCTGGTCATGTCCCATATCTCCGGTGGGGTTGCGATAATCAGGAGCCAGGATGTGGACCGTGGTGACAAGCTCTGGATCTTCGAGGCGCGATTGGATCCGTCCTTCAATTTCACCAAACGGCAAATTGGTAGTCAGCACCATGGGCAGGCGGTTAATGTAGCGGTAGTTGATGATCTGGAACAGCTTCTCCTGCGCCCAGGGAGTTGCATTTTGAGTCCCAAAATCATCCATCACCAGCAACGGTGCTTGTCGGATGTCTTCGAAGCGTTTTTCAAAGGTTTCGGTTGGATCCTGGTAGGCGAAGCGCAGCGTGTCCAGGAGATCAGGAACGGTGATGAATAGGGTTGGAACACCCATGGAAACCGCAAAATTGGCGATCGCAGCTGCCAGGTGGGTTTTACCGCACCCATATCCTCCGATTAGCAGCACCCATCCGCTTAACGTTTGGGCGAAGTGTTTCGCCTGGTTGAAAGCCAGCTCGAGGGAATTTGACTGCTGCGGCCACAAACCGATGCGGCCGCGTGAAAAGAAATTATCAAATGTAAGGTGGCTTAATTCGTCGAGATTGCTGAGGGCGAAGAGCCGTTCTTTCACTCGTTGATTCACCTGGTCCTGGCGGCACGAACAGATGTGCACTTTCCCAAAATCAGGGTGCTCAAGCGGGACCTCCAGACGCAAGTAACCTAATCCGTGGCAATACGGGCAGTCGGGATCACCGACCAGGTCCTTGTGTACAGGTGTAATAATTTCAGTGCTCGATGTGCTCGGAGAACTCACCTTCAATGTATCTTCTGCGAGCTTCCGGAGAGCTTCGTCGATCTTCTGATTTTTCTTTCCTGCCATGATATCCTTCTCGTTGCCAGCGATCCAGGATCGCCAGCACATAACGCCAGGAGCGCTTGTCCTTATCGACCGCGATTCGAAATGCTTCCGTGATCCACTCATCCGGGAAGGCATCCTGGGCTTCACCTAATTCTTCTGCAATGATTGGAGAAAGCGGACCGATAGTCTTCTCGTAAAGCTGAAAAATATTGGGATAGGAAATTTCCTCTTTGGTTGGGAGTGGGTCGGTGATTTTCCACTGCCCACTCTGGATAGCTCGCACGGCTGCCCGGCCCCTGGGAGAATTCAGGAAATAGCAAATCTCCTTAATTCCACCAATTTCCAGCCCGGCAGACAGCAAGGTCCCACGCTCCAGAGCCAGGTCCAGGGCTTCGTCCAGGATCGGATCCGCTTTTTCGATATTTTCAGCCAGCCCCTTCAAAAAACTGGCATCGTTTTTGATGTCTGCGCGGCGTATGAAGCGAAAGGCGCCTTCTGATTGCCCGAAAAAGTAGAAAATGTAAAGAGTCAGCTTCAGCTCGCCCGGATGCTCGATGTTCGGTAGAAGCTGCTGGAAAAAGAGGTCAGGGATCGGCGTGTAGTGAGTTTTTCCTTCAGGAAAACCGGCAAATTTATCCATAGTCTTCTACCTGACTTTAGCCAGGTCTACCACTCGCGTGGCAGCATTCTCGAATTTCGCAATGCTGTTCCTGAACACCAGCTCAATCGTCCCGGTAGGTCCATTGCGGTGTTTGGAAACCTTGATTTGAGCGATATTCTGCTTCAGTGTGTCTTTTTCATACAGCTCGGGACGGTGAATGAATAACACGATATCAGCATCCTGTTCCAGGCTGCCGCTCTCACGGAGGTCAGACAGCTGAGGTTCCTTATCGGCCCGCTGTTCAATGGCACGTGAGAGCTGCGCAGCGGCCAGGACGGGCACATTGAGTTCACGCGCCAGCACCTTCAGATTGCGGGAGATATAAGACACTTCCTGGACCCGGTTCTCAGTGCGCAAACCTCCAGACATCAGCTGAAGATAATCAACCAAAATCAGATCCAGCTGGAATTCCAGGTGCAGCCGCCGGCATTTCGTCCTTAACTGCAGGGGGGTCAGTGCAGGGGTATCGTCGAGAAAAAGAACAGTGCCGCTCAGGACTTCGATCGCATGCGCCAGAAGCGGCCACTCCTCTTCTTCCAGCTTACCCATCCGCAGGCGCTGTGAATCGATGCCCGTTTCCTGGGCGATCATCCTCTGGACAAGCTGGTCATTTGACATTTCGAGGGAAAAGATGGCGACATGTTTCTTGAATTTTTGGGCTGCATTTTTGGCCGCAGATAGGATAAATGCAGTTTTTCCGGACCCAGGCCGCCCGGCGACGAGTAAAAAGTCGGACGGTTGTAATCCACCCAGGAGCCGGTCCAGGTCAATGAAGCCAGTCGGGACTCCGTACGTGTCGGGATCACGATTTGCGATCTGGTCAATCCGGTCGTAGTATTCGCTAAGTACCTGTTTGATCGATTGGAGGTCCCTGGTCGTCCTGCGCTCGCTAACGCCGAAGACCGCTTTCTCCGCACCATCCATCGCCGATTCTACGCTCTCTCCCTGCTGGTAGGCGAGCTTGGCAATTTCATTCGCTGCGTTCAGCATTCTGCGCCGGATGGCTGATTCCTCGACGATTCGCCCATAGGCTTCTGCATGCAGAGAAGAAGGCACATTCTGGATCAGAGAGCTGAGATATGCCAATCCGCCCACTTCACTCAATTGTCCCTGTTGGTCCAGCTCCTGTGAAACGGTCAGCAGGTCGATTGGCAGGCGCCGCTCATGCAGGCGCGTGAATGTCTCCCAGATCCAGCGATGGCGGTGAATGTAAAAGTCGTCAGGCAGCAAAAACTGCGCCACGTCGTAGTAAGTTTCAGGGTTGACGAGCACCGACCCCATTACCGCTTCTTCTGCTTCGCGGCTGTGCGGAACCATCTGCGGCATTGGTGAAGTTGTGGTTTCAGGAAAAGAAAAATCGCTCATCGCACTTCTTATGTAATTTTCTGGCAACAGCCAAAATAAGTCGGAAATTTACTTCGTTTGAAAAAACAGGACCTGTTGATGATGAAAAGCCAGTTAGCTCAGCTTGATTATCAGACTCCCTGGCAGGTGTTTATACCCCGCTTTTCTATTCGTCTTTTTCATGGTTTTCGTCATCATCTGTATTATCCAGCTCCAGGCCTTCCAGGAAATCCTGGAAGACTGATAATCTCTCGTCTGGTTCCTCGACAGGCTCAGGCTCGCCTGCTGGCAGCTCACCCTGGGTTTGTTCTTCCTGCAGGTCTTCTTCCGGGATAATGCCTGCAGATTCCATCACTGTGCGCGCGACCAGGATCGGTACGTGTGTGCGGACTGCAATCGCCAGCGCATCAGAAGGCCTGGCATCGATGTTTATGATCCGGCCGTCAGTCTCGGCAACGATGTTGCCGTAGAATGTGTCTTCACGCAATCCAACTACTTCTACTCTCAGAATTCTTGCTTCAAGTTGGGAGAATATATTCTTCAATAGATCATGGGTTAAGGGTCGTGCGACTTCCACGGACTGCAGAGCGATCGTAATCGATTCAGCTTCATATACCCCTATCCAGATAGGCAGGTAGCGTTCCGCATCGCGCTCGCGTAAAATCACGATGCGCTGTTGAGACATCAAGCTAACCCGGATGCTGTCGATTACGACTTCGATCATATCGGACATGAAAGACCTCCGAACTTCATAAAAACCAGTCCATTGTGTGGCTCGTATTCTAACATGGGCGAGGCAGCTATGCAACCAGGTGACATGAGCGTAGCGCCTCTCACCCGGATTTGAAGCGTAATTGAAATGTTAAAGAAATCCTAAAACATTTTCGTTGCGAAATTTTAAGATTGGGATTATAATCCTCTAACCTTCGGTCGAAGGGGATAGTTACAATTCAGGTCTAGAGCAATCAAGAGAGTTGCTTGCGATTATGGCTAGAATTTTGTGGATTGAAGGCAAGCGGGCTGAAAGCCCGCAATTTGTATCTGGTGTCAGGAAAGCTGGTTACCAGGTCGAAATGGTTTCCACAGGCAAAGATGCCCTGGAGCGAATGCCTGCTGTTGACCCAGACCTGGTTGTCCTGAATGCCGCCTCGATGCGCACCAGCGGTAGAAGGATCTGCCGTTTGTTGCGCATGGAAACAAACGGGATTCCAATCCTTGTAATTGCAGATCCAGATCTGGACACACCTTCAACCCTTGATGCAAATATCGTTTTATCACTTCCGTTTACGACTCGCAAATTACTAAACCGCATAAATCCGCTGCTCCCTGGTGAGAGCCACCATCTCCTGCATGTCGGCCCAATCCGACTTGACATGGAGCGAAAACAGGTGCGCTGCATGGGAAAATTGATCACGTTAACCCCTCGGCTGATCCAGCTGCTCAAATATTTTATGGAACATCCTGGCGAAGCCCTGGTGCGTGCAGCATTATTTCGCGAGGTCTGGGTAACCGATTATGCCGGAGACACTCGCACGCTCGATGTTCACATCAGCTGGCTGCGGCAGGCTATCGAATTGGATCCTCGACATCCTAAGCTGCTCAAAACCATTCGAGGTGTAGGCTACCGGTTGGATGTCTGATTTTGGGGAGTATTATTATATATTGTGAGTCAGAGACCATAAAGGCAGGGGGATTCGGTGTTAGCCTCACCAGGTTTTTCATGCCGCCGTTATCCAGCAAGGGAAACATATAATGGTTGATACAGCCAACGTGCTGGGAGTGGAGATTGCCCTTATAAAATTGGATGATGCTCTGGCTGAGATCCGGACGACTATTGAGGGCAATAGGCGCCTTTTTATCACTCACACGAACGTATCAGGGCTGAAGATCGCTTACGAACAACCGTGGTACCGCCAGATATTGAATTCATCAGACATCGTTTTTTGCGATGGGATGGGTGTGATCCTGGGAGGCAGGTTGCTGGGATATCATATCCCGCAGCGATTCACCCTTGCCGATTGGATGTATCCGCTGGCAGAATTGGCAGAAGCTAATGAATACAAGCTATTCTTTTTGGGAAATCCTCCCGGTGCAGCAGAAAAAGCGGTACTTCACCTGAAAGAGAAATTTCCCACATTATTGGTCTCTGGAACTCAGCATGGATACTTCAATAAAACCACTGGAGATGCAGAGAATTCGCATGTGGTCGAATATATCAATCGAATTCAACCTGATATATTACTGGTTGGTTTCGGCATGCCGCTGCAGGAGAAATGGCTGTCTAAAAATTGGGATTCGCTGGATGTGAAAATTGCTATCACTTGTGGGGCGCTTTTTGAATACCTGTCGGGAGATCTGAAGCGCGGTCCGCGCTGGATGACAGACCATTATCTGGAGTGGCTGGCAAGAATGATCATCTCTCCGCGCCGCTATTACAAGCGCTATTTGCGAGATAATCCCCTGTTCTTATACCGGATTCTCAAGCAGAAATACCTGCTGCCTCCGAAAAATGAAAAACCAGATCTATTTCGGTGATAATTTACCCATCCTGCTGATGTTTCCGCCTGAGAGCATCGATTTAATTTATATCGACCCGCCCTTCAATACAGGCAAGAAGCAGAAGCGAACACGAATCGTCACGCAGCAGTCCAGTGACGGCGACCGCACCGGTTTCAAAGGGCGAAAGTACCGGACCACAAATGTGGGTATGAGTGAATATGAAGACGTCTTTGATAATTATTTGGGTTTCCTGGAGCCCAGGTTGGAGCAAGCCTTCCGCATCTTAACATCAACTGGAACCCTGTACTTTCACATCGATTACCGCGAGGTGCATTATTGTAAGGTCTTGTTGGATAAGATATTCGGTCGTGACTGCTTCCTTAACGAAATCATCTGGGCGTATGATTACGGCGGCAGGACAAAGAGGAAATGGCCGCCGAAGCACGACAATATACTAGTTTATGTAAAAAATCCTGCTCATTACACCTTCAACCTTGCAGAT
>Ga0154795_1100_pt1 | contig 16579 bp, 17 predicted proteins | sample Rifle2008BG16ft_FD_105803 | JGI IMG/M metagenome (GOLD analysis project Ga0154795, IMG submission 105803) | Chloroflexi bacterium RBG_16_54_18 | reverse complement strand
AGCCCTCCCAAGGCGTTGACCATCAGCGACATGAAAATCGCCTCAACCAGCGAAGCCAGGACCGTTAAAGACCAGGTCATTCCCATACTGCCCTGACCCGGGACATCGCTTTCGGATTTCCCGATGCCTTTCCACCAGATATTGAAGAATGTCTTTGGACTGTACCAGATGAAGCCGACAGCCATACTCACAACTACGCATACCAGGACCGCCAACCAGTTGATGGAGCTAATATTCATATCAGCCTCCTTGAAAAAATTGGATTATATTACACCAATTTGTCTTATCCAATAACACAGCATGCAAGCTGAGGATACGCTCGAAAATCGGGATTACAGGTATTCTGGTGCGACCAGTACCAGGTTGCCGGTGACCTGGCCGCTTTCCAGCAGCTCATGAGCCAGGACGGCTTCATGGAGAGGCAATTGCTTCATGATAGCTGGCTTGATTTTGCCTTCTGCAAGCAGCCTGATGCGCACCTCACCAGGCTCTGGTAGGCGCAGCTCGTTTTCAACAACCCGCAGGACCTCCGGGCTACCCAGCCGAGTGACGATGATACTTTTTTAGTGTGTGGGTACCATGATGAGTTAATACTTGTCGATCAACGAGGGTGATCTAGGCTTAGATACCCTGATGATGCCAGGGCAAGCCGTCATACGCATCAGCCAGACCCCTTACTTGTATCAGATCTTGCTCTGGAGCCTGACCAGATGACAGTTCATTCTGTGTGGCAGGCGCAGGATGAGCAAATTATATGCAACAAATCCACGAAGGAACTTCGGCTCAGACGCCATTATCCCTGTCCAGTGGCTTGTCCAGCTAATGAATGGCAGTGCTCAGGTGGATAACCAGTTTCGATGTAGATAACTTGATTTATATTGGATAGAAGCAAAGAGTTATCAGGAATAGAACGACCCATAATATGATTTCGACTGTCTCAGTCACAGGCTGGATTTTCTTAATCGCTCCATAGACATGAAGTGCACCCATCGATGCAAGAACCGAAAGCATCAGGTCGAAATAGAACGGTTTTGCATCTGGCGAACCGGCTGCAATGAAGGCGAATATTGCCAGCAGAGAACAAAATATACCCAGCGAACGCCCCAAAAATACGACCAGGTTCTCAGGCTGCGGTATTTCCCAGCGGAAAACCCGGGACCAACGCAGTGGGACTACCAGGAGTGGGATGCCGAAGGCAGCCAACATTGCCACGCCGACGACATATAAATAAACATCAGAATAGGATTGCCAGATGCCAATCATTTCGGTGTGCTCCTTCAGGCTTCGACCAGGGTTCTAAGCTTTAGAAACATCTTGTCGACGGTCGCCGAAGACATCCTTTCAGCGAGAAGACCGATCAGCTTGCCAAAAATCCCATAGGGCAGGATGATTTCTTCCATGAAGGTGAACCGGGAGCCAGATTGGATTGGCTCGAGGGGTAATTCCTGCCGGTAGGATTTATAGCTGGTGCCCGAGACCATCTGCAGGGCGAGCCGCGCGTTTTCCTCCCATTCAGTTACTTTAAACTGCATTTTTGTGAGGCCGACCCCGGCCTGCTCCTCGATGTAGAGCGGTGTCCCCACGCCTCTGTGCTGATCACCGGCGTATTCAAATCTTTTGTAAGTTATACACCACTGCAGCACCTTCTCAGGCACGATCAGATAAGGCCAGATTTTTTCGGGTATGGCTTTGATTTCGATCATTTTTTGGACTTTCATTTTGTCTCCTTTCTTTTTCGGCTCGGTAATTCCGCGTGAGATTAGTTAGATTCAGCTGTGGTCCAGGGAAACCGCTCAGAATTTTCTATTCCCTCCTGTAAAACAACAAAAAGCGAAACCTGCTGAAAGGGTTCGCTTTTGGTGATACCGAGGCCGTTTCTAAGCGAGCGAACAAGGATGTTTCGGCCTTGAATTGTGGGATACTAATATTTAGATTAGTAATTGTGTAAAGCTCATTGTAGCACAATTCATCCGTGAGAAATGGGGTTTTTGCCTGCAGGGAGGAGAAATGAAAGCCAGGACTCTACCGTTCGCCAAATGGTTATGTGGGCAGCATCAATGCATGCCCATTTCAAACCTGGCAGTTCGGGCAGAAGTAGCACGCTCCGCCCAGGTACTGCATCTTTTCGATAATTGTGCCGCACACTGGGCAGGGTTTCCCGGCGGAGTTCTTGTCCATCAGGCGGACGTAACCGCCAGGATGGCCGTACAGGTCGACTTCGTCGTAACGACCACCGTGAGCGGTTATATCTCTTATTGTGTTGCAGATGGTGCGGTACAGTTCACCTACCTGGCTGGATTGCAGCCGGTCGATCGGGTGCCTGGGGTGGAGTTTTACCAGGAACAGGATGTCCTGTGCTATGGCGTTGCCCAGGCCGGGAATGAGCTGGTCCTGGGTGAGCAGGCCTTTGGCGCTGCGCTTTTCACCGGTAGAAAGATCAGCGACTAACGCCTTCAGGTATTCCTGGGTGAAAGCCGAATCGACAGGTGTAGGGCGCATGGCCTTGATATACTGCCGCTCCTGCTCTTTTCCTGCGGCATACAGCTCCATCGCTCCCCACATCTGCGTGAATACAGAAAGTGAAGAGCCGTCGGCAAATTCGATGAGCAGGTGATATTTCTGAGGCAGAGGTGAGCCGCCCGGGTGGTATAAGACTTTGCCCCCGCATTCGCCCAGCACCAGCACAAAGCCCGGCTGGAGAGGCAGGAAAAGCCACCTGCCCCGGACGCTTGCTCCGCCCACCGTTTTTCCCTGGGTGAGCCGTTCGAACTCCGCATGGCTGCAGTTGTGCCAGACGAACTTGTGCGGGGAGTTGCCCAGGCTGCCCTTGCGAACGGTCTTCCCAATCAGCGTTTCGTTCATCTGACCCGCCAGGGTAAGGTATTCGGGTAGCTCGAACATACGGCCTCTTAAGGGACCTTTCAGGATAATCGAATTATACTCCCTTGATTATAGAGGAAATCTGCTGATGATATAATGATGATCAAATTACTCTTAGAGCTCTCTCGGAAGGTATTGTTTTTTCAAAAGGAATTCCACGATAAGGTTTTCGATGTCCGATTTACGAAAAGGCAGGGAGGGATGGTTGGCAGTTTATCGTGAAGAAACGCAGATGCTGCGGTCCCTGACAATCTATGAAAGTATAAATCAGTGGCTGATGTTACAGAACGCTTTTAATGGGCAGCTTGAGCAAACTGCTTATTTATTCGAAACTCAGCGTAGAGAAGCCATGATAGAGTTCCAGGCCCGACTAAGGAGTCTGGTAAATCTTCAAGGTGGGTGTGATTGATTTATTCCAATCAATAAATGATTTCCAAGGGCGATTGCTGCGTGAAGGCATACCTTCTATCATTATTGGAGGGGTTGCAGTTGCGGTGTGGGGAGAACCGCGAGTAACGCGGGATATTGATCTTAAGGTACTAATTGGCAGGGGGGAAGCTGATCGTCTACTTAATGTCTTGAAACCAGACTACACTCCTATGGTGCCAAATCCAGTCGAATTATTAAAACGACAGGCGATTTTATTTATTCGTGATACTCATGGAACCAGGTTGGATCTTCTACTAGCAGAAACACCATATGATGTCAAAGCCATTCAGAGAGGGCGTGAGGTGGAGATTCAGCCTGACATTTTTATTCGCGTGTGTAGTCCAGAGGATTTGGTTATCTATAAATTGATCTCAACTCGAGCAAGGGATCATGAGGACGCCATTAGCGTGGTTCGACGTCAGGGTTCTGAGCTAAACGAAGAATATATTGTCGAGTGGTTACGCCAATTTGAAACAGCATTGGATGATTCCACTTTAATTTCTGAGTTCCATGGTCTTATATCAAAGTCAAACGGGGGTTTTTAATCGATTGAGTTTCGAACTTCGCAAGTAAACAGTTTTCCATAAAATTACGGTCTTAATAATTATAACCGAAGCTTCGCTAATTGCGGCAGGTGGGTCAGCTCGTGAGCCGCGAAGTAACTGGCTTGCTGCAGGATGGTAACCGTGCCAAACTCCTGGTGCAGTCCCATCCGCCACCAATCTTTCAGCGGTAAGCCCTCTAACCGGGCGAGGGTCTGCTGGCGGGACTGCCGGTAAGACTCGAAAACAGCAGCTGGATTGGACGGATTCTCCGCTTCCTTGTCGGCCCATTCGAAAACTGCCTGAGATTCAAGCATAGGTTTCTCCTGCTCCAGCATCAGGCCGAGGCGAAAATTAAGCAGGAACTGCGCATCACGCAGGTGCAACAGGATCTGGTAGATCGACCAACCTCCGTCTGACGGCTGCCGAGTCACTGCATCTTCGGACAAGCCATCCAGGTAGCCTGAGACGACCTGCGGTGTCAGGCCCAGGTGTTCGAGCGCCTGGAAGGGATCAAATGCCTCCAACCAGTAAACTGGCAGGAAGGTCTGAAAAGTCGATGGGTGTGCACTGCAACCCGGACAGGCCGCGGCTGGTTTCACCAGAACGATAAAACCACACGTGCGGCACACATAAGGGTTGGGAGTCACATCAATCAACGGAAGCCGTTCCTCGGCCATGGCAGCGGCTCCATGCTGGAGCGCAGCTAATAGAGACTTATCCGCTTCCAGGATTGAAAGCGCTCCTATTGCACGCATGATCTCGCCGCTGAGTTGAGCTTTGTCGGCAGGCAGCACCAACTTGAACGCCGCCCGGTTGATAGCGGATGCGGCGCCTGCACGCAGCAGCTTGGCGATGTTGTACTGTCCTTCACCCTCCAGCCTGGCAGCCAGGGCCAGAGTCCCTGCTATCGTGTCACCCATCACAGATTTCGGTCGATCCATCACTCTTTCTCCAGGTATATTTTCTTTTTCGGAACGCAAATATAAAAATAATTTACGAAGGAAACTTCATTGCTTCCATCAACGAAACAAAATCGGGGTCATCCTTCAGCCAGGTAAACCTGGGTTCCACATTGGACCACACCAGCCAGCTGGAACGTTCCTCGAAAGCCTTGCGAAGCCAGGTGATCACCCGCTCCCGGTCTTTCAGCCCATTGTATATGACGGCGATCCAGTACGAGGGAACATACTTGCTCCTGGATCTTTCCTTCAGCTGATTGAGAATGTGGTTGGCCTCGTCTTCGCGACCTGCTGCTGCCAGCCCGTGGCCCAGCATGGCGAGCGCCAGGGTGCTTTCCCCAGACAGGCGCACAGCGATCTCGAGCTCAGAGATAGCCTCGTTGAACATCCCTTTCTCAAGGTAGGGCCGGCCGAACCAGACATGCGTTGCCATGAAATTTGGATCGAGCTCGACCGCCCGGCGGTACTCTTCGATCGCCCGGTCGTACTGCCTGGATAGGTACAGCACGTGGCCCACACCGGTGTTGATGGCGAGTGAGAGCGGGTCGAGCTCGCGCGCTTTTTCGATTTCCACCAGCGCTTCTCTGAAGGCCAGCTTTGCACCTGTCCAATCCCATTCGTACTGGAAGCGGATCAAACCCAGAGAAGTGCGCGCATCAGCCAGGTGGGGATCGAGCGAAAGAGCTTTCCTCACGGCTTCTCCAGCCTTCGGGTAGGCTTCGGTAGGCGCCATCAATTCAAGCAGCGCCAACGCAGCGTAGCTGTCTGCCAATCCCGCGTAAGCCTTGGCATAGTCTGCATCGATCTTGACCCCTGCTTCAAAAAAGTCAATTGCTCGCTTAAGATCTTCCTCTGTCCTCTTGTTCCAGAACTGTCTCCCGCGCAGATAGCTGACATAGGCTTCTGGGTTGCGTGTGGACCTGGCAGTCTCTACAGTTCGTTCTTTGCGCAACACGTGCTCTTGTAAAGCCCCGGCTACTTCTCCGGCAATTGTCTTGTTCGTCCCCTTGTATCGCATCACCGATGTCCGGGCAATCACCCTCAAGCCCGGTATATTCGATACGGCTGCGATGAGCTCTTCAGTCAGGCCTTCAGCAAAATAGTCGTCAGAATGGTCCGGACTCATATTTGTAAAGGGGAGTACGGCGACCCTGTCCTTGGTCTGCAGGGCGCCAGCCGAGTTGAATGGGGGTTAAAGGAAGGACGGCGTGCACCAGGCTGGTACTGCACCCTTCCCAGCCCTCGAATACGCGTGTTAGTTGGGTTTGTTCGGGGTTCAAATTTTTAAAACCCAGCGTACTGCGCCATAGACATCCCGGTCAGAGAAATGGTCATGAAGACCAGGTTTGCCTGTCCAACCGACATCAACCTGGCACCCAAAGCCCCCAGCTGGGCAGACTGTTCTGGAGTCGGCGGCTCACCCTGGGCCTGGATTTGCTGCCCGAGGCCTGCCATGCGATTCAAAACGTCGCGAATTACCAGGATCGCCACCAGCCAGGCAACCAGGCCTGCGATGGCTCCGATGGTCAGCACCAACCCATACCCGCTGGTCAGGAATGCCAGGTCGAAACCGGAAATGATCCAGTACATGATCAAACCTGAGAGCATGTTGAGGGTAGCCGCTGTGTAGACGGTGGAGGTGAAACGTGTGCCGCGCGTGAGGTGTTGCATCACTTTGCTGCCCTCTGTGCCGGTCGCCCGAACGGTTGGCTGGAGGAAGTAGATGTTGAAGAACGAAACTCCGACCCAAAAAGCTCCTGCAAAGATGTGGATGACACGTAATAAGATCATGAGATATAACATTCAGTTTTCCTCCTCAAGTATGCCCCCGATAATAAGCTTTAATTTAGCAAAATAATCCGATTAATTATAGCATAAGGGCTGATTGCCCAATTAAAATAAAAAGCACCACCGCATTGAGTGGTGCATTTATGGTGAAAGAGAGGGGTTATTTTCCGGCGCGGATTCGTTTCCCGCTAAGCGGGTTGCCGAACAATGGGGCAAATACGCAGAAGTCGAACAGACCAGCCAGGAATGGAACAGCGCCGACCAGCGCGATTATGATGCCAGCGGTGCCGCCCAGCCCCCACAGACCCCACAATATCAACGCCAAACCAGCGACCACGCGGATGATGCGGCCGGATGTCGAGGCTAGGAAGGATACGAATGGATTCATCTTTAAATTCTCCTTGTTGAAAATTTTCCTATTGAATATTATTCACAATCGCCCCTATTTTAGGAGAAAATATCTATCCTGTCTGTGACAAAGTCACACTCGAGATGAATCCAGAAGCAATTCCGGATCCGGAATCTCAACCGTACCGCGGCTTAAGCTCACCCATCCCCGGTTGGCAAAATCCTCCAATAACCGGCTGATGACCTCGCGCGAGCTGCCCAATTCAGCTGCGATTTCCTGGTGAGTGATGTGCAGGGGGTTCTCGATCCGGCTGCGATTAAGCAAGAAATTCGCCAGGCGGGCATCCATGCGCCGGAAGGCCACTTCATCCACGATCGCCATCATGATGGAGAGCCGGTGCGAAAGCAGGTCGAAGACGAAACCACGCCACAGGTCGTAGCGTCGCACCCAGCCGCGAAAACTCTGTGCCGGGATCATCACCGCTTCGACTTCTTTTTCCACGGTGGCGATGGCTGGAAAAGACTGCTGGACCAGGATGGCGTTGACTGTCAGGATGCAAGATTCACCCAGGCCAAAGCGGTAAAGGGTGATCTCGCGGCCTGTCTCTCCAATTTTATACACACGCACCACTCCCGAAACCAGAAGCGCAATGGCGTCTACACGGTCGCCTTCAACGAACACATCTCTGCCAGCCGGGATGCGGGCGAAGAAAGCTTCACTCTGGAATTCGCGTTCCAGCCCGGCGTCAGCCTGTTTCAAGATGGGCAGCACGCTGACCAGATGGCTGTACTGCTCCCTGGAGATCATGACTTTTCTCCTTTATGTACCTGCCACGAATGCACCCAATCTGCATCCATTCGCACCAGGCGGTTCTTCTTCAGGTTTTCGCGCATTATCCACTGGATGTCCGGGTCCGTGTCGAGCAGCCACTTTTCCATCAGGGCTTTTCCGTCTTCCGGATCTGAGACCGCTGCAACGCTCCAACAGTAACCCAGTCCCTGGCGCAGGATGCGGAAGTTTTCCGCCCGCCGGTCGGGTTGGTCCAGGATCGAGGTCGTGATGCGGTCCAGTATAAGCAGAACCGCGCGGGCGTGTTCTACCCTGGACAGCAGCCTGGGTTCGCATAAAGCGGCGGCTGCGGCGCGCTGCTCGAGGGGAGTGCCCATGCTCCAGGATTGCATCTCGTGGATCAATGATGGCATATCCGCGTCACCAAAACGCTGTAAAGCCATGGCAACAGCCTCGCGCAGCCGCCAGCGCGAGTCGCTGGCAGAGGTTCTCAGGACGGGAAGCACCTCCACCTGGCCTTCCGCCAGCAGGCGCCCCAACCCGTGCACGCCGCAAAATGCCAGGAATTCATACGGAGAGCCGGTGGGAGCCACGTCCGCATTGTAAGCCCGGTAGCGATCAAAAAGCACGGGCGAACCCAGGTCCGCGACAGCCTGCGCAAGCTCCAGGTTGCCGCGCGGTCCGGGGAGGCCTGAATTTTCCAACAGGAATTCATCCCAGCTGCTCAGGGTTATTAATATTAAGCGGTATTCATCGATTTTCGACAAAGCGCGTATAAAATTCCTGGTTATCCTATTTTATTACCCGGGATCTACTTAAAGCACGGAATCCGGGTTGTTGATCACGAGGTATTCTCGTCCTAAGCGGATGACCTCAGCGACCAGGATTTCAAAATCTTCCCTGCGGGTGCGGTGGTTGCAGTGTGCCAGGTGCAGGACATAACGCCCATTTATGCGGGTTCCAGAGGTGACCGCAATGCCGCTTTCCTGTAATTCGACTTCGATGTGTTTGTTCAATTGATCGAGGCCAGGTTCGCCCAATCTGGGATTTAGGAAGCGGAAACAGACGACATTCAGCTCTACCGGCGCAGACAGCTCGAGCTCAGCCTGGGCCTGGATGAGCGAGGCCAGGTAGCCGGCCTGGTCGATGTTCTGCTGGATCAGGCGCCCGTACTTGAGGGCTCCATGTTCCTTGAGCGACATCCAGGCCTTGAGCGCCCGGAAGCTGCGAGAAAGCTCGAAGCCGTAGGTGCCAAACCAGGGCAGGTCGGCGCCGGTCAGGCCGCGCTGGCCTTCGCCGTGGGCGAGGTAGTCGGGCATGATTGAAAAGGTATCGCTTAAGTGATCCGGATTCCGCACCAGGATGCATCCGATATCATAGGGCATGTACATCCATTTATGCAGGTCAAACGCCAGCGAGTCTGCCTGTTCCATTCCTTTGACCAGGTGGCGGTAGCGCGGCGCCAGGGCTGCCCAGGCGCCAAAAGCGCCGTCGACGTGCAGCCAGAGATTTTCCTGCTTGCAGATATCAGCCAGCGTTTCAAGGTCGTCGATGGCGCCGGTGTTGGTGGTACCTGCTGCCGCGACGACGCAAAATGGGAGGAGTCCAGACTGGCGATCATCGAAGATCGCAGATTTGAGCGATGGCAGATCCATTTGAAAGCGCTCGTTAACTGGAACCAGGCGCAGAGCGCGGCTGCCCAGGCCCAGCAGCTCAACTGCTTTTTGAACTGAGCTGTGGATTTCTTGGGCAGCATACAGCACCAACCGTACTCTGGAGGCGTCCAGACCCTCCCGGCGCAGGTCATAGCCGGCTTTGGTGTTGCGGGCGACTGCCAGTCCGATCAGGTTGGAAGCCGAGCAGCCGCTGGTGAGCAAGCCTCCAGCGGAAGCAGGGAAACCCAACATCTCCTTGAACCATCCCAGCACCTGCTTTTCGACGTGGATGGAGCTGTGGTGGGCCAGCCCGCCGCTGGCGCCGACGTTCATGGCACCGGCCAGCAGCTCGGCAAAAGCGCCCGACACGGTACCTGTGCCAAAGACCCAGCCCCAGAAGCGCGGGTGGATGTTGCCGACCGGGTAAGGCAGGATTTTCTCGAGAAACTCCTGGTACACCTGCTCTGGTGGTTGCGGCTCTAATGGAAGAGACGCTGTGAAATGCTCTTTGACCTCGGGTGGGGCATGCTGCCAGGCTGGACGCTCCCTGACTGTCCTCAGGTAATCGAGCATATCGTCCACCATGTGGTGGCCCAGCTCGCGCATCCCCTCCCAATCGGTGGGGTCGAGGTTTTCTTCGATGGACATTAATTCTCTCCTATCGCGAACGCGATGACTTCGTCTACGTTTATTCGCCGCCCTTCGTCAACCGCTGCATCACGCTCACTTTCACCCATGGCCTGCGCCAGGTATGCCATGGCCTGGGCGAACTCATCCAATTCCCAGGGAACGACGCTTTCGGTGTGCCCGTGATCTCTCAGAGCCCGCGCTGCTCCCAGCAGTTTCGCCGCCCGTTCCGGCTGCTCAGATTGTATGGCGAGATAGGCGAAACACTCCAGCTGGTGCGCCACCGCTGCGAGATTCCCATTTTCCTGATAGAAACCGATCGTCTCTTTATATATTGGGAGAGCTGACTCGTAATTCCCCTGACGGCGGAGAAGATGGGAAATTTCACTTTTACAGACCATAATAAATGTCCGGTCGTTCAAATCGCCGAAAAGGAGGGCAGCCTGCCCGAAGCTGGCCTGGGCTTGATTTAATTCTCCTTTTTGGGTTAAAAAACGACCCTGCAGCATAAATGTCTGCCCCTGAATCCATGGGTTGCCAAGCTGATTCGCCAGGTCCATCGCCTTTTGGAGGTGAGACTGCGCTTTATCAAGCTGCCCGGAAATCCCCTCTGACCAGGCGAGCGTAGCCAGCGACATGGACTGTATCCAGTGAAAGCCGTGTGCCGAAGCAATATCAAGTGCTTCCTGTGAAGCCTCACGCGCTGCTTCCCATTGACCCGTAAACACCAACGAAAACCCTTTCATTGCCAGCGCATGAGCTAATTCTTCTGTTGCACCCGTGAGACGTAAGATCTCAACCGCCTGCTCACCTAACGCCACACCCTCATCATTGCGTCCCTGTCCAAAATTGATGCCGGTCAGAGAGCTCATTGCTAATCCCAGGCTGATCTGGTGCTGGCGTACTTTATCCTCAGCTACGCTCAGGCTCTTTCCAATTGCGATACTCTGCTCCAGCCAGCGGCGGGCTTCAGAAGTCGAGAACCATAAAGTCCGGCTTGTGAACAGGCGCCCGCTCATCTGCAGGGCCAGCTCTGGATCACCTTCCATGGCCCATTCCAGGGCAGCGCGTATATTATCCAGCTCCGGGCGAACAAATTTCAACCAGACCAGCATGTCGGGCCCCATTACCTGGTGATAGGCTTCCAGGATGAGCGTAGTGAAATTAGCCGCATGGTAATGGCGCAAAGCCTCACCCTCACCTGCCTCGAACAACCGGTCGCGTGCATACTGCCGTATGGATTCCAACAAATGGTAACGCACCTGTCCTCCCTCCAGGCGGTCAACCGCAACGAGCGATTTATTTGCCAGCTGCTCCAATCCTTCAAAGGTATCCAGGCCGTCGAATCCAGCGACTGCCTGAGCTGCCTCGAGGGTCAACCCTCCGGAGAAAACCGATAAACGGCGCAGCAGGATACGTTCAGGCTCATCCAACAGATTCCAGCTCCAATCGATCAGAGCCTGGAGCGTTTGCTGGCGCGGCAGGGCGGTGCGGCTCCCCCCGGTCAGCAGCCGGAAAAGGTCGTGGAGACGGGTGGCGATTTGCTCTACTGTCAGCATGCGCAAGCGGGCAGCGGCCAGCTCAATTGCCAAGGGAATGCCGTCCAGCCGGCGCACAATTTCCACGGTTGCAGGCACATTCGATTGTGTCAGCTCAAAATCCGGCAGAGTCGTCCTGGCGCGAGCAATAAGCAACCGGACTGCTTCTGAGCTGCGAATTCCTTCCAGGGACCGTTCGCCACTTTCGGGTAAAGTCAGGGAAGGAACCTGGAGGATTGTCTCCCCACTGATAAAGAGCGCTTCCCGCCCGGTGACCATTATCTTGGTCCTCGGGCAGTGCAATAACAGGTACTCAGAAAAACCAGCGCATTCAGCCACCAGGTGTTCAACATTATCAAGCAATAACAGCAGCTGCTTGGTGCGTAAGTAGACTGCCAACACCTCAAGGATCGGGCGACCGGGTTGTTCACGCACACCTAGGACACTGGCGACTTGATAGGCCAGCATGTCCGGATCTGCCAGTGCTGCCAGCTCCACGAACCAGACCCCGTCGGGATAACGATCGATGACTTCTGCAGCCGCCTGGAGCATGAGGCGGGTTTTACCCGTCCCTCCAGGTCCCAGCAGTGTAAGCAAACGGGTCTGGTCGAGCAGCCTTTTGACTTCATCCAGCTCGTGCTCGCGCCCGATGAAGCTGGTCAGCTGAACCGGAAGGTTGTGTAAATAAGCAGCCAAGGTTTTTAGGGGCGGAAAGCGCTGTTCAAGCTGAGGATGGCAGATTTGGTAAAGGTGTTCCGGGAGTGACAGATCGCGCAGACAGTGTTCACCCAGGTCGAGCAGAGAAGAATCCGGGGGAAGCTGACCGACTGCCAGATCTGCGGTGAGAGATGAGAGTAAAATTTGCCCGCCAAATCCAGCTGACATGATGCGCGCCGCGCGGTTGACAACCGGGCCGAAGTAATCCGCATCTCGCTCCTGACTCTCACCCGAGTGCAGTCCCATTCGCACATGCAGTGGGCCAGTCTCAGCCGGCCAATTTTCGTCCGCCAAGAAGCGCTGCCCTTCCAGGGCGGCAGCGATGCCGTCTGCAGCAGATTCGAACACAGCAAGCAGACCATCGCCGGTGGTTTTTACAATGCGCCCGTTATATGTACCGACAGTATCTTTGAGGAGGGTGTCGTGTCGAGCCAGAGCGATGCGCATGGAGGCAGGAAATTGTTCCCACAGCTGTGAGCTGCCCTGGATGTCGGTGAAGAGAAAAGTGATCAGATGGGTCATTACGCCGCTGGGGTCTCAGACATCAATGCAAGCACGTTGCCATCTGGATCGGTGAATTCAGCCAGCCACAGATCCGTTTCTAAAGTCCGGTGGACAATATGCGGCTGTGCCTGGAACTCAACACCCCGCTCGCTGAGCTCTGTGTGAGCTGATTGGATGTCCGGAACCTGGAAATACACAGTGGCCCCGCGCTGGTAGGGAGCGGATCCCGGCGGGATGCCGACCAGCAGCCGCACGCTCCCGCATTGGAAGAATGCCATTTGGGGTGGAGCGGTGAATAGAAACGTCAATCCCAGCGTGTAGCGATAAAACTCGACGGCTTGCTCGAGGTTCGTCACAGGTATGAGCACCTGGCCCACAACAGCATTGGAAAGATCCATTTTCAGTCTCCTCTCACCAAAACTAGAGTTCAACGATGAAGTATAACTTAATAACCGGCTCTCTCCTGGCGGGGGACATTCATGCCAGGGACAGACGGTTGTATTTTTTCCTGATCGTAAGCTAGAGCAGGAACAGGTCTGAGCTCCTGGCGAACAGGAAGATATGACCTTCATCTGGGAAGAACTGGGTGGTGCTGTTGGGGATAGATTCTGCGATGCTACGGCTCATACCAGGACATCAGGCTGCTGGCTGGCTAACATCAGTAGAAGCTCTTCAGACTGCTCGTTCTGATATCCCTTGCGCTGGCTAAGTGACCGGTGAACCAGAATGTCGCCCCAGTTTCAAGGCCACGCAGAATCCATTCCAATTCCATCGCCTGGGCATAAAAACGCGCCCGTGGCAATAAGATATCCAGATCTGGATATGCCTGGTGCATTTTTTGCACAAAGGTCTCACCGTAGATATTGATTAAATGACCAATATCCGATGCTGGATCCCCAATGCCAGCCATGCTGAAGTCAATTATCCCTGTAATTTTCTCCTTCCCTACATCATATAGAATATGACAGGAGGCCAGATCTCCGTGGATAAATGCTGGAACATATTTGAAGGTTTCTGGATTTTCCAGGACGCCCATGAACAGATCCTCAGCCCATTCGATTTGATAGTCTTCCAGCAACGGAAAAACCTTTGATTTGACCTCTTCCTGGACCCTTATCCATTCCTCCCGTGTGACATAAGCCCGCGTAACGGGTAATTGTGCGTCCAAATTGGTTATATTGAGGGAGTGCATCTGGAAAAGAAAACTGCCCAACTGCCTGGCTAGATACCTCTGGGTTTGCTCGTCGAATGCCTGTACCGCCTTTAGAGTAAATTGCTGCCCTCTTAGAAGCGGGTAAACCATGCAGCCGGTACCGATATAGATGGGTTTTGGAACATCGATTGTGAGATGCGGCCGGATGAAATTTAAAATGCCGGCCTCAACTTCCAGGAGACTAGCATATTCTTCGCTTTTGGCAAAACGAAAAACCAGTTCCTGGTTTACAATCGCCACATCGTTGATTACGCCTTCCCGCACACATTCAATATGTTCGATTTTTAAATCCGGCATGATCGAACGAACTCGTTCTATTAAAGTGGCTGTACTGTCGGTCATTATTTATCCTTGAATTACATTAAGTAGTCTATCGCCAAGTTCATGGACCTGTGATTTACGTAATTGTGAGTACGCTCTGGTGAAAATAAATTTTAGCAGGCGGGACAGAAAGAAATAAGCCGGGTCGGAGAAGAAGAGTTCGGATTTCCCACATTATAGGGTTGGATCACCTGGGTTGGAAATTCAAGAGACTTAATCCTGGTGGCCATCTTTACCTCATTTCCACGGGTAAGCCAACAAATTCACCAAATCGCCTGGCAGCATCCGCTAACCTCAGTTCATCGGAATCTGATAGTATGGAAAATGGATTGACTTCGATGACAACTGCGTGTTTAGTCAAAATGCGCCTCCAGGTTCCCGCAATGTGAGAATCTAAGACGATAATGTTCTGCAAGGCATTGCCCATTGCTGCCAGCCGGGAACCAACCTCAGGCGCAGCGATGGGGCTGTGGTCTTTATAGCTGGAAATATATTCATCATAGACCGACAGCAAATAAGCGACGTGTGTGTTCTCGGCTGCGGAAAGTGTTGGTTCAGAAAACCAGTAGACTTGACCATTCACCAGCTCTTGATGTAAACCTGTTTGTATATTCTCCAGGCCGCCTCTGGCGTCGGTGAGGGTCAGGCCCGACCACTTGGAAAAATCGTGAACCGTGGCAGGACCACGGCTGGTGAAGTAGCGGCGTGCCAGCTCGGACAGGGCCTCCTCGCGCAGGAGAATACGGCTGTTGGGAGCGCGTTCATCCAAAAGCGCATAGGTAAACTGCCTGCCGCGCCGACCGCCGCTGCAGACCAGGCCTTCCAGCTCCGCATTCATCATGATATAAGCCAGGCGCTGCCCATGATGCACCTCAATTCCAGCCTTCAGCAACACATCTCTTAATTCGTCACGGGTTGATTTCCAGCCGCCCTGTAACGCCGTTGCCAGAGATTTATTGCATTGCGTAAATACAGTGCTGTCCAACTCCAGTTTGCGGTACATGGAAGCATTGACCGCATGGACGCGGGGGGCTGTGAGCATCAACAGCCAGCGGATATCCTCCGGGGTGACAAAGTGCCAGGTGGGGCGCAACAGATGAGTGCGCAGGATAGAGCCGGCCGCGAAGGCCTGCTCAATTTCGGCGTCACTAGCGTTCTGCAGGCGTAAACCCAGGGACCATTTCGCGCCGGCGTAATCCTGGGCCTGGACGGCACACAACCAACTGACCACATCTTCGGGCTTTCCAGGTAAAGGATCCCTGATATGCTGGTTATAGAGGCGCAGGTGGGGAATATCAGTTAGTTTCATCTTTTGAAAGACTCTGGAATTTTAACATTCGAAGCACCTGATTTCTGATGTTCGCCAGGGAGTGTGTAAATTTTTCACCGAAGGGTTCCCCGGTGAGTATCTAAAGCCATAGATCCGTGCTGAGATACTTGAGACCCGAGTCGCTCAAAAGGACGATAATTGTTTTCCCCGAAGATGTAGTTTGAAGCAACTGCAGGGCTGCTGCCACATTTGCCCCCGAAGAGAAGCCGGAGAAAATTCCTTCTTCTTTTGCCAGCCGGCGCGAAACGCGAATGGCTTCATCATCGTCAATTTGAATATAACCATCCACAAGTTCGGGCCGCAGCAGAGGTAAATCGGTCATGGAGTATCCTCCACCCTGGATGCGGTGATTGGGATTCTTGACGGGCATTCCAGCCAGGACGGGTGCACCGCCTGGTTCAACTAAATAACAGGAGATAGATGGATCAAACTCCTTGAAGGCAGCAGCGCAGCCGGTAAAGGAGCTGGAAGTTCCCGCGAAATCACAGAAAGCGTCGAACGCCCCAGCTGTCTGGCGAAGTATTTCTGGAGCAGTATGCAGATAATGGGCACGTGCGCTGCTTGAGAGGCGGAATTGATCGGCTCGAAAGGCACCGCGCTCCCTGACCACACGCCGGGTTTCATGTTCGACCAGCTCCAGGTCCGCTCCAGAGACCTGACCCGGCGTGGAATCCGGCAGTTGATCGACCAGTATCACCTCCGCCCCCAGGGCAGACATCATACGGGCTCTTTCCATTGAGTTGCCTCTGGACATCACTGCTACGAATGAATAACCCTTCACACCGCACACAATCGCCAGACCAGTGCCGGTATTGCCGCTGGTCAATTCGACCACCGTCTGCCCGGGCTGCAGCTCACCATCGGCCTCGGCATCTTCAATCATCTGGAGGGCGTTGCGATCTTTCTTAGAGAAACCCGGGTTGAGATATTCGAGC
>Ga0154795_1066_pt2 | contig 16586 bp, 13 predicted proteins | sample Rifle2008BG16ft_FD_105803 | JGI IMG/M metagenome (GOLD analysis project Ga0154795, IMG submission 105803) | Chloroflexi bacterium RBG_16_54_18 | reverse complement strand
CCTTTCTTTTTGGACAGCCCCAGGTCTTTTTTTCGTCACAGGTGAACAGCGAGCAGGCTTAATATCCCCGCTCGAATGAAAATAAATTTAGCAGCGGTTGGTCGTCCATGTAGCGCTGCAGGTTTTGTGCAAACAGCTCAACCGCCCGGTCGTCATAATGCGGGGTGATCCCGGCCACATGCGGGCTGATGATCACATTTGGCAGCTTCCACAGCGGGCTGTCAGCCGGGAGCGGCTCTTTTGAAAAGACATCCAATGCAGCTCCTGCCAGCTTGCGGTCTTTGATGGCCCTCGCCAGGGCCAGGTGATCTACAATTCCACCACGCGAGACATCGACCAGAAAGGCGGTGGGTTTCATGGACGAAAAGACCTCTTCGCCGATGATTTCGCTGGTCTGCTCGGTTAGCGGTGCGGTGACCACCAGGAAATCGCTCTCTTTCACCATCCAGGTCAGCGCCTGAATTGGGTAAATCCTTCGAACCAGGTCACCCTGCGGATCCCCCCACCCGGGGGCTGTATAGCCGTGGTCGACTGGATCTTTCGCATCCAGCTTGGCAGCCAATATCTCCATCCCGAATGAGCTCAGCAACCTGGCAACCTGCCTCCCGATGCTCCCATATCCAACAATGCCAACTGTGCTGCCTCTGAGCTCCGCCGGTTTCAGCCGCTCCCAGCGATCACCCGGCCATTCGGCCTTCTTCTGGTTTGCCAGGATGGTCGGAAGGTGGTTGCTCAAAGCCAGCATCAGCAGAACCGTGTATTCAGCGACTTTCGAGGCGGCTGCTCCACTCAGCGTGGTGATCATCAATCCTGGTTTTTGCAAAATAGGATGCTGCAGGGCATGGCTGATCCCGGCCCAGTGAAATTGTATCCAGCCCAACTCCGGCGCCTGTTCGGGCTGCGGCAGCACCTGATCGGTATACAGGATGTCGATTTTTTCCCATACATCGTCCGGGACGTCATCTTGCTCCCAGGTTCGAATCTGGCGAATGTGGAACTGCGGTGAGATTTTTGCCAGTCTCTCGAGATGATCTTCACGAAAGGGTAGAGTGATCAGCACTTCGACATTTTGTTTCATTCAGTACCATTCCTCGTCCGGTAATGTACAGAACTGACTTCTTTCAGCCTGTCTGCAGCCAGCTCCGGTGTCAGGTCACGCTGGGGCATCGCCAGCATCTCGAAGCCGACCATGAATTTCCGCACCGTGGCAGAGCGCAGCAGCGGCGGGTAAAAATGGGCATGCAGGTGGTTTTCCGGGTGTGAATTTCCCGCACCGGGCGCCTGGTGAAATCCCATCGAATAAGGAAATGAAACTCCAAAAAGGTTGTCGTAGCGAGTGGTAACCTGCCGCAGGATGTCGGCCAGGTCCCATTTTTCAGCTTCATCCAGGTCCGGCAGGGAACCGCAGTGCCGGCGCGAGACGACCAGGATTTCAAACGGCCACACCGCCCAGAAAGGCACCAAAGCAGTGAAGGCATGATTACCACAGACCACCCGACTGCCTTGCTCAGCCTCTTCCGCGAGAATATTGCACAGCAGGCATTCGCCAGTATTCCGGAAGTATTCAATTATCTTCACCTGCTCCCTGGCGGGTTCGTCTGGTAAGAAAGCGGTAGCCCAGATCTGGCTGTGCGGGTGTGGGTTGGAACAACCCATCATCTCTCCCTTGTTTTCGAACACCTGGACATACTGGATCCCATCGATTGCACGCAGTTCTTCGGTCTGCTGAGTCCAGGTCTGTACGACACATTGCACCGCTTCAAGCGGCAGCTCTGGCAGGGTGAGATCGTGGCGCGGGGAGAAACACACCACCCTGCACATCCCCTGGGAGGCAATCGATTCGAAAATCCCGGATTGTTTGGCGGATGGAGCTGGATAATCAGCAGCTGATTTGAGCATTAATGCTGGAAAATCGTTGTCGAAGGCGAAAGTTGTTTTATAAAGTGGGTTGCGCCTGCCTCCTGCCCGACTGTTACCCGGGCACAGGTAGCAATCCGGGTCGTATTCAGGCAATTCCTGAGCGGGCAGGTCCTCGACTTTTCCCTGCCACGGCCTCTCCCTGCGGTGCGGAGAGACCAGGATCCAATCCCCATTCAACGGGTTGTTACGGCGGTGTGGAATTTCGGAAAACATGAGGCCAGGTATCCCTTCAATGCTGCCAGATGAAATTTACTTGAAGCAGTTCAACCTGTCAAGCGCGGTAAATATACCCCCTTCCGGGCGAAGTGAGAATATGCTTCGGATTCTCGGGCTCTTCCTCTATCTTTGTCCTAAGCCGGTGGACCAGCTGAGCCAGGCTTTCGTCGCGTATCCCGCGCGAGAACACCACTTCCTCAGGCCATACCGCCTGCACCAGCTCATCTTTTTCGCACACCCTGCCAGGGTTTGCCACCAAGTAGCGTAGCAACAGACTTTCTTTTGCTGTGAGAGAACTCAAGTCGTATTCAGGGTAATAGTCATTATTGGCTACACGCAATTCCCGTGGTTTAATCCCCAGCCAGGAGTGATTGCTCAATCGCGACAGCCTCAAGGCCTCTCCGCCCGGATCGTCCTGCCAGAATTCAGCGATGCGCCTGGCAACTGCCGGGCTGCTCTTCAGCGCGTTTTCTTCCAACGGCGTGCCAGCGGCAAAGGCCTCACACACAGCCCGTAAAATTGATGGATAGCCGCCGCTGATCTCCACCATCCGTTCCAGGTCCCCTACTTTGATTTTTCCTGCGCCAGATAAGAGCCGGGCGGTGTCCCTCCTGGCGCTCCACAGCGCATCTGGATACGAGAGTGGGCCGAGCCACAGGGTGTGACCGAAAAACAATTCCGCCATCTCGCTTTCACGGTCCAGTGGTTTCCTGGCAGCCACCAGGTAAGTCAGGCTGTACTTACAGCGATCGCGCAGGGCTCGTAAATTGTTGGAAACCGTTCTGAACCAGAACTGTTCCATCAAAATGTCAAAACGGTCGAGCAGGATGCAGACTTTCTGGCCGCCGGCCAGCCTCGCTGCCAGGGCGGCTTCCAGGTCAAGGAGTGGGCCGGCATATTCATCAGCCGTTTCACCCGGATTTCCTGCCAGCTCAACCGTCACCAGATGATAAAAGGCTTCCAGCTCCGCTCCGGGCAGGCGGTTGCAGTCCACCAGGATCCGCTCAGGGCAATTAGGGGGAAATTGCACTCTGGCTGCCAGGAAGCCGAGCAGGTTGCTTTTCCCTGAGCCGCTTAAACCGATCACAGCCGCGCAATCCCCGGCGCAGATGGCCTGACTTATGAAGGCTATTTCTTCTTTCCTGTAATCTGCCGGGTATTCATCCCAGGTACTCATCAAAGAACTCCTCGAAAGTATCGATCGTATTATTATACTATTTTGAAATCTGCGGGATTTTATGCGTATTACGGGTAAACTGCGCATTCCAGGAAACAATTTCGCTGCGTTAATCGTCTAATGGTAGAAGTCCTACCGGAAAACAACGGGAATCCCGTGAAAATTCGCATCCTGGTTCTACTGTTTGGAATTATGGTTATCTGCTTATCGATCATCCTGGTCGGATATGCTATCTGGCCGCTTGAGCCTGATTTCCAGCAGGCCACACTACCGTCCACTTTTTTTCTACCTCCTTAGCAGCCCAGTATGCGCCCAAAATCCTGGATTTACCTGTCTGTCGCTTTATTCCTGATTGTGTACGGGTCCACTGGATGCAGTCCGGCGGCTCGCGAAGCTGCAGCTCCCATGATGGCCACACCAGGCCTGCAGGGAGACCAGGCCGGGGAATTACCCACCGAAGCAAGCCCTGCAAACCCTGAACCTGCTCCTTTCGGGACTTATCCAGCTGCTGAACTGCCTTCCCCCCTGGAAGGATTGTCATTCACGCAGGTCCCCGGGTATAAAGCTTCACCCTCGCACGAAACCTTGCCTGAACCGACTGCTGCAATGGAGAGCACATCTGAAACCAGCCCCGAGCAAGCGGAGGAAATTCTGCAGCCTGAAGACCGGCAGCTCCAGGTCGCCTGGCCAGTTCAGGTGCGCCTGGGGGAATCGGATGTGGTGCGCTTAACCCTGGTACCAGCCCACTTGAGCTACCTGCTGGTGACCGAATTTTCCGATCACAGGGAAATCACGCATACCCTGGTTGTCACACCCTATGAGGGTTATGAGCTGTTTGCAGCGGCTCGACTGGACGGCGTGAATTTCCTGGTTTCTCCGCAAGGAGACCAGGTGCAGTATTTAGCGGCTGACCAGCCTGTAGAATGGCGCTGGTCAATATCCCCTCTCAGACCGGGAAACCAGCGACTGTCGGTTGCCCTGCGCCTCAAATGGGTGCCCGAAGCCTCTCATCTACCGGAGCGGGATATTACTGTTTACAGCGCCGGTTTGGATATCAGAGTGGCTTCTTTCCTGGGATTGACCCAAGCTCAAGCATTCCTGGGCGGCCTATTCGGAATATTCTTTGGGGGAGCATTGAGCCTGTTCGCCCTGGTGCTGCTGCCAAAACCAGTACAAAAACAGGGCAGACTGCGCGATCAAGCTCCCAATCCTTCTCTCGCCATCGATCTCCCGGCTGGTCTGAGCATTGCAGGGCAAGAAAGAGCGCTGCTGACGAGTCTTTTCCAACGCTATGCCCGCCTGGTAATAAAACAAGAATTCTCATCCGGTTATTCCGGAGCACGAACCTTCCTGGCTCTTCCCATCCATCCGGACGGGCGCTCGGACGCCTTTACCATCGCGAAACTGGGTGACATGACTGGAATCAACCGGGAATTCTGGAATTATGAATCGTATGTCAAAGACAGGCTTCCGCCAGTAACGGCACGCATCCAGCACAATCCGGTAAAGCTGCCAGAACATATCCAGCGGCAGTTCCAGGGTGACCGCATCCAGCTGGCGGCGCTCCAGTACACCTTCATTGGTGAACCAGGCAATTCACCCGTCAGCCTGTCCAATTTTTTCAAAACCCATCCGAATCCCGAGATACTCTACAGGCTTTTCGAAACATTTGGACCAGGCTGGTGGCTGCAGCGAAAGCCTTACACTTTCCGCCTTGGGCAGGAATACGACCGGGTATTACCGGCGCATTATGTGATCGAGCCGGCAGCCGGGAAAGGGCGGATTCTCGCAGGAAACAGGGATCGTAAAGAGGAAGAATTTAGTGTCGGTGAGGTTGTCCGACTGCAGGAATTCAAGATCCACGAGCTGCGTATCGACCGCCAGAGCCTTTCGCTGCATGGTTACTCGAATCCTGGATTTCCTGCAACGAGGGTGCGCTGGCTCAGCCGGTTGAACCCTAACGGCGCCAACGGGAGAATCGTCGCGACACGCCGGACACTGCTGGACAAATATACCTCCGGGTGCGAGCTACACGGCCTGCCCGAACCGCTGAAGCTCCTGCCGCAGATGCTAGACGAAACAATTACCGGCAGCCAGTCAGTCATACACGGGGATTTGAACCTGGAAAACGTGCTGGTCGGACCCGGGGAGATGCTGTGGCTGATCGATTTTGCCCAGACCCGGGAAGGGCACACTCTATTCGATTTCGCACACCTCGAGACTGAAGTGATTGCCCACCTGTTCGCTGAGCGCATCACCTCCACTTCCGATTATCTCGAGTTCCTGCAGCTCCCAGAATCTTCGCAGCACTTGGAGCTGGCTGGCTTGTTGCGAGTAATCCGCGACATTTCCAGCCGCTGCCTGTTGAATCCGATGAACACCCGTGAATACGACCTGGCTCTGGCGGTAACCTGCCTGGGGGCATTGAAGTTCGTGAATCTCGACCAGCACGCCCGCAACCTGCTGTACATGACAGCGGCATTTTACATGAAGTAAAAGCCGATTATAATTTCTCCATTAATCCATCCCTGAACAATACATGAATGCAATCGAAATCAACGGATTACGCAAGTCGTTCGGCGCGTTCGAAGCCGTAAAGGGTGTCAGTTTTACGGTTCTGCAAGGGGAGATCTTCAGCCTGCTGGGACCCAATGGGGCCGGGAAAACTACCACCATTTCCATGCTGAGCTGCCTGCTGCGCCCGGATGACGGGGATGCATTGGTGATGGGGCACTCCATCTGCCGTGACCCAAACGGTGTCAAATCGGTATTGGGAGTGGTGCCGCAAGAAATCGCACTGTACGAAGACCTGACAGCTCGCGAAAATATGTTTTTCTGGGGAAAGATGTATGGAATGCGCGGCCAGGAATTGAAAAGGCGCGTGCAGGAAGTATTGGAAATCATCGGCCTCAGTGACCGGGCCAATGACCGGGTAGGGAAATATTCGGGGGGTATGAAACGGCGCGTCAATATCGGCGTCGCCCTGCTGCACAAACCCGAAGTGATTTATATGGACGAGCCAACCGTTGGCATCGATCCACAATCCCGGCGGAATATCCTGGACAGCGTGCTGGAGCTGAAGAACCAGGGTATGACCGTGCTGTATATCACGCACTACATGGAAGAAGCCCAGGAGCTCTCTGACCACGTCGCCATCATGGATCACGGCGAGCTGATCGCCTGCGGCGCACACCATGAGCTGGTGCAAATCGTCGGACAAAGCGACCGCCTTACGCTGGACATCGGCGCAGGGGCATTTGAAGCTGCTGGAGATGAGCTTTTTCGCTGCTGGAAAGCAGTCGAATGTGTCCACCAGGTGGATGCGGAGGAAGGAAAAGTCATACTGCTGGTGCAGGACAGCAACCGGGCGCTTCCACCGGTGCTTGAAATCGCAAATTCACTGGGAGTACGCATCCTGGGCATCGAAATCCAGGAGCCGAACCTGGAGAATGTCTTCCTGCACCTCACCGGACGTGCACTGCGCGATTAGAAATCCCCATGAAAATCCTGGACATCGCCTTCAAAGACCTGCTGCGTTCTACGCGCAGCGCCATCTCGCTGGTCTTCATGTTCGGCATTCCCATCCTGGTCACCGGGCTGTTCTATTTCATGTTTGGGCGAATCGCCAGCCAGGAGACTTTCAACCTGCCGCGCACGCGGGTTGCCATCGTAAACTTGGACCTGGCAGCGCCGCGACTGCAGGCCAACCGGGGCTCGATCCCGGGCGGAATCAGAGCCAGCACAGTGAGTGAGCTGGTGGTTGAAGTGCTCCAGAATGAAGACATGAGGGAGCTGATCGATCCGGTGCTGTTTCCAGAGGCCGCAGCTGCAAAAAAAGCGGTGGACGTTGGTGAGGTCCAGGTGGCAATCATCATACCAGCAGGCTTCTCGTCCCAATTCAGCGACCCGTACGGGGAAGCAAGCATCGAATTCTACCAGGATCCAACGCTCACGATCGGACCCGAAGTGATCCAGACAATCCTGCACCAGTTCATGGACGGATTGTCAGGGGTAAGGATTGCGATCAAGGTGACTCTCGACCAGGCCGGTGTAACCAGCTTCGCGGTCATCCAGCAGGTGATCGAGCGCTACCTGGAGGGGTTGGAGGGACGCTCTGAAGACCTGGCAGAGACCTTCCTGGAAACCAGGGCACCGGGAAAAAAGCCTGAAACAGCCAACCCGATCACCCAAATCATAGGCCCGCTCATGGCAGGAATGATGGTGTTTTATTCTTTCTATACCGGGGTTGCTACCGCCGAGAGCATCCTGCGCGAGGAAGAAGAACGTACCCTGCCGCGTTTATTTACCACTCCCACCAGCCAGACCACCATCCTGTCAGGTAAATTTCTGGCTGTGTTATTCACGGTGCTGGTCCAGATCATCGTGCTGGTCCTGTTCGGGCGCTTTATATTCGGTATCCAATGGGGAAATAGTTGGTCGCTGGCCTTGATTATTGCCGGCACCGTTCTCGCTGCCTCCACGTTCGGCCTGTTCGTGAACTCGTTCTTGAAAAACACCAAGCAGGGAGGCGTGGTGTTCGGAGGCGTTTTAACTTTTACCGGGATGCTGGGCATGATCCGCATCTTTGGAGTTAATTCACCCAGCGCCACCCTGCTAGGAGATACGGTTTCACTGCTGGTGCCGCAGGGCTGGGCTGTCAGAGGGTTTGTTTATGTCTTCGATGCGAAACCTGTCTCCGATGCTTTGATCACTTTCCTGGTGCTGGCTGCCTGGAGCCTCGCGTTCTTCAGCATTGGCGTATGGAGATTCGGAAAACGATATGCGTAGTCAGCCATGAGACGCACACTGGATATCACATTCAAGGACCTGCTGCAGCTGGTGAGAGATCGCAAGACTTTTCTTTTCCTGCTGATTATGCCGATCGCATTCACATTCTTGATGGGCTTCGCGAATGGCGCGTTCACCCGAAGTGTGATAGACCCTCGCCTGCCGGTTGGATTTCTCGACCAGGACGGCACCTGGCTGACGCGTGACCTGCAGGAATTGCTGGAATCTTCGCAGGTCATCCACCTGGAGACATATCTGCTCAGCACACCAGAGCTGCTCACCTCCCTGGTGGCGGACGAGAAAATCAGCGCTGCACTAATTATCCCTGCGGGTTACAGCTCGGCAATTTTACATGGTGAAATCGCCAGGCTGATACTGATTGGAGATGCGGGAAATTCAACAGGCATCACAATCCAGGGTGAAGTTGTTTCCGCAGCCAACCGGCTGCATGGAGCGGCTCAAACCGCCCTGATCCTGGAAGAACTGGCAGGAGACCAGGCACCTTTCGACTATATTTTCGATGAATGGCTCGCTGCCTGGGAGGACCCACCGATCAAGATCGTTGAGACAACCAGCAGTGCAATTTCCAGCAGCTCCGCCAGCATCCAGTCGCTGGCACACCTCTCACCCGGTTTGATGCTGCAGTTTGCCGTGGCGGGTTTGCTGACCGCAGCTCAAATCATGGTCAACGAACGAAAATCTCGCGCTTTGCAGCGCATGCTGACCACCACTGCTACGCGCGCCAATATCCTGTTCGGTCACTACCTGGCGATTTTGACGATGATCTCGATCCAATTCCTGATCCTGATCTCTTTCGGTAATTTCGTATTAAAGGTAAATTACCTGCGCGATCCATTGGCGACCCTGGTGGTTGCGGCGGGCAGCGCCCTGTGTATTTCGGCATTGGGCCTGTTTATCGGCAGCCTGGCTAAAACCGAAGAACAGGCAGTGATCTTATCGCTGGTCCCCATGTTCCTGCTGGCTGGCCTGGGCGGAGTGTGGGTGCCGCTGGAAGTGACCGGTGGGATTTTCCAGTCAGTCGGGCGGTTCACGCCGCTTGCCTGGGCCATGGACGGCTTCAAGAATATCTCGATTCGAGGGCTGGGGCTCTCTTCTGCGCTCATCCCATTTGCTGCGCTGGCAGCGTATGCCGTACTTTTCTTCCTGCTGGCAGCTTTGCGCCTGCAACGCAGCGAGGAAAAGCAATAGCTTGTGCGTAGAAGCTAAACTTCTACCAGACCTGCCCTGGTTGTCCAGACCTGGGAGTTTAGCTTCTACCGTTATTATATAAATTTGACCATCTAATTCTGGAGGTCCCATGGCTGACTTAAAACTTTGCGTCTGGAATGTGGAATGGATGAACGATCTGTTCGGCTCCAACGACCTGCCCCCCGCTTTTCGACCGGATGCTGAAAAACCCGCTCACGCCTCGGGAAGTACTGTAAAAAAGCGCCGCGACGACCTCGCAGGAGTGATAAACGACCTGGCGCCTGATGTGGTCATGGTTGTCGAAGGGCCGAACCGCAGCGGCGAGCTGCAGCTTTTTTTCGATGTAGATGTCCAGGGAGACTGGCTGTGCCATATCCAGTATTCCAAGGGACAGGCTCAAAACCTGGGCCTGGCGGTACGCATCGACCAGGGAAAATTCAACGACCCCCCGTTTAAAGCTTTCGACACAAACAACATGCTGCAGTTCGGCGAATTTTTCGTAGATACTGACGATGATGAAATCGACGAAATTTACCATTTCGAGCGCCGTCCCCTGTACGCTGAGATCAATCCTCTGAATGGCAGGAATTTCAGCATACTGGGACTGCACCTGAAAAGCAAGGGTATATTCGATGCTTTCGAATGGTCGAAATGGTGGGCAGTTGCGGATGCTAACCGGCGTAAAATCCTGGCCCAGGCCACTCAGATCCGGCTGCAGTTCCTGGATCCCTTCTTGCGCGACCCTGGCACCCAAAACCATCCCCTATTGGTGTGCGGTGATATAAACGACGGTCCTGGGATGGATGCAAGTGAGAAACGACTGTTTGGCAGCGGCGTCGAGCGCCTGATGGGTTCTATCTGGGAACCAGCGCTGTGCCTGGGAAATTCGCTCTACGATTCGATGAGTGCAGCAGACCGGGAGAATTTGAATTTTGAAGCGGTCCGGACGACCCGCTTTAAAGACCCAATATTCAACGACGTCACGCACTCGGCTTGGATCGATCACATCCTGTATTCAAAAAACACGCCGCAGTCCTGGGTAACAGTAGGGAAGGTCAACGAACGCCTGCCAGATGACAGCCTGATCTGGAGAAAATACCGGCACGCCTCCGACCACTTTCCCCTTACAGCGGTCATCACTACATAGAAGGACCTGTCAGCCCAGTTTTTCGGTGACTTTCCATTTACCCAGGTCCGGTTTCAGCCATAAACTGGCGTGGTCGGGCTGCAAGGTGCCCTCCAGCACACCCAAGAGCTGGGCAGTGATTTGATCTGGGTCTACCTGGTCGCGCATTCTCTTGGTGAATGCTTCGAAAATCTGCTCCACATCGTAGCGGCTGCGGTAAAACCGCCGGTCGATTCCGGATTGTATCCGCCTGCGCAGCGGATTGAACAAGGCGATCGTTCCGAGTGTAGAAAGCACTAGGGATAATGAAGAGGAGGGTGCGAACAACCCCAGGATTGCCTGGGTAAGGACGATTCCAATCAGGTATACGATCAATAGAGTACCGGTCAGCAGACCGTACACCAGGGTACGCCGGATCAAGATATCGATGTCCCACAGCCGGTAGCGCAGGATGGCGATCGCGAAGGAAAGCGGAAAAAGCAGGGAAGAAAGCTTGAAAAACGTGGCAGCTAATAATCCCAGCAAGAATGAGGTGGTGAAAAAGCCGCCGCCTACACGTTGATACAGGACATTCGGTACTTCTGGCCCGCTGCTACCTGGCAGCACGTTCGCAACCACCAGCACGGGACCGATACAGGCTGCTGCCAGGCCCAGCATCGCCCATTTGGTTTGCTGACGTTGAATCGGGCGTGATACGTTCCTGTATCGATATACCTGGGCATAAAAACCTGTCCCGGCAAAAATAATTACCACGGCGAACTGGATAGTCGCCGACCAGCCCCCAAAACCCAGGCCTGCGGAGCGGCTCACGATCCCAACCAACATCAGGAATGCCCAGATGAAGCTCAGAAAACTGGTCAGGCGCGGCACGAATTTGCCGTCCGGAAAAACATACAGCAGCACGATGCTGGAAACCATGCCCAGGTAAATAATGAAGCGGTCTACCAATGCCACTCCGGGATTCACACCTGCCGCATTTGCCAGCTCGGTCAGAGGCAGGATGCAGCCATTAATGATTAATGTCAGGGAGACGAAAACCGCCATGCGGTCATTCGGCTTTCTCAAGAAAATAACAGACCCGATCAGGATGTGCGCCAGGGCTACCATCACATCCAGCGTTACGATATAGGTCGCATAAGATGCTGCCGAAAGGTCTAACTGGTCCAGCGGGCGAGCATCGACACTGGTTGCCAGATGTTGGTAACGCACAGGAAGGCTTATGGCAAACAGGAGCAATACTGTTACCAGTACGGCGCTCCAAATAATAAAGGTCAATAAAGACCTGTTCCTATCCGACAGGCTTTCCTTGTTCACAAAATTCCTTTCCGGCGGAACTCAAACCGGTAACAGTGTGATATACCTACGATTTCCTCACACATTACTGCTCCGCTGGTGTTGCTGTTGGTTTTACAACCGCCGGTAGAGTCTGGAGGTATATCCATAGAGCCTTCAATTCCGATTCGTTAAGCTTTCCGAAGATTCTGGTGGGCATCATTTCCTGGTCGATCATCTTCCCGTCAGGCTCGACACCCATCCGCAGTGCCTTGATGAAATCTGCTTCCATCCAGGTTCCCAACTTTCCGCCCGGGGTTAAATTTGTGCCTCCCCCGGGTTCATCGACGCCCGCCAGACCTTCTCCGTGGCAGATCGCACACAACGCAGCCAGGTACTGCCCGTACTCCACGGTCTCACCCGGTTCGGGTGGGGTCGGAGGAGTTGGGCTGCCCTCAACCTGTTCAGCCGAAAGAATTGGGATTCCTTGCAGCAGAATGACCCTTCCCATCAGGCCTAACTGCGATCTGGGGAGGGTCTTATTGATGGGTGGGCTGTTTTTGATCAGGCTGACTACAATACCCAGGTCTTCATCGCTCAGGATATTCAGCTCCCTGGAGGGCATGGCTAGCAAAGATTTGCCATCGGGTCGGATCCCGTGACGTACAGCTGCGTACCAGCCCGCGTCGTTATAGACGCTGCCAATACCGCCGTCTCCGGTGGTCAGGTTGGAGGAAACTAGGCGTCCGATCAGGGGATCGTCTTCCATGATCTGACCCGCGAAATCCGGTCCATGGCATTCTTTGCACATCTCCGCGACCACCAGCGGATAGTTACGTCCTTCCAAATCAGGTTTCTTTGGTACTTTAAAAGATGTGCTCTCGACTTCATGGATGCGGGTAATGCGGGATTCGGTAGTCAAGAAGACCCAGGTAGCGACCAGGATAATTATCCCCACTAAAACTGCCAGCACAATTCCAATCCATTTCAATATGCTCCGCATCGCCGTTCCTCCAATCCCGACTTAACAAGAAATATGGTACCCTATTCCACTAATTTACTCTCCCAGATTTCTATTTGAATCTATTCTAAATAATTATCGCGAAATCAACAAAAAGGCAGACAAAACCTGTTCACATTGTCGAATTGATATAATACCAGATTTTCTCCTGGGGTTGCGCGATGATTTCCCCTTGTTTTTTGGGTGATTCTTCAGGCTGCGAAATACACGAACCGGAGCTTATTCATTAAAAGAAAAGGTCGACTCGGCATAATAGCGGATCGAGTTTGTGGCCAGCTTCTCTTTCCACCAATCTGCCAGCCATTGACGCTTGCATTCCAGAGTCAAATCTGAAGACAGCACGCTCATTGGAATGTTGATGTTTAACGCGCGTGTCTGGATCACATGCCGCGTCAACCCGCTGGGGATCTTCACACCATTTTTTCCCGCCTCCAGGATGTCACTCGGATTGAGTCTCCTGAAGACCACCAGCATCGATATATCCGGATAACAAGGCTTCTGGATTTCCCAGATGTCATTCGAAGCCCGGATGATATCTGACTTACCGCGATAAGCGTGGACGATGGCATGCAGCATGCGCATCGGCTCCGGCTGTGGATCGCCGCTGTAAGCGAGCTTGAGCGTTACAAGATCGTTCAGCATGTAGGCTGCAGCGCTGCCGTCAGCAACCGCCTTGCGACCCGTCCTCTGGGAACAGGGGTGAATTTCCAGACCTTCAATCTGTTCCAGGTCTGACAGCAGCGCCTGCCAGTCCATCCCGCATACCACGTGGTGCCAGGTCTCCAGCGCAACCGCCGGATCATCATAGCTGACGATCTGCGCCACGATGTGAGGGATCCCCAGGTACTGGAACGCCATCACCCGGTTTGCACCATCCAGGACCACATAGCGACCTGTATCCGGGATTTCAGCCACCACAGGCGGGTTTTTAAGCTGTGCTTCCTCGGTCAGGCGTGCACCCAGGCGCTTGACCCGGCGCGGGTCATAATCTTCGTGCGGTGCAAGCAATCCGACCGGCAGCATCTCCAGGACGGGTAGAGCAAAGCTGTTTTGCATCCAGCTATTTTACTCGAATAATAATCGAAAGCCGCGGAGTTGTGGATTTATCGCACTCCTGGTTCCATTGGAATGCCTTGTGGCTGTCAGAATTCTGTCACCATCCTGTCAGAAGCTTATCAAGACTCGATTCGAGAATTAAGGTATTCTCAATTCAACTTGAGCGAAAACCAGCTCATAGCAAAAAGGAGAATGAAATGAACGCCCAATCAACTTTATACCGGTTCTTCGCCACCACCATCTTGATTTCACTACTGCTGTCTGCCTGCTCTCCGGCTCAATTCAAAGAGTCCATCAGCGGTCCATTTGAGAAACCCAAATCGACCGAAGAAGTCCTGCCCTGGTTGCCGCCCCCCGATTCCGGAGGCCAGGTCGAAGAAGTAGTGCCGGATCTCTCTCAAGGAGAACCCTGGCACCCGACCGAAGCCGCCGAGTCTTATGAGCAGCAGCCAGTCCTGCCTTATGTCACCAAATATCCTTACCAACCGCCAGAATACCAGTCTCCGCAGCCCCCACGCGACAACTATTTCCAGAATTATGGGGTAAATCCTTATGAAGACCCACGCGAAGACCATCTCTCCACCTTCGCCCTGGACGTGGACACCGCCTCTTATACTGTGGCCCGGCGCTATGTGATGGATGGCAACCTGCCGCCTGCCGATGCAGTGCGGGTAGAGGAATTCGTAAACTATTTCGACGGTGGGTACCCGAGACCTGAAGACAATCCATTTGCTATTTACGCGGACGGAGCACTGTCGCCTTTTGAAGGGGACAGTACGGTCATCATGCGGGTGGGTGTCCAGGGTTATGAGATCCGCGAGAAGCAGCGCAAGCCGGCCTCTTTGACCTTTGTGATCGATGTATCTGGCTCGATGGCCATGGAAAGCCGGTTGGAGCTGGTGAAGCGCTCGCTGCAGTTGCTGGTGGAGCGGTTACGGCAGGAAGACTCGGTCAGCATCGTCGTCTACGGCAGCGAAGCCCGCATCATCCTGTTCCCCACCAGCGGCGCTGACCACGGCCAGATCCTGGAGGCTATTTACTCCCTACAACCGGAAGGCGCTACGAACGCTGAGGCTGGCTTGCAGCTCGGTTACCAGATGGCATACGAGATGTACCGCCAGGGGTCGATCAACCGGGTCATCCTGTGTTCGGACGGAGTCGCCAACGTCGGCAACACCGGACCTGAGCAGATCCTGGAATCCATTCGCGGGTACGCAGAGGCTGGCATCACACTGACCACGGTTGGCTTCGGCATGGGCAATTTTAACGACGTTCTGATGGAGCAGCTGGCCGATAACGGCGACGGGCATTACGCTTACGTCGACAACCTGGATGAAGCCCACCGCCTGTTCGTGGAAGATCTGACCAGCACGCTGCAGGTCATCGCTCGCGATGCCAAGGTGCAGGTCGATTTCAACCCCGAGATCGTCAACCGCTACCGCCTGATCGGGTACGAGAACCGGGCGGTGGCCGACCAGGACTTCCGCAACGATTACGCGGATGCCGGCGAGCTGGGTGCCGGGCACAGCGCCACAGCACTGTATGCCCTGGTACTCTACCCTGGCGCACACGGACGGATCGCTACTGTGCAGCTGCGCTGGCAGGATCCCGATTCGCTGCATGTGCAGGAGATCAACAGCAATTTCAACACCTGGGATGTGAGCCAGCGTTTCGGGCAGACGGATCCACATTTCCAGCTGGCGGTGGTGGCAGCCCAATACGCCGAGCTGCTGCGCTTCAGCCCGTGGGCGGAAGGCACCTCCATCGGGCAGCTGATCGATTACGTAGCCCGTATTTCACGCGAGCTGCCGGGCGATTCCGATATCTCCGAGCTGGTGCATTTGCTGGAGCGCGCCAGCCGAATCCAGGCGATTAAGGATTGGTGATTACCCTACAGCTGGGAAAAGCCCCGGCAATCCAGCCAAATTTTTTTTTAGCAGCACCACATCTGGTGACAGTCACTTTCAGAAGTGACTGTCACCTGTGGATTTAATCCTATGGTTGCTGTGAAACGATGGTGTTGATCAAGTAAACCAGAGCAGTTCGGTTGGCTTACACAACTAAGGGGATAAGAAGGGCAATGGTAGCAATAATCACGAAGCGGAAAGTGAGGAAGCGCACCGGCCAGGGCAGCACGTTGCGATCCAGGAAGTCGTTGACCCGGACCATCTCCTTTTTCAACCAGGCGGATATGGCTAAATCCCAGCCCCACTCAAAATATCCAGGGCATGCCTCATCGCAGCAGTGAGGCTCGGATGTGAGATTTCATAGCGCTGAATGGCTTCGTTAAGCTGGTCGCCAAGCGATTGATAATGTTCGGCAGGTGGTGGTCCCTCACGGTCAAGAGCAGTTCGGATATCGCCCATCAAGTGCTGCAAACGTTGGCGGGAATCATCGTCCAAATTATCAGTCTGTTCCAGCTCCCGGTGCAGTTTTTCAAGTGTGACGCGCAGCTCGGAATCATCCATTGCAGATACTCCTTTTTCATAGCCGATAGCTGTCAGCTGTTGGCAATATTATAACTTCCTGCACGTTATTCGCGTGAAACCACCAAAGATTGGGTTGACAAAAACAGCAGTTCAAGGGAATCTTCAGGTTTCGACCAGGGTGCTGCGCGTCCCTATCCCACCCTGGAGCAGCTGCCAACCCAGATACGATCAACCGGTCCTGGGAAATAGCCGACCTGCAGGCTCGGGTCACTCAGATAATTCTGGTCCAGTTCAAATCCTGATTCCAAAAGGTGACAGTCACTTCATTAGTAAACAGAATTTCTCTCACTTGTATTTGGACAATGGAAAAGG
>Ga0154795_1051_pt2 | contig 17024 bp, 13 predicted proteins | sample Rifle2008BG16ft_FD_105803 | JGI IMG/M metagenome (GOLD analysis project Ga0154795, IMG submission 105803) | Chloroflexi bacterium RBG_16_54_18 | reverse complement strand
AATCACAGTTTCTTTAAACGCGAAAGGGGCTGCCCTTTCTTTTTGGACAGCCCCTTGGGGATGAGGGTCTTCACCATCACAGTGATCAGGCCAGGGCTTGTCCTGGCCGCTAGGCCAGGGCCACGGGATGAGGATCTACTTCGCCGGCAGCTTCCTCGCAAACTCCACCCCCTTATCGATCCAGCTCTCCAGCTCCTGGTCTCGCTCCACCCCCTCCGGCGTGACAAAAATCCAGCCTTTCATCGGCTTTCCAGTCATGTCGAAGGGCCGCACATATTGTTGGGAAAGGATTTCCTCATATTCTGTCGGGTCCACGCGCACGATCAGGTTCTCGCCGTGCACGCCGCAGGCCATATTCCCCTGCAGCAGAAAGCTAATGCCTCCGAACATCCTCTTCTCCACCAGCAGCGGCATACCCGCCAGGTAGGAGCGCACCCTCACAGCCAGGGCTTCGCTAAAGGCCATAGACTTTTCCTTTTTTGAAATGAAATCTCATTTCCAGGGTCTATACCGTTTTTCTTTTACGGGAGCAATCCTCACACATCTAGCGACACCTACGGCACCGTTGCGCTCGCCCTCCAGGCAGTTGGTCCGATGGTGCACCTGCCGCCGCCCGGGTACTGTAAGATCAGGCGGATCATGCCCTGTGCGCTGGTGGAAGAAAAAAATTGCCCCGAGATGAATACGTAATCCAGGTAGTTGATATCGAACTTGGCATCGGTGATCGCATAGGAGGGCGGCGGCTCGAAATTGATCGTATCCGAGAGCGCCCTGCCTTCCTTGCAAGATGCATTTCTCACCCGCACTTCTTTCGGGATGACCATGTTGCTGTTATCACTGACGCGCAGGATCAGGGTCCCGTCGGCAAAGGTGCCATCGAACCTGGCATTAGAATAGGGTCTCACTACCTGCTGGGTCGGGATGCGGGTGTTGGTTGGAATTGCCGTCGGCAGCGGCAGGGTGGGCAGCACCAGTGTGGCTGTGGGCGGCAGTGGAGTGGGGGTGTTGGATGCGATCGGCGTGGAGGTATTGGTGGGCGCTGCCGGCGTATTACTCGGAACCGGCGTCGGACTGGCGGGTTCCGGTGTAAACGTCGCTGTATCGACCGGCGTCGAAGTGGCCGCCGGGCTCAGGAACGGCAGGTTGCATGCCGTCAAGGCCAATAGCATGACAATCGCAAATGCTTTTCGCACGTTTCGGTGTCTCGTTTTCATAACTCACCAGCCTTTTAGTTACTGCCTGGTAATTGTAATGCTTTGTACTGCAAAGCAAACCTATTCAACGGATAGGCCAGATTTTATTGTAACGTACACTGTAAAAATGGTCAAACTACCTGCTCGGCTTTTGCAGCTGGCTGACCAGTCCGATCCCGTAAATAGGTCGATCCAGGCTGTCCTGGGCAGGCTCCGCCTTTTTACGAGTACAATTTATCAAATTAGTGGGGCTGTCCAGTCCTTCTGGGCAGCCCCACTTTTAAATCGACTCTTCGATTATCGAACAGTCATCGGCAGGTAGAGCTTGTAATTATAAGCAAGATCGGTGGCAAGGATTAATGCTTGCTGCAGCTCCACTTCCGAATAGATATGCGATTTGAGCCATTGCGCTTCTGCAATCAAGATCGCAGCCGCTTCGGGCGTAATATGTTTGCCTGATTGGGCCGTTACCTGCACGATAAAGGCATCGATTACTTTCAGGGCAGTATCAGGTCGATCTCTTAGCAGCGCCGCATAATACGCTGCCAGTTTTTGCAAAAGATTGTTCTTTAGGCCCTGGTTGTCGATCAGGCCTTCAAAGTACAGGCGTTCGATAGTCTCCACCAGGCTCTGCGGTGTGGCGACCACGTTGAAAGTCACCTGGAGACTGGACTGGTTGCCGACGGTATCCACTGCATACACGGTCAGGGTATGCGGACCGAGATCCAGGGTAAGTAAGTCGATCACCTGCCCATCTGCGATGGATACGCCGTCCAGGTCAGCCCACACCATCTTTACGCCTGCGCCGCCGACATCCGCAGCGCTGAAGTCGAGCGTCAGGAAATCGGGATGCAAGTAGTCGCTGGCGGTGGGTGAAGTGATTGTGATCGTTGGCGGCTCGCTGTCGGATGCGGTGAGGAATGACAGGCGGCCTTCGACCACCGGTGCGATCGGGGTGGTATCTTGAATGTAGTGGATGACCGCATCGCGCACATAGTATTGAGTGTCGCTGGCGATCTGGTTGAGCGGCCACAGGCTCACTCCACTGTCGTTGAAGTTGCACGATCCTGCCGCCAGGTAATTGACCGTAGAGACACGGTAATAGGTGTCTGCGTCGCTGAAGTCTACTTTCGTGTTCCCAAACCAAAAGGCGGCCACGTTGCTGCCATCCGGCAGGCCAGGATTGGTGTCGTAATACACAATCTGGTTGCCGAAGTCAGTGTCAATCATGCAGGTTGTGTAGTATGAATATCCGCCATAACCCTCCACGTACTTGTAGTAATAGTAGTTACGGTAGGCGCGTTCCAGCACCGCCTTGATCTGCAGGCCGTTCATGTTTAACACCACCAGCGAATTCTCGTAAGGCATCAGGGTGAACATATCGCTGACTTTGATCTGTTCCGGGGTCGCCGGGGTGGCATTATCGAACATGATCCAGTTGCTGGAGTTGCTCGGGCGCGTCATGGCGCCTGAAAGGTGGAAATCGACGGCGATGCCGTTCTTCTCCAGCTCGTGCACCGAGGCGTCAGCCTGCAGGTTGGCTGCATTGGTTTCAGCGATGTAAGCATTGGTCGTATCGATGGGCGTCTCAGTCTGGCCAATGACCGTGTTGTTGTAAGTATTCAAGGCCGCCAGGTACGGGTCGACAATCGCCTTGATCTCTGCATCTTCCACGGTAGAGGTTGATACCGAGAGGTACTGCCCGGCACGCGTGATCAAGTCATACCCACCGCTGCCATTCGGGCGCATTCCGAGGAAGATTTCTCCCAGGGTGTTATTATAGCGGTAGGCATGGTTGATCTCAACGGGTGTTCCATTCGGGCCGGGGACGATTGTGGGCAGGTATTTATAGTCGCCGAAACCGGACGCTGGGTTGGTATGGCTGTGACCGCCGATGATCACATCCAACCCGCTGACGGTCTTGGCCATGTTGGTGTCCACATTGTTATCCACCTCAACGCTGGCCGGGTTTTCGGTGAAACCGATGTGCGTCAATGCCACAACCACATCATTGGTGGGTCCTAAAACATCCGCCAGCTCCTGAGCTTTCACCAGCGGGTCGCTGAAAGTCAGGCCGGGGATATTGCTCGGCAGCTCGTAGTTGGGCACGCGGTGGTTCCCGATTCCCAGTATGGCGACCTTGATGTTCTCCGGGCCGACGATCTTCTCCACGTATGGCATCACGGGCACCGTTGCGATCCCATAACTCCCGTCATCGCTCAAGTTGGCTTGCAGGGTGGGGAAGTTCGCCTGCTGCAAGACGCTGGTGAAGATCTCCTTGCCGAAGTTAAACTCGTGGTTGCCCAAAGTCCAGGCATCGTAGCTCATGGCGTTCATCGCCGCCATCATTGGGTGGGTGGTCAGATCCACAGCCTGGGGCGGGGAGGTCAGGGGTGTTCCGTCGGCGGCATATCCCAACGGGGCGCTCTTGAAGTAGTACATCATGGCGTCACCCTGGATGTTATCGCCCGAGCTGAGCAGCAGTGTGCGGTTGGGATTGTATGCCCTTTCCTGCTTGATCAGCGTGGCTAGCTGGGTGTATCCAACATAGGTGGTCGTCGGCGAGACGACGTTCTTGAACAGGTTGCCGTGCGAGTCGTTATGGTGCAGGATGGTAATGGGGATAATGCTTCCGGTGTTGTCGTCCCCGTCGCGGGTGATACGCCCGTCCAGTGCGCCATTATAAGGGGTGGCAACGGTATAGCTTGCGCTCACCCACCGGTTCATGCCGTCCAGCATATCCCCGTGATAGGTGATGTTTTGGACGTACTTGAAGGCGTAGAAGTTATCCTGTCCGGCTGGGGCCAGGAACTCGTTGGTGGCGATGCGGTAGGTCTTGTTCAGGTCGAGTGGCTCGCAGTCGCTGCTGGCCTTATTGATCACACACGGCTCAAAAGCGCCCCACGACCAGGCCTTGTAGTTCGTGGCCGAGGTTGGATCAAGGTCCACGCGGTAGTTATAGAATTTGTAGCGCATCCCTGCCGGCTGGATGGCACCCTTGCTGAGTGAAGCAGCCTGGTTGAGCAGCTCCATGATCTGGGCGCCGGTCATATCGCCGACAATGGTCTGGTTTCCGAACGGCAGGATGCTGAACAACATCCCATAAGTCAGCAGGCATGGGTAGCTGGCGCAGCTGATATCCGCCCGCAGTCCGCCCGAGTTGTTAAAGACCATGTCTACGTCGTTGGCAGGGTCAACATCGGTGTTCAGGTCATTATAGATGGCGTCGTTGACAAAATAACCCATCAGCGAATCACCGTCATAGTTGCGCGTGATCGGCACGTTGGTCCAGCCGATCTCCTGGTTGATCAGCGCCTGGTAGGCTGGATCGCTGGTGTATTCGGCGATTTTTGCCTGGATCACGGGGTCTTCTGGTGTGGGAACCAGGGGTGGGGACAGCGTGTCGACATTTCCAGCGTTCACTGTCAGACGTGTCCAGTTCACCGTCACAGCGCCTGTTGTACTGACAGTGATATCCGCTCGCCCGACCTTCCTCCCATTGTAGTGGGCCTGAACGACTTTGGTATTTCCAACTATTGTCGCGGCACTCAGGTTGGTGTGGCTGTGACCGCCGATGATCAGGTCCACCGGTTTACCGGCTGTATTTAATTTTTGAGCCAGGGTCTGGTCACCGTATACAGGCACGCCATATCCATAGCCGCCGTCTGAATAACCCAGATGGCTGAGGACGACAATCACGTCCGCGCCGGCCGCTTTCATCGTATCGTAATAATATAGGATCGAGTCTGCAGGGTCCTTGAAGCACAAACCAGCTGTTGCCGAGGCCATGGTAATGATCGGCGTTTCAAATGTGGTAACGCCAATGAAAGCCACATTTACCGTGTTCGGAGCGGTCCCTGCTGTCTGGATAGAGTACGGCTCATCAACGAAGGCTGGTTTTGCCCAGCCTGCAGAGGCGCAGTTTCCAGTGTCGTTCACCACGATATTGGCGCTGACATAAGGATAGGACGCCTGTGTGATACGAGCGCCCAACTCTGCCTGGCCCCAGTCGAATTCGTGGTTACCGAAGGTGGCCACATCGTAGCCCATCGTATTGAAGACATCGATCGTTGGAACGCCTTTATTGATATTGGAGAGCAGGGAACCCTGCATTTCGTCGCCGGCATCCACCAGCAGCACGTTGCTGAGGCCCACTGCACTGCGGACATTATTTACAACCGTGGCAACCCTGGCCATTCCAGGATTGCTGCTGGTTGCTGGAGTTGCAAATACTTCTTCCAGCTGCCCGTGGAAGTCGTTGGTGTGCAAGATGATGAATGAAACTGGCACTGGAGGCGCAGCCAGGGCTGGCTGCCAGGTGATTGAAGACGGAATAGCCAGGCTGGCGATCATCATCAATGCGATCGTGAACCGGATTTTTCGTGTCATTGTTTGGCCTTTTCTGTTTACTTCAATTTGGTTTAAGGGACGCTGATTCGTAGAAAGCTAAAATGACCCGCGTGCAAATAACCTGCAAAAGCTGGTCATTAGAAAATTCGATCTGGAATGGCGCATCACCTCCTTATATGGGAGAATGCTGCTTTCCGACATCGATAAATTAAATCAATTTTATTTAACAGGTAAAATATTTCGAAATGCCCACCGGTGAGCTGCAAATACATTATAGCAAGAATATTGCATTTAATAAATTAAAACCCCACGCGACCTCGCTGATTCATCCGTTAACCAGTTCGTGCATGCTAAAAACAGCCTGGGCAGCTGTTTAGCACATCCAGCGAGTTTATGGTTTAAACCCCCTGCTCAGGATTGGAAATCGCCTACGTTCATCTGAAGTGTATCAGATGGCTTTAACTCCTCCAGCTGTGATCTCGAACGCCGCTTTATCCCGGTTTGCGATCGCTTTGAGTTCTTTTCCCCCCACCTTGACCTTCCAGTTGGCGGGCGATTTGCAGGATTGCTCCGTGCTTTTCCCCGGTTCCAACTTCAGCATGAAGCGCTCGATGCCGCTGCTGTCTTCCAGGTACAGCAGCGCCTCGCCAGCTGAAGTGTTGTTGAAACTGACATTGATCGTGGTTCCGGCTGCAGCCAGCGCTGTTTCCGGGGTTTTCTTTTCTGCCTTAGCCGCCTTCCGCTCTACCATGCGGTCAGAGCGTTCTTCCTTGCCCCTGGCTGCTTTCTTCGCTTTTTTCGTTCCTGCCATATTTCACCTCGTTTCCTCGATTCTCGATAGCTGCTGTCATTCTATCATATCGAATGCCGGGCTAAAAGCATCCAGCTACCTACCTGAACACGCTGCCTACCTCACATCTGGACTCCAATTTTTCCCCTTGACAAAATATAATTCATCGCTATAATATTTATGTACGTTAAAATCTATTATAACGACAAATAAGGATCGAGCGATGAAATCTTCTTCAGAAGTGTTCCAGATCAAGGATCGTGAGACTCTCAAAGCGATGATCGACCCACTGCGCACCCAGATCTTCGAGACCCTGATCGCGCAGCCCCTGACCATCAAGCAGGTCGCCGATAAGCTGGGGCTGTCTCCCGGCAATCTGTATTACCACTTCAACCTGCTGGAGAAGCACGGCCTGATCCGGGTGGTGGAAACCCGCATGGTTGGCAACCTGGCCGAACGCCTGTACCAGTCCACCGCCGCGGAAATCGATATCGACCCCGGGCTGATCTCCTCCGAGACCCCGGAAGGCCAGGATTCGATCCGTGCCACCATCTCGTCGACCATTGATGCCACGCGCGACGACCTGCTGCGCAGCCTGCATGCCCGCTTCACGCAGCTCGAGCAGGGCGCTCAACCGCAGTCCCGCCGGGTCGTGCTCTCGCGTTCCGTGCACAACGTGCCCGAAAGCCGCCTGCCTGAATTTTTCCAGCGCATCCAGGAGCTTTTCGCAGATTTCGAAGCCGCCGTCGTTGACCCTGAAACGCCGCATTCCAGGAATTACGCCCTGACCGTGGTCTTTTACCCCAGCTTCTACCTCGACGACTCGCAGCAATCTGCCGGCGCATCACAGGAATAAGACATGACTGCCACCGCGCTATCTTCTCCGGACGAATCACCCGGAATCCCCGCTTCCACGGCCAGCATGCGCCCTTTCCTCACCATTTGGGCTGGTCAACTGGTCTCTCTGCTCGGCTCCGGTCTGACCTCTTTTGCCATGGGCGTGTGGATCTACCAGCAGACTGGAAAAGTGACTCCCTTCGCCCTGACGGTGCTGTTCAGCACCCTGCCGCGCATCCTGCTCATGCCCCTGGCCGGCTCGCTGGCAGACCGCTGGAACCGCCGCCGCATCATGATCCTGGCCGACACCGGCAGCGCCCTGACGACCCTGGTCATTGTGCTGATGCTGGGCAGCAATTCCCTGCAGATCTGGCACATCTACTTGCTGGTCATCTTCAGCTCGATCTTCGGTGCCTTCCAGGAGCTGGCCTATACCGCTTCGGTCACCATGCTTGTTCCCAAATCAGGTCTGGGGCGCGCCAACGGGTTGATGCAGCTCAGCCAGGCTCTAGAGACCATCGCCTCGCCGGTCATCGCCGGGGTATTATTCATCTCGATTGGGCTGCGCGGCATCCTGTTGGTCGATTTCCTCACTTATTTCTGCGCCCTCTTCACCTTGCTGCTGGTGCGCATCCCCCAGCCGGTCATCGAGCCTCAGGAAGGAGAAAAGAAACTCTCAGTCTGGAAGGATTTCGTTTTTGGCCTGGATTATCTGCGGCTGCGGCCGGGTTTACTGGGATTGCTGCTGTATTATGCCATGTTGAATTTCCTGCTCAACCTGGCTGGGGTTATGACTGCGCCGCTGGTGCTTTCCAACCACTCTGCCAGCGTGCTGGGAGTTGTGCAGACCCTGGCGGGGGTGGGGATGCTGCTCGGCAGCCTGTTGATCTCCGCCTGGGGCGGACCAAGAAGCCGGCGTATTCAATTCATCTTCGGGATGATTGGGATTGCGATGCTCGGGATGATCGCTGCTGGCTTCGGTGTGCACCCGCTCTACCCGATGGTGGGCTACATGCTGCTGCTGTTCTTCGTCCCCATGGTGTCAGCTGTCAGCCAGACCATCTTTCAATCGAAGGTGGCGCCTGAAGTGCAAGGACGGGTTTTCTCCGTCCGTTCCATGCTCTCGCGCTCTATGATGCCGCTGGCTTTCTTGATCAGCGGGCCGCTGGCTGACCTGCTGTTCGAGCCGCTGATGAGCGGAGTCGGTGCGCTTTCTGGCACTGCCCTGGCAGGCGTGTTGGGCACCGGTCCTGGCCGCGGCATCGGCCTGCTTTTTGTCCTGTGTGGGCTTTCTGCGATGCTGGTCAGCCTGCTGGCTTACCTGAACCCGCGAATCCGCAATGTCGAGAGCGAGCTTCCCGATGCAGTCGCCGATTAAGCGGTCCTGCATTCCAGGCAGGCAAACGCGTAAGGCGGCAGCTTCAGGTCGCCGTAGGGTACCTCTGCTTCATTAAGCAGGTCGCGAAAAGTGTATCCCAGCCCGTACAACCGCAGCTGGTTGGCAGCCAGAGCCTGTTCCGTCTCGCTGAAGTTTGCCAGCAGGAGCAGGCGCTGGCCTGCACCCTGGCGCACGAATCCCAAAAGGTGATCGTTCCCGGTGACCATCACATCCAGCCCGTCTCCTGAAAAGGCGGGATTTTCCATTCGTAAACCGATCAGTCGTTTCAAACCCTCAAACACGCGGCCCTCAATCGTTTGAGAGTCAGAACGCATGGCCATCTTATCCCAGTCCAGGATTGGCCGGTGCACCCAGCGGCTGTCACCCGCCCGCTGCGGGTCGCGGTTAAAGCTGTAATCGTTCAGCACCCCACTTTCATCACCCAGGTAGAGCAGTGGGATGCCGTTTACAGCCAGGATGACGGCGTGGATCAGCAGGATGCGGCGGACTGCCAGCTCAACTTCGACTGGTGTCTCCTCGGCCAGCGCCTTCTCCAGGCCGGCCAAGGAGGCTGTGGTTCCGGAAATTCGCATGTCGCCGGTCTTCAGGTTTTCCTGGAAGGGTAATCCGCGCGCGAAGCTGCCGGGGAAGCGCCCGGTGTAGAATTCATTCAGGAACCTGCGGTGCGCGTTGCCGTCGATATCGAGGTTCAAAGCATCTTCATCCGAGAACGTCCAGCCGATGTCGTCGTGGCAGCGCACGTAATTCACCCAGGCCGTACCCGGTGGCAGCTGGCTGCGCTCGCGCAGCGCCTGGTTGAGCAGGTTCACCTGGCGTGTCGCCAGCGTATTCCACAGCAGCGCCATCAGCAGCGGGTTGTAGGACAGCTGGCATTCCTGCAGGGAGATGTATTTAACCACCTCGTCCGGGTGGACGATAGCCTCCGATTTGAACAGCAGGGCGGGTGCAGCGATAGAACGCAGGCAGTTGAAAGCCTGGATCAGGGTGTGGGCTTTGGGCAGGTTTTCGCAGCTGGTCCCCATTTCCTTCCAGGTGAACGCCAGCGCGTCCAGCCGCAGCACTTCCACACCCTGGTTAGCCAGGTACAGCATCTCACCCGCCATCTCGTTGAAGACCAGCGGGTTGCCGTAGTTCAAATCCCACTGGTAAGAGTGAAAGGTGGTCCACACCCACTGGCGCAGCTCATTAACGTAAGTGAAAGCCCCCGGGTGCTCTTCGGGGAAGATCTCGCGCAGGGTTTTTTCGTAGGCATCCGGCATGCTTCGATCCGGGAACATGCGGTAATAAGCCTGGTAATCCGGGTCCCCACTCAGCGCCTGCTTGGCCCAGCGGTGCTCGTCCGAGGTGTGGTTGAACACGAAGTCCAGCACCAGGCTGATGCCCTCCCGGCGCAGCGCATCTGCCAGCTCTACCAGCTGGGAAAACTCTCCCAGCGGCGGGTGCACGTCCCGGTAATCGCTGATGGCATACCCGCCGTCGTTCTCCTTTTCCGGCATGCGGAACAGCGGCATCAGGTGCAGGTAGCTCAACCCCAGCTCTTTAAAATAGGGAATTTTCGTTTTAATGCCCGCCAGGTCACCTGCGAATCGGTCCACGTAGCACACCCCGCCCAGCATCCGGTTGGAAAGATACCAGGCGGGCTCTGCCAGGCGCTGGCTGTCCAGGGTTTTCAGCTCCTTGGATCGTTCGATCCACGACTGTGTCATGCGCTCCAGCAGGCTTTCCAGGTGGAAAAAGAAATCGTACTGCTCACCGTACAGGTCGTACAGCAGGCTGAACAGGGTGTGGAAATTACCCTGCAGGCGTCCCCAGTATGGCTGCCATTCTGCTGGTTTGGTCTGGATGTAGCCAGAAAATCGCTGTTGCAGCCGCGGCGCCAGCCGCTGCAGAGTCTTCTCAGCCTGCCTGCCAACCCATTCGCCCTCTTTTTCCGTTTTTTTCTCGCTTGCCAGCATATCTCCAGCTCTCCCCAAATTCTCTTTTGCCTATCCTTGCGAGAAGGCGTGGTTTACTCCGCTGTCTTTCCGGAGCGTCGAAGCTATCTCAACCCTGAAAGTCCGAGATTTCTTAGCACCGGTAAAGACCGGTGCAAACTCCAAACGCTCGTAGTTACGCGTAGTAATATGTACTTTTACACCAAAATCCTATCTTCTCTTAAAAAATCCTTCCATTTGTAGCGATCACCTCACGGTACCAGAAGAAACTGGCCTTCGGGATGCGCCGGAGGGTCTCATAATCCACCCGCACCAGTCCGAAGCGCGGCTTGTAGCCCTGCGCCCACTCGAAATTATCCATCAGGCTCCACACGAAGTAACCCTTCAGGTTCACGCCCTTCTGGATCGCCCTGCCTGCCGCCGCGATGTGCCCGCTCAGGTATGCAATGCGCTCCTGGTCGCGTACGAATCCCTGCGCATCCGGCACATCCAGGGTTGCGCAGCCGTTCTCGGTGATGAAAATTTTAACCGGGCGGCAGCACTCCTGGATTCTGAGCAGCACCTGCTCCAGCCCATCCGGGTAAACACCCCACCCCACCTCCGTCAGGCCCCACATCGGCAGCGTGCGCTGCTGTGCACGGCATTTCAGGAAACCACCTTCCGGGTCGAAGGAGATGCTGGTGGAGCGGTAATAATTAATCCCCAGGAAATCCAGCGAGGATTGGATGTACTGCATGTCAGTAGATTTGATCTCCGGCCTCATCGGCCCGATCCATTCCATCAAATAGGGTGGGTATTCCCCGTGGTACAGCGCTTCAGTGAAAAGTGTCGTGTCCAGCTCGTAATAGCGCTGCCAGGCCTGTTGGTCCTCGGGCGACTGGCTGGCAGGAGTGGAATACTCGCTGTCCAGAATAATCCCGATCTCGCCCGGGTAGCCTCCCTGCCGGAAAACTTGCACGGCTTTCCCGTGTGCCAGCAGCAGGTGGTGGGCAGTCTGGAAAGCGAGCGAATAATCTGCCACCCCGGGCGCCATGCTGGCCGAGCCATAGCCGATGAAGGCTGCCACGCGCGGCTCGTTGTGCGTGTCCCAGGTACGCACCCGGTCTGCGAGCTGGTCGAACATCAGGCGCGCATACTCGGCGAACCAGTCTGTGCACTCGCGCTGCGGCCATCCGCCCGCTTCGTACAACCTTTGGGGCAGGTCCCAGTGGTACAGGCAGGCCACCGGCTGTACGCCTGCTTCGAGCAGGCGGTCCACCAGGCGGTCGTAAAAATCCAGGCCTTTTTCGTTCGCCTTTCCCCTGCCCTCCGGCATTACTCGTGACCAGGCTATCGAGAAGCGGTAAGCCTTCAATCCCAGCTCGCGCATCAGGGCTGCGTCTTCGTCCAGGCGGTGGTAGTGGTCGGCGGCAGTGTCGCCGGTGTCCCCGCTGAGCACGCGCCCGGGCAGGTGCGCATAGCGGTCCCAGATGCTTTCGCCTTTGCCGTCTGTGTTCCAGGCGCCCTCGATCTGGTAGGCCGAAGTCGCCGCACCCCAAATAAAATCGTCTGGAAAAGTTTTGATTTCATTCATTTGTTTAACACCTTCAGGTTTTAGAAGCAAAACTCCCTGGTCTGTCCGACAGGACAGGTCTTCTTAGAAGTTTAGCTTCTAATATTCAGGTTATCTTCAACCACAAATACGTCCTTCCGTCCATTTCAACCGGCCTGGAGCAGTCCAGGGCCGGCTTTCCTTTCGCATAGCCGAAAATCACTTCATGTTGAGCCATGGATCCAGGCTCCACCTCCAGCATCACCGTCTGCTTCTTCCAGGATAAGTTGTGCAGTACCAGAAGTCTTTCCTCACCAAACCGGCGCGTGAATGCCAGAACCGACGGATTCTCGCTCTCCAGCAGAGTCATATCCCCCAAGCCGAAGGTCGGATGCGCCTTGCGAGTGCGAAGCGCCTCCCTCAGCCATGCCAGCAGCGATCCAGCATCGTTTTCCTGGCGCTGCACGTTGACCCGTTGGTGACCGAACTCGCCCTTTGTAATGAGCGGCGCGTAAAAATCTTCCAGTCTGCCCTGCGAGAAGCCCGCACCAGCGCTGCTGTCCCACTGCATTGGCGTACGCACCCCGTTGCGGTCGAACAGCTCCAGGTTGTCACCCATCCCAATCTCGTCTCCGTAATAAATCACCGGTGAGCCGGGCAGGCTGAGCAGCAGCGAAAACGCCAGCTCCAGCAGGCTGCGGTCGTTCTCCAGCAGGGGTGCCAGGCGGCGGCGGATGCCCAGGTTCAGGCGCATGCGCGGTTCGGGGGCGTATTGCTCCCACATCCACTGCCGGTCTTCCTCCGTCACCATTTCCAAAGTCAGCTCGTCGTGGTTGCGCAGGAAGGTGCACCACTGGCAGCTTTCCGGGATGGCGGGTGTCTTCGTGAGGGTCCAGATCAGCGATGAGATCTCTCCCGAGCGCAGCGCCATAAAAATGCGCGGCATGAGTGGAAAATGGAAACCCATCTGGAACTCGTCGCCTTCTCCGAAATATTCGCGCACCTCTTCCGGCCACTGGTTCGCCTCGCACAGCAGAATCCGCCCCGGGAAGTCCTGATCGATGAACCTGCGCAGCTTTTTCAGGAAGGCGTGCGTCTCGGGCAGGTTCTCGCAGTTTGTGCCTTCGCGCTCGAACAGGTAAGGCACCGCGTCCGCCCGGAAGCCATCCACGCCCATTTCCAGCCAGAAACGCGCCACTTCCAGCATCTCTGACTGCACGGCGGGATTGTCGTAGTTCAGGTCCGGCTGGGAAGAGTAGAAACGGTGCCAGAAATACTGCCCGGCAGCTTCATCCCAGGTCCAGTTGGATTTCTCGCTGTCAAGGAAGATGATGCGCGCCTGGGAATATTTCCGGTCGTCGTCGCTCCACACGTAATAATCGCGAAATGGGGATTGGCGGTCATGGCACGCCGCCTGGAACCACGGGTGCTGGTCGGAGGTGTGGTTCAGCACCAGGTCGAGGATCACCCGCATCTCGCGTTTGTGCGCTTCGTCCAGCAGGAATTTCAGGTCTTTCAGGCTGCCGTATTCCGGCAGCACATCCGTGTAACCGGCGATATCGTAGCCGTCATCCAGCAGTGGGGAGGTATAGAGCGGCATCAGCCACAGGCAGTCGATGCCCGTAGCCTGCAGGTAATCCAGCTTGCCGGCCAGTCCTCTCAGGTCGCCGTGACCGTCGCCGTTGCTGTCGCAAAAGGCGCGCACATAAACCTGGTAGAAAACCGCGTTTTTGTACCACAATTCATCTACATCCATAAAAAATCCTCAGCTGCAGTCGGGTTCGCTAATCTCGCCTCTGCCTTCTTCTTCTGTAATCGGGATCGCTGATCCCGCTCCGGCACTTCCCGAGATCACCGATCTCGGCTACAAATCTGAGCCAGGAACCGCCAATCCGGCCTCCATCTTCTGTAATCGGGATCGCTGTTCCCGCTCCCTTTCTTCCCGAGATCACCGATCTCGGCTACAAATCTGAAACAGGAACCGCCAATCCGGCCTCCTTCTTCTGTAATCGGGATCGCTGATCCCGCTCACTTTCTTCCCGAGATCACCGATCTCGGTTACAAATCTAAACCAGGAACCGCCTATCCCGCCTCCTTCTTCTGTAATCGGAATCGCTGATCCCGCTCCGGCACTTCCCGAGATCACCGATCTCGGTTACAAAGCTTGACTTATGAATCGCCGATCCAGACTCCACTTTTCCCGAGTTCACCGGTCCACCAAGAATTGCCAGGCCACCTCTCGTCTAGAGCACTCAAATCCTAAATCCTAAATCCGCTCCATCAACAACAGCGCCATCGCCGTGGCAGTGATCAGGCCCGCTGAGACACCTGTAAGCAGCATTCCATTTAGGAAGGCAAATCCGGTCGTCCACGCCATGATATTGATCGGGATCCACCAGCCAGCCCAGCGCACTTCCCTGCGCAGCAGCAGCCATTGTGCGATCCCAATAGTCAAACCCGTCACCACGCCCGCCTGGAAGGCGGCCTCCGCCGGCACCAGAAAAAGGATGAGCGCTGCTCCCAGCGCCCATCCCAGGGTCGAAGCCACGATCCAGCGCCAGGCTGCCTTAAAGCGCTGCCTGATCGTATACCACTGCAGGATTCCAATCGCCAGGCCGGTGGTCACCAGCGCCAGGTTGGGCAGCAGGAAGCGTCCCAGCACCCAGCCCAGCGCCGTAGCCATGAACCATTGGAACCAGAATCCCCAGTCGAATCCTTCTCTCACCCCTTCACCGAGCCAGCCAGCAGCCCGCGCACGAAGAAGCGCTGCAGCCCGATGAACACCGCCAGCGGCAGCAGCATGCTAACGAACGCGCCTGCCGTCAGAAGGTGCCAGTCACTGCCGAAGGTGCCGGTGATATCCGCCAGGCGTTGGGTGACGACCTTGTTGGATGGATCGACGCCCAGGAACACCAGTGCCACCAGGTAATCGTTCCACACCCACAGGAACTGGAAGATCGCAAACGAAGCCAGCGCCGGCACCGACAGCGGCAGCACCAGCCTGGTGAAGACCGTGAACGGCGAAGCACCGTCGATAAAGGCTGATTCCAGGGTCTCGCGCGGCAGGGTAGCGATGTAGTTGTACAGCAGGTAGGTTGCCAGCGCCAGCCCAAAGCCGGTATGCGCCAGCCACACCGCCAGGAAAGTGCCGTTTAATCCCAGGGCGTTGTAGTCCCGCAGGATCGGTACCAGGGCGATCTGCAGCGGCACCACCAGCAGCCCGATGATCATGATGAACAGCGCTTTCCGCCCGGGAAAACTCATCCAGGCAAAGGCATAAGCCGCGAAGGCTGCGATCAGGATCGGGATGATGGTCGATGGGATCGCCACAGCCAGGCTGTTCAGGAAAGCCTGCGAAAGTCCCTGTCCCGGGATGATCTCCGTCGAGCCGTCTGCCCGGGTGACTGTGAAACTGCTGGTCGAAAGCACATAGCGGTAGTTATCCAGGGTGAAATTCCAGGTGACTGTCCATACCTTTTCCTGCACCTGGATCTTACCCAGGCGTTTATTGCCTACCCAGGTGACGCGTGTCTTCCCATCGGGCGATTCGATCCCCGCACGCAGCTCGTCGAAGGTACCGGATACGCCTTCGACAGTCATCACGCCGTCAGGATCCAATCCCAGGGCTTTTGGGTCCGATTCCGTCACCATGACCCACTCGCGGTGTGGGAAGATCTTCCACCAGCCCGAAGTGGAGATATCTACGGAATTTCGAAATGATGAAATGAACAGTCCAATGGTCGGAATGCTCCAAATAATCACCAGGAGCAGCAGGATGCCATTAACCAACAAAAAACCGGACAAACGTTGTTTCTTCATGTCAGAACGCCTCCGTTTGCCTGAACTGCCGCAGGTTGTAGATCATCACCGGGAATACGGTTAGCAGCAGGACGATTGCCACCGCTGCACCGACTCCCGAGTTGCGCGCCGTAAACGATTGCCGGTAGAATTGGGTGGCGATCACGTGCGTGCCGAACTGGCCTCCTGTCATCACCCACACCACGTCGAATATCTTCAAAGTGAATATGATGACGGTCGTCCAGACCGTGATGATCGTACCCATGATATAGGGCACCATGATGCGGAAAAACACCTGGATTTCAGAGGCGCCGTCCACGCGTGCCGCTTCCTGGATTTCTTCTGGGATGCCTTTTAATGCCGCCGAGAACAGCACCATCGTGTACCCGGCCTGCAGCCAGATCACGATCACGATCAGGAACAGGTTGTTCCACGGGGCGATCTGCGTCCATTTATCCCACGGGTGCGGGGAGCCTCCCATGGCTACCACGATGGCGTTCAACACCCCGATCTGTTCGGCACCTTCTGGTCTAACTTCATACATGAAATTCCAGATCACGCTGGCGCCGACGAATGAAATCGCCATGGGCAGGAAGATCAGCGATTTCGAGACCCTTTCGAACTTGCTCTTGTCTGCCAGCACTGCCACCAGCAGCCCGATCACTACCGACAGGGTGCTGCCGAAGATGATCCACATCAGGTTGTTGCGCAGGGCTTCCTGCAGCAGGCGCTCGGTGACCAGCGTGTAGTAGTTTCCCAGCCCCACGAAAGCCGTGCTCTGGAGAGCTTCGATGAAGGATGCTCCTCTTGGCGGGCCGTTAGGTCCGAACAGGCTGAGCCAGAAAGTGCGCAGCACCGGGACGGTCAAGTACCACATCATGATGGCAATTGCCGGACCCACGAACACGAACGGCTGCAGCCTCTCGGTCCAGTGTGTGGGCAGACCCTCCACCATGCGGTTAAAGACCCAGTACAGCAGGGCGACACCGCCCACGCCCCACACGATGGCGACCGTAATGATCACCCAACGCGGCGCAGCGCTGTCGCGCAGGAACATAAATCCCTGGTATAAAACAAAAAATGACAGCAGCGGGATGATCACTGCCAGGAAGATGCGTCCCAGCCAGGCCAAGAACCTGGCGAATGGGTTCAATTCCACACTCTTTGCTCCACTCAGCTGTGCCATGGCACC
>Ga0154795_1012_pt4 | contig 17053 bp, 13 predicted proteins | sample Rifle2008BG16ft_FD_105803 | JGI IMG/M metagenome (GOLD analysis project Ga0154795, IMG submission 105803) | Chloroflexi bacterium RBG_16_54_18 | reverse complement strand
CACCGGGCACTCCGCAGGCAGCGGGATGATAGCCGGGGCGGGAGCGACCTGCGGGAGGGTCACCGGCTGGTCGGGAGAAAGGGACAGTGACTCCAGCATGGCATGCACGTCACTGGAATCCAGGGCGCGGTCCGGGGCAGCCGAAACCATCAGCAGTTTTTCGCTGGCAGGTCTGAAGACGTACAGCCGGCTGTTGGGGTCGTTCGTGTTCACCAGGTTACGCATCTCCACCAGCAAAGCATCGTTTTCGCCTATGCGCAATTCCTGTGAGGAGGCAATCTCGGTGGAGGTCGGGTCAAAGGTGGTGCTGAAGGCTTCCAGGGTGGTGAGAGAAGCTTCGAATCCCTGCCAGACGGTGATATCGACCTTCGAGGCGCCTTCGGGCCAGTCGCCTCCCGTCCACCAGCCCTTGGTGGAATTGGCCTGGTAATAGGCTTCATCATAACTGTGGATGGTCATCGTCCCGCCGATGCCCTCCGAGGGGATGGGTGAGTAAGGCCACCAGCAGGGCAGCGCCAGGCCGAAACCATAGGTGGGATCGCGGTATTCTATCCACTGCCCTTCCGCGGGGGGCTCAACGGTCGATTGGGGAGGCTGCAAGGAAGCCAGAATTTGTGTTTGAACCGCCTGGCCTACCGGTGTGGCGGTGAGCAGCCCAACGGTCTGCACAGGGAAAGTCGGTGGGACAAAAGAGGTCGGCATTACCGGCTCAGCCGGAGCGACACCCCCGCCGCTCTGCGAACAGGCAGACAGTAAGAGTAGGATGAGGAACAGCAATAAAATATTATGCGTCGTTCGCATCAATTTCCTCCAGGTCGGGTACTGGCATAAGACGGAATTGTATCTTAAATCGTTCCGTGAAAAGCTAATTGAAATTCCCGGGAATTGCATAATGAAAAAGCCAAGATTGCTCCCGTAAGTGAACCCTGGATTGAGAATGCAAGACTTCCGAAGAATGACATCTTCGGAAGTCTCTGCAAAGAAGAGAGGAGAATCAGGAGGATTACAAAGCTTTTTCCAGGTGGTAGTAGAGGTCGTTCCAGCGCAGCTCCTTCTTGAACTCTTCCAGGCGGGTGTTTTCATCGATCAGCAGGTACTCGATGCCAGCCATCTCGGCAAAATCGCGCAGGTGTTCGGGTGTGACTGCATAGCTGAAGCCGGTATGGTGCGCTCCACCGGCATAGATCCAGGCTGCTGCGGCCGTCTTGAGGTTGGGGCGCGGAACCCACAAGGCACGCGCCACGGGTAATTTGGGCAGGGGGTGGCTGGTGGGCACGACGTCGACCAGGCTGACCAGCAGGCGATAGCGCCCCCCCATGTCCATCAAGGCTGCGCATACTGCCGGGCCGGTGTTGGCCTCGAAGATCAAACGCACCGGGTCGGCTTTACCGCCGATGGAAAGCGGCAGGATATCCAGGCGCGGGCGTGCTGCTGCGATTGAAGCACATATCTCGAGCATGTGAGCGCCGAGCACCATGTCACCCTGCGGACTGTAGTGGTAAGTGTAGTCTTCCATGAAGCTGACACCGCCTTTCAAACCGCTGGCCATCACTTTCATCGCACGCACCAGGGCTGAAGTCTTCCAGTCACCTTCGGCGCCGAAGCCGTAGCCGTCGGCCATCAGGCGCTGGACTGCCAAGCCAGGCAGCTGCGCCAGCCCGTGCAGGTCTTCGAAGGTGGTGGTGAAGGCACTGAATCCGCCGCTCTCCAGGAAATGGCGGAGGCCGATCTCAATGCGCGCCCCTTCCCGCAGGGAGGCATGGCGCTCACCGCCGGGTTGCAGAGTCGGGACGACATCGTATGCTTCCTGGTATTCCTGGACCAGCGCATCGATTTCAGCATCACCCACTTCATTGACCACTTTCACCAGGTCGCCCACGCCGTACCCGTACACGCCGTATCCCAGCTGCATCTGCATTTCGACCTTATCGCCCTCGGTCACGGCTACTTCGCGCATATTGTCGCCAAAACGGGCGACTTTGCCGACCCGAGAATCCGCCCAGGCAGCAGCCGCACGCGCCCAGGCGGCGATGCCGGTCTGCACGGCCTCGTCTTTCCAGTGCCCGACGACCACCTTGCGGTTAAGGCGCATCCGGCTGCAGATGAACCCGAATTCGCGGTCTCCGTGCGCCGACTGGTTTAGGTTCATGTAATCCATGTCAATATCAGACCAGGGGATCTCGCGGTTGTACTGGGTGTGGAGGTGAAGGAAAGGCTTTTTCAGCAGGTCGAGACCATGGATCCACATTTTAGCGGGTGAAAAGGTATGCATCCAGAGAACCAGACCGATGCAGCCGGGGTCGGAATTGGCCTCCAGGCAAAGCTGGCGGATCGATTCGGGAGTGGTCATCACCGGTTTGAACAGCACCTGGACGGGGATGTGGGCTGAGGCATTCAGAAAATCCGCCATCTCCTGCGAATGAGCGGCTGCCTGCTGGAGGATCTGCGGTCCGTAGAGATGCTGGCTGCCGGTGACAAACCAAAGGCTGAATTTTTTCAGATTTATCATTGATTTTTCCTTTTTTCAGAACCCAGCGCGGGCCAGGTTTGGCATGGCCCAAACCTCACAGGTTTTCTTAAACCTCACAGGTTTTCCGAAACCTGTGAGGTTTTCAACAGGCCTGTGAGGTTTTCACCAGGCCTGTGAGGTCTACGAATGACTTACCGCTGCCCATATACATGGGTATAGCGGTAATGCAGCTTCTCAACGTCATGCGGAGCGATGACCTGCGGCGTCCCGATCTGCAGAGCCATCCACACCGTGGCGGCGATGTCTTCAACCATCACCGCAGATTTGACAGCAGCTTCACAGGTTTTCCCGATGGTGAACACACCGTGGTTCTGCAGCAGCACGGCGGTAGAGCTGCCGATGTGCTCGATGACCTGTTGGCCGATTTCCTCGCCGCCGATCAACGCGAAACCGGCGCAGGGGATCTCGCAGCCGAACTCGTCCGCCTGGGCGGTGAGATAGACCGGGATGGACCGCCCGACTGCGGCAAAGGCGGTGGCGTAGCGTGAGTGAGTGTGTACCACGCCGTTCACGTCCGGACGGTGGCGGTAGATGACCAGGTGGCTGGCGGTATCCGATGAGGGTTTCAAACTGCCTTGCTTGATCTCAGCGTTGAGGTCCACCACGACCAGTTTATCGGCTGTCAGGTCGCGATAGTGGAGGCCGGAGGGCTTGATGACTACCAACCCGCTGTCGGGGTCGCGCGCACTGATGTTTCCGCCGGTCCAGACCACCAGGTTGTATTTCAACAGCTCGAGGTGAAGCTCTACCAGCTCTTGTTTTAATTGTTCGAGCATCCGTTACTCCAGTGTACTGAATACAGTTTACAGTTTACAATTTTCAGAATCCAGTTTCCAATTTTTGTCTACAGCGTACAGTTTTCAGACCAGGTTTTACAAAATTCTGTTAGTTCTTTGTATTTTTCTGTACGCTGCTACCTGTTTCTGTTTACTAATTAACCTTGCGCGCTTCGCTCTTGATGCCCTTCAGGCGTTTCATCACATCGTTTCCGCCGCGGCCGAAATGGTCATGCAGGATCAGGTATTCGGCATACAGCTGGTCGTAGACCGGCCTGTGATCCGCGTTGGGAAGGTACATCACATCGCTCAGGTGTGCCATTTTTTGAGCGGCCTCATAAATCGAGTCGTAACCACCGGCAGTTTTTCCCGCCGCGACCGCGCCGAACATGGCTGATCCCAGGGCGGGGGTCTGCCTGGATGCGCTGAGCTTGATGGGCAGTCCGGTGACATCGGCATAAATTTGCATCAACAGCTTATTTTTTTCGGGCAGGCCGCCGCAAGCAACCAGCTCGAAGATGGGTACGCCGTTGTGCTGGAAGGTTTCGATGATTATGCGCTTGCCGTAGGCGGTAGCCTCGATCAGCGCTCGGTAGATCTCCTCAGGCCGGGTAGCCAGCGTGGCGCCGAGCAGCAGCCCGGTCAGGTCGACATCCACCAATACCGAGCGGTTGCCGTTCCACCAGTCCAACGCCAGCAGACCGCTCTCTCCCGGCTGCAGCAGGGCAGCTTTCTCCTCCAGCAAGGTGTGCAGGTCGAGGCCGAGTTCCTGCGCCTGGCGCTCGTAGGAGGCGGGAACACAATTCTCTACGAACCAGGCGAAATGATCGCCCACGCAGGACTGACCGGCTTCGTAGCCGAAGAAACCGGGGATAATGCCGTCTTCCACGTACCCGCAGATTCCGGGCACCAGGTGTTCCTCGGTACCCAGCACCATATCGCAGGTGGAAGTGCCCATGATCATCACCATGCGCCCGGGGCCGGTCACGGTGGCAGCGGGAACTGCCACGTGGGCATCGACATTGGCGATGGCGACCGCCGTGCCAATTTTCAACCCGGTCCAACCAGCCGCCTGACGGCTCAACCCGCCGGCTTTCTGCCCCACCGGGCGAATATCGCGCGACATCTTTTCGTCGATCACATTCGTAAGCCGCGGGTCAAGACGGGCGAAATATTCTGCAGACGGAAAACCGTCGCGCTTGGACCAGATGGCTTTATATCCGGCGGTGCAGGAATTGCGCGTCTCGTGACCGGTCAGCTGCCAGACCACCCAATCGGCAGCTTCAATCATGCGGTCCGCAGCTTTGTAAATGTGGGGCGCTTCATCCAGGATTTGCAGCACCTTGGAGAAAAACCACTCCGAAGAGATTTTATTGCCATACTTTTTAAGCCAGGGTTCGCCCATCTCGCGAGCAGCCTGGTTGATGCGGTCAGCTTCAGGCTGGGCGGCGTGGTGCTTCCAAAGCTTGACCCAGGCGTGCGGCTGCTGGCGGTACTCGGGCAGCTCACATAATGGAGTGCCGTCGGCTTTGACAGGCAGCATGGTGCAGGCTGTGAAATCGATCCCAATCCCGATCACCTGCCGCGGATCGATCCCGGATTGACTCAATACTGCGGGAATGGTGTGCTGGAAAGTGCGGACATAATCCTGCGGGTCCTGCAGCGCCCAATCGGGTTCAAGATGGATTTTTTTCCCTGGCACGGGCAGTTGTTCATCGATGACCGCGTTGGAATAAGGGTATACCGCAGTCGCTACTTCCCTGCCGTCGGCGGCATCGACCAGGACAGCCCGCCCTGATTCGGTGCCGAAATCCACGCCGATCGTATACGCAGTCATGTGCTCTCCTATAACTCGATGATAGTCTTCAAGCCGATACGCTGCGAAGCGGCTTTGAATGCATACGGCGCTTCCTGGAGCGGGAAGCGGTGAGTGACCAACGAACGAACGTCAACCAGGCTGCGTGACACCAGGTCGATGGCGCGCGGGTAAGAGTGCTGCATGCGTCTTGAAAGCTTGATCGTCAAGCCTTTTCGACGGGCTGTGGAGGCAGAAAATGTAGTGGAGTCGTCCTCTGGGATCCCCACCAGCACCACCGTGCCGCCGGGTACCACCGAGTCGACCGATAAATCGACGGTTTCCGGCACGCCAGCCACTTCAAAAGCCAGGTCCACACCTCTCCCGGCAGTGACCGCCATGACCAGCCCCACATCCTGCTTTCCGCTGGACAGGTAAGCCTGGTCGGCGCCGAAGCTCTCGGCTGCCCTGACACGGTGAGGGAGTGCATCGGTGGCAATGATTTTTCCAGCACCGTACAGCCGGGCCAGCTGCAGGATGAGCAGGCCGATCGGCCCGCAGCCATACACGCCAACTGTCATCCCGGATTGGAGCTTACCCAGCCCAACAGCGTGCAGGGCCACCCCCAGCGGCTCCAGCAGCACACCGTCCTCGGCAGACAGCGACTGCGGCAGCGGGTACAGGCGGCGCTCGTCCCAGGCAATATATTCGCGCAGCCCGCCGTCCTGGTCAGCATGCCCGGCAAAACGTACATTCGGGCAGAGATTGGGGTTTCCTTTCAGGCAAAACTCGCACTGCCCACAGGGCAGGCTCGGATCGACGGCGACCAGCTGCCCGGATTCGGTTTGGGCGGAGAACTCGTGCCCGAGCACCAGCGGCCGCTCCAGCCGGGCATCTCCAATCCCACCTTCCAGGAACCAGTGCAGGTCTGACCCGCAGATGCCCACCACCCTTACGCGCAGCAGCAGCTCACCGGGGCCGGGTACAGGAAGGTCTTCTTCCTGAAGACGCAGGTCATTGACGGCGAAAAGGCGGGCTACTTTCATAAGGTGCCGGTCCAGTTGAAATAAAGGTTAAACCCGCTCATAATTCCAGGATTTCCGGCCGCTGGACGGTCTGGGCACCCATCTGGATATCGCGCAGCGGCCAGCCATCGATTTGTGTAAGGACCTGATTGCCATCATCGCCGACCAGGATGGTGTCTTCGGATTTTGTGCCGGTGATGGAAGGATTCCAGGCGTACGCCTGGCCTGACTTAATTGGATCAGGTGTGTCCGGAGCGGCGACGATCTCGCGCGGCTCATAGCCAGCCAGGCCGCCCTGGTGGTGAAGGTGCCATTCATCCGGGAAACCCGCCGAGGCATAAGCATATTGTGCCTGCTGGAATACCTCGCCCATGCTCCGGCCCGGCCGGGTGGCGGAGATCAAAACCGCATCCACCAGGGCTGTGGCTTCGGCTTTCCGCCGCAGGGCATCCGGCAGCTTACCGAAATAAACCAGGCGCGTAAGAGAGCAGATCAATCCCCATTTACGCCCGCAGGCCACCAGCATGGCATAACGCTTGAGCGGCCGATCTTTGGGTAAAGGATGGCGATAAGCCAGGATGCGCTCGTCGCAGGCAACCAGGTTGACGACCAGCTGGACGCCCTGGCTTTCCATGGCATCAGCCAGCAAACCGGCGATCTTCAGCTCCGTCATCCCGGGCTGGATGGATTGGACCGCCTGCATCATCCCGCCGGCACACAGCCTGCCCAGGACCCGGAAACGCTCCTGCTCCGGACCGGTCAGCTGGGCGCGCATCCAGGCCAGGTCAGCCGACACATCCTGCGCCCCGGACATCTCCAGGTCTGCTCCCAGCGCGCTTCCGCCCGCCAAACGGGAGACCTGGTCCTGGGGAGTGAACCAGGGTAAAACTTCAGGCTGCCAGCCCTGGCCCGCCAGCCCTTCTTCCTGTTCCAGGCGGTGAATCTCGATGTTATTGCAGACCAGGTAGCGCTTGCGGCGAGTGAAGAGCAGGCTTGCGCCTCCCTCTGAAGAAGCGGTGTTGATATAAGATGCTCCTCCGCAGGTGGCCCAGGCAAAGCTGCTGACTCTCCGCAGCCAGAGAGCATCCAGCTTCCGCTCGTCAAGCAGCAGCTGCAGGCGCTGCATTTTATCGTCCAATTCTTGCTGGTTAAAGGAGGGCAATTTTGTCAAGGATTTCTCACCGAGCTTTCGCGGACCAGTAGCTCAGGCTGTAAGACGATGATGCGCGGTTCGGCCGCTGTCCCTGTGAGGCGGGTAGTTTCAATAGTGTGGACGATTTCTTCGACCACTGTGCAGCCCAGCAGGTGCTGGTCCTGGACAACCGTCGTCAGCGGAGGCCAGTAGTAGGGCGTTTCAGCCAGCCCATCGAAACCCACCAGCCCCAGCTGACCCGGAATGCCAATCCCATCGCGGCACGAAGCCTGGGCGACGCTGAGGGCCATCTGGTCGTTGGCGACGAATAATGCGTCCATCTCCGGGTAAGTGCGGCGCAGCTGGCAAAAAGCGCTTTCCCCGCTGGTCGAAGACCAGTTGCCTTCGGACCAGTGTTCCGCGCTGGCCTCAATCCCGGCTTCCAGCAGCGCGTCCTGCCAGCCCTGCTTGCGCTGGCGGCTTTCCCACCAATCCAACGGCCCGGCGATGTGCCCTATGCGGCGGTAGCCCTGCTGCAGCAGGTGTTCGGTGGCGAGGCGGCCGCCGAGGTAATTGTCAAAGTGCACGATGTTCAGGCTGGGATGGCGCTTCATGGTCAGGAAGACGATTGGAACTGCAATTTCCTGGACCGCTTCATCCACCCAACGGTGGTTCTCACCTACTTCAGGAACAGCCCACAGGATGCCGTCCACATGCCGGGCCAGCAAATCCTGCAGGATCGGCCAGACATTCCCGGTATCAAATCGGGAGAGCTCCTTGAGCAGCAAGGTGTACCCCATTTCTTCCGCCTGGCTGGTGATGCCGTTCAGGGTGCGAGAAGGCCCGTTAAATTTAAGACCGGCGGTGACCACGCCCAGCGTGTAACTGCGCTGCTGGATAAGGCTGCGCGCCAATGCGCTGGGCTTGTAACCGAGCTCGTCGATGATCTGGTGCACGTGCTCACGCGTGTCAGCAGCTACATCCGGGCGGTCGTTGATGACCCTGGATACAGTTTGTGTTGAAACACCCGCGGCTTTTGCGACCTGCTTGATTGTAGGTCGTCTGTAATGGCTCATACAAAAAGTCCTCTCTAGAACCTATCGTTATCGTTATCGGGAACGATAACATAATAGCAAATCTGGGGGTATTTGTCAAGTGATGAACCTGTTTTTAACCATCAATCAGGGAAATTCCTTGACACAAGTAAGTTTTTTTGCTAAGATAGAAAGAGATCCTGTGATCGATAACGGGAACGATAACAAAAAAGTTGAATTTATGCTTCAATACACTGCGAACTGAGGTTGTCCCTCGACTTCTTTTAGCCGTACCAATTCGGCGAAGATACATCAATGCACCGGATAACCCTTATTTAGGAGGTGCGAATAAGTTGATCCACATTCTTCTGAAGTTTTCCCTTACCAATCCAAACTTAAGAAAATCCAAGGATAGGAGACGAAAAGATGAAACGGTTTTCTATAGTATTCGCAGCCCTAGTGGTGATCAGCCTTTTGCTGACATCCTGCACTCCAGCGCCGGCTCCCACCCAAGCAGTCGCGACGGTGGCCGTGGTTCCGACAGAGGCACCCGCGCCCAGCAAATGGTGCAATGGCACTGACATAGTATTTTTCCCTGGCGGCGCCCCTGGCGGTCCCTTTGAGACGGTTGTCTACAATGGCGCCTTAGCTGCCGCAGCTGATCTTGGGCCCAACGTGCAATACGTGTGGTCCGACTGGAACCCCGAGAAGATGATCACCCAGTTCTCGGAAGCCATGGCGACCAGCCCGGATGGCATCGCTATCATGGGGCATCCCGGTGACGAAGCCTTTGGCCCGCTAATCGATGAAGCCGAGGCCAAGGGGATTATCGTGACCAGCATGAACACCCAGTTGGCTGCCAACCAGGCTAAGTATTCCTCGGCTGGTTTTGGCTATGTAGGCGCCATACTGTATGACGCCGGCTTTGCACTGGGAAAAGAATCCTTCACCCGTGCCGGAATGGCAGCCGGCGATAAAGCCTTCGTGTGGGGATTGCTGGCACAGGCTGGTCGCGGCGAGCGCACCAAAGGCATCGTGGATGCCCTGGAAGAGTTGGGCGTGGAAGTGATTTACCAGGAAATCGATGACGCAACCAACGCCGATGCAGCTGCAGGTGTGCCCGTGTTCGTCGGCATTATGTCGTCCAACCCAGACATCAAGCTGGTTGTCACCGACCACGGCAACCTGACCGCCACACAGCAGACCTTCTTTGAAGCAGCTGGATTGGCTCCGGATGCCGTCTTCGGAGCCGGGTTCGATCTCTCCTCTGCCACAGTGGAAGCGATTCGCGGCGGCTGGACAGACCTGGTGATCGACCAGCAGCAGTGGCTGCAGGGTTACCTGGCGGTCCTGCAGATCTGCCTGACCCATAACTACGCCTTCACCGGCCTGCACATCGATACCGGCGCCGGCTTCGCCCACAAGGACAATATTGAGCTTCTGGCTGGATTGGTCGAGAAGCAAATCCGCTAATCCATATACAGCCTGGAGATTTGACCTTTGACCTGTGATGGAATCAACAGGCAAAAATAGTTAATTGGCTCATGAATTGACTTGAGTCGTTTCGAGTAATCCGGACCTCACAGGTCTCCGAGACCTGTGAGGTCTGCTCTAATTTTGAGATAATTGTATTTTCCTGCGTATAATTAATTAAGAAGTTCCATGAAGGCCTTGAACTCCTTTAATAAAAAATTCCCTAACACCTAAACGGAGAAGCGCATGGAGTACTGCCTCGAACTGAAAAATGTATCAAAAAGTTTTGGAGAAGTCCGGGCGTTAGAGAACGTCGATTTCCAGTTGAATCCCAACGAAGTGGTCGGGCTTCTGGGAGATAATGGAGCAGGAAAATCGACGCTGATCAAGATCATCACTGGATATTACCAGCCCACCAGCGGAGAGATTTATTTCAACGGCGAAAAGATCGATCACCTGACAGTGCCCAAGGCCCGGGAATTAGGTGTCGAAACCGTGTACCAGGAGCGTGCGCTGGCTGAACTGCAGACCCTGTGGCGTAATATCTTCCTGGGTCGGGAGCTAATCAACCGCTGGGGTTTCCTGGATGTTGAGAAAATGCGCCAGGAAACGTACCGCCTGATGTCTCAATCCATGGGTTTCACTTCAGCGGCGGTCAACCCCGAATCGCATGTCGGCACATTCTCGGGCGGTGAGAAACAAGGGGTGGCGATCGTACGCGCCCTGTATTTTGACGCTGAAATTATCATCCTGGACGAACCTACTATGGGGCTGTCGCTCAAAGAAACAGCCAAGCTGGTACATTTTGTGCGCGACATCAAAGCCGCCGGAAAATCGGCCATTTTTATCGACCATAACGTGCTGCATGTCTACAATGTCGCCGACCGGGTGGTGGTGATAGACCGGGGTCGTGTCGCTGGCGAATTCTTAACAAAAGACATCACCCTCGACACATTGATGGAAAAAATGATTCGAGTTGCTGAAACTGGCAGCTTCGATTGACCGACAAGGAAGGAAACTATGAGCACTGAAACCAAAGGCATCACTTCCGAGGCCAGTCAATCTTATAAACAACCATTCAATCTAAGCAGGTTTGCCCGCACCTATGCATCACAGCTCGGCATTCTTGGTGTTTTCTTTGGATTATGGTTGATTTTTATTCTTTCCGCTCCTAACACTTTCTTAAAACCCCAGATTTACTACGCTTTCATGTCCACGGTGCCTTTCTTTGCCATGATGGCGGTACCCTTAACCATGCTGGTCATCGCCGGCGAAATGGACCTTTCCTTTCCTTCCACCATGGCGATGGGGATGGTGGCTTTTCTGTGGGCTCATGAATATACAACCAGCGTGCCGTTAGCCTTTCTGGCTGCGCTGGGGACCGGATTATTTATCGGCTGGCTTAACGGCCTGATCGTGGTCAAATTCGGCATCCCTTCCCTGGTGGCAACCATCGGAACGCAGTTCTTCTGGCGCGGTGCCGTTCTGGTGCTCTCGCAGGGTATGAGCGGCAGCCTGATATATGTTAAAGATTCGCTCCTGTATCCCATCCTGGTTGGCAAGATCGGGGGATATTTCCCCATGCAGATGGTCTGGTTGATCATTATCGTGATCCTGGGCTGGGTGGTCCTCAACCGGCATCGCTTCGGGGCGCATATCTACCTGATCGGCGATAATGTCGCCAGCGCCAACCTGATGGGCATCAATACAGGGCGCACGCGCATCCTGGCATTCATGCTGCTCGGTCTTGTTGCTGCCTTTGCCGGGGTGGTCGCGAGTTTTCACGTGGCCTTCTTCTGGCCAAGCCTGGGCGAAGGCTACCTGCTGCGCACGCTGGCATCTGTATTCTTAGGTGGGACTTCCGTGTTCGGTGGCGTGGGGACCATCCTGGGCACTTTCCTGGGGGCGTTCATCATCGGCGCTATCGAAGCCGCGACGGTCGCAGTCGGCCTTACCGGCTACTGGACGCAGCTGATCTACGGGCTGATCATCGTCCTTTCGGTGATCATGCATACCTTCCTGCGCAAACGGGTGGAATAAAGCTGTATGAACGCTCGCGAACGGGTGGAAATGGCCTTGAATCACCAGGAGCCTGACCGGATTCCGATCGACCTGGGCGCCACGATTGTTTCTTCGATCGCCAAGACCGCCTATATTGCCCTTAAAGCACACCTGGCGCAGCCCTTGCCAGAAATCCAGACACTGGATTACGTCCAGCAGCTGCCCTATGTCGATGAAGACCTTCTGAGGCGGTTCTCGGTGGATTTCCGTATGGTACAGCTCCCAGCTGCCACGGCTCCGGGATTAAGAATTTTCGAAGAGGGTGAGTATTTTGCCTTTGTCGACCGTTGGGGTTCCACACTACACATGCCTAAAACAGGCGGGTTTTACTTCGACTGGGTGGACTTCCCGATTAAAGAATTCACCCTGCAGGCACTGGATGCCTACCACTGGCCTTTGCCAGATCCCAAAGAATACAATCTCCAGCTCGGCAAGCAGGCCAAATATCTGTGTGAAAACACGGACCTTGCCCTGGTCGGCAGCGCCGTGATCGGCGGGGGCATTTTCGAACAGCCCGCCCGAACGATTGGCATGGAAAATTTTCTGCTCACATTGGCGGCCGAGCCGAAGTTCGCCGACCGCCTGATGGAACGGATAACCGACATCTACATCGAATCGTGCAACAATTATCTCGACGAAGTAGGGCAGTATATCCAGGTATTCACTTACTGGGATGATGTCAACACGCAAAGCGGCTGGCTGATAAGCCCTCAAACTTACCGCAAGATGATTAAACCGAAACAACGCCGGCTGGTAGAGGCAATCAAGAAGAAGACTGACGCCAGGTTGTTCTTCCATGGCTGCGGTGCCGCATTTGATTTGATTCCAGATTTAATTGACCTGGGTTTCGATATTTTCAATCCGGTGCAGGTATCGGCGGTAGGAATGGACACGAAGAAACTTAAGCAGGCTTATGGGAAGGACATCACTTTCTGGGGCGGCGTCGATACACAGCGGGTTCTGTCTTTTGGCTCACCAGCCGAGGTCGCAGACGAGGTCAAACGCCGCATTGATGATCTGGCACCTGGCGGAGGTTTCGTGTTCGCCGCAGTGCACAATATTCAGGCCCAGGTTCCGCCGGAGAACATCGTTGCCATGTTCGATACAGCAATTGAATACGGGGGATATTCGTAAATCAATCGGCATATGACACCTGCACACTTCGACAGGTTATAGGGGATCTCGTATATCGGACCGGGGCTTCAGGTTGGACGAGTTTCTCCTCGCCGGACACGAGAACAAAGAAAATGTAGGCATTAATTTAAAACACTTGACAAATGGATTTTTTTTGCTGATATTGGATTGAGGATGTGAACGATAACGGGAACGTCATCGGGATCGATAACAGAACAAGAAACGCCCTTTTACAGCTGAATCAGTAAAAGCTACAGGTGCGGAAAGATATATTGAGCTTTTGAATATTGTCACCCCCTCAGCCGATAAAAAGGTCAAAAACCTGAACGGAGGCAACCAGCAAAAAGTGATCCTGGCGCGCTGGCTGGCCACGAACCCCAAGCTGCTGATCATGGATGAACCCACCCGAGGCATCGATGTGGGGACAAAAGCCGAAATTCAAAAACTGGTCCTTTCGCTGGCCGAAGAAGGTAAGTCGTGTTTGTTTATTTCATCTGAGCTCGAAGAAGTGATGCGTACAAGCCACCGCATTGTTGTCATGCGGGACCGGAAAAAGGTGACCGAGTTTCCCGGCGATGTGGCCGAGAGTGAAATCATGCATGCGATTGCAGGGAGTGAATCATAAGCCTGTCTTAATACTCTTTCGGTTGGAGAAAGATCACCGAGAGCAAGCTCCTTTAACCTTTCTTCAAAGGCTACCCAACATAAATTAATGACTGTTTATTGCCATGATCAAGCCAGCCAGTATACTGGCTTGATTTGACATAAAGACGCTTGTCGATATAACAAGCAATCGCAGTTTACTTGATCCACCTCAGCTTGTCTTTTCGTATAAAAGGCGGTATATTAAGGATATTAAAAAACCGGCACCCGATATTCCCGAGGGGAAAACCAGGATGCCTGAGGGTAAGTGGCGATCATCCGTGTGCAGCACGGATGGGGAGGAGATCGTCCATGGCGTCCAAAAAATCGTCCCAAAAGAACAGGAGGGTAGAAATGAACCCCATCAGAATTAATCATTCGACTATTTCCTGGCGAGTGTTCTCCCTGCTGCTCATCACCGCCCTGCTTGCCGCTCCTTCCCAGGCCCCAGAGGTCCCTGAAGAGGTCAGTGCTCAGCTCGACATCCTCGGCCCGCCGGGCAGCGGTAAATTCGGGCGTGATGTCATCGCCATACCTAACGGCAACATTGTCGTTACCGATCCCTATTACGACGACGGCGGTACAGTCGACGCCGGTGCGGTATACCTTTATGACGGCGCTACGGCATCCTTGATCTCCACTTCGTACGGCAGCCACACCAACGACCGATTGGGGAACTTTGGTATCCAAATCCTGGCGAATGGTCACTATGTGGTGCTCAGCCCTAGCTGGGATGCAGGTCGCGGCGCGGCGACCTGGTGCAGCGCCACTGCCGGCTGCAGCGGAGTGGTCTCGGCAGCCAACAGCGTGGTAGGCAGCACACCTAATGACGGCATTGGTGTTACGGTAAAAGTATTGGCGAGTGGTGCTTTTGTGGTCAATTCTGAAATCTGGGATTATCCCGCCCTAGCAGTGGACGCTGGCGCAGTCAGGTGGTGTTCTGGCACGGGTCCTTGCATCGGACCGCTGTCGGAAGCCAACAGCCTGGTCGGCGACCAGACAAACGACCATGTGGGAGTGGGAATTATCGTCCTGTCCAACGGTCATTACGTGGTTCGAAGTCCTGACTGGCACGACCAGCGCGGCGCAGCCACCTGGTGCAGCGGCATAACAGGCCGTACGGGTAAAGTTGCTGCATCCAACAGCCTGTACGGCAGCACGGTGGGTGACCAGGCAGGATATAATGCCATGGAGGTGGCGAACAGCCGGTACCTGGTTATCAGCCCATTTTGGGACAACGGCCTCACCACGAATGTCGGCGCAGTAACACGCTGTAGCGGGACGGGTACCTGTGCAGGATCGATCAACTCGGTCAACAGCCTGGTGGGCGACCATGCCAACGATAGGGTCGGATTACACGGAGCTACTGTCCTGCCCTCTGGAAATTACGTCGTCCAGAGCGGTTATTGGAATGGGTTCCTTGGCGCTGCTACCTGGTGCAGTGGTACATTACCCTGCAATGGCGCTGTCACCGCCGGCAACAGCCTGGTAGGCAGTGTGGCTTCTGATGATGTCGGAGGTATTATTAATGTCCTGGCGAACGGCCATTATGTAGTGAAAAGTAGTTCATGGAACTCTGCGCGCGGCGCGGTCACCTGGTGCGAAGATGCACCAGGCTGCACCGGCACGGTATCTTCTTCCAACAGCCTGGTGGGCAGCGCAGCCAATGAAACGGTCGGCTTCTATGTCCAGGCACTGACCAACAATCATTACGTGGTCGGCAGCCCTTACTGGAATGGCTTCAAAGGCGCAGCAACCTGGTGCGATGGCGAAATTGGCTGCACCGGCATGGTCGATTCAACGAACAGCCTGGTGGGAGGCATAGCCGAAGATCGGGTCGGGGAGACTGGCATCGTGTCCCTGACCAACGGCAATTACGTGGTCCAGTCTTCCGACTGGAGCGGTGATGTAGGTGCGGCTACCTGGTGTGACGGCCTGGTTGGATACGTCGGAACCGTCTCACCTGCCAACAGCCTGGTAGGTACAACTCCAGGCGACCGGATTTCGAGAGGCGTAGTATCGCTTCTCAACGGCAATTACGTGGTGCACGGCGCATACTGGGACAACGGCAGCATGGTCGACGCGGGTGCTGCCACCTGGTGCGATGGAGCGACTGGCTGTGTGGGACCCGTATCGGCAGCCAACAGCCTGGTGGGAAACAAGACAGGCGATTACTTAGGCTATCAAGTTTTGGGATTGACCAACGGTCACTACGTGGTGAAAAGTACTGGCTGGGATTTCAGCACTGCCACCGATGCCGGGGCGGTCACCTGGTGCAACGGGATGACAGGCTGCACCGGCATTCCATCGGATTACAACAGCCTGATTGGCAGCCGTGTTGAAGATTGGATCGGCTCCGGAGGCATCGTGCCACTATCAAACGGGCAGTACGTGGTGCTCAGCCCATACTTTGATCGGGGAATCTATACCAACGCCGGCGCTGTGACACTAGGTATGGGTTGGGGCGGCACGACCGGCTTCATATTAGCCAACAACAGCATACGCGGCACGGTTGCAGAAGGCGGAGATGAGTTGAATTGGGATTTCGATTACCTGCACAACCAGCTCGTCGTCGGTCGCCCGGCGGATAATACAGTCTCCCTCTGGAGAATGTATTCAGTCTTTCTGCCTATCCTGGTAAGATAATAAACTTTCCCTTCAAATTTACGGGCTCAAGGTTGATAAGGTGAAATCTTTCATGAGATGTTGATAGCTTGTTGTCGTGCTGCGCCCTGACCTGGAGTCCAGGACGGGCTCCGTGAAGCATCTCCGCCCCACCGGGACGAGATCCTTCGCTCCGCCTGGCAAAGAAAACCAGGGCAGGGCTCACGGGATGGCAAAGTGGGGTTAAAATAATGCGAAAGGAAAAACCAAATCCATGCGCGAAATCTTCTACCCCACAACCGTAGCTGTGATCGGCGTCTCGCCGAAGCCCGACAACCTGGGACGCAACATCGTCGGAAACCTGGTCGAATACGGGTTTAACGGGATCGTGTACGCAGTCGGTCCCAGCGGAGGGACGATCGAGACCCGCAGGATCTATAAGGCAGTCGGCGACATCCCCGACCACATCGACCTGGCGGTCATCCTGACGCCGGCGATCACCGTTCCCGCAGTTCTGGAAGAGTGCGGTCAGAAAGGGATCCGCCGGGCGATCATCGAGACGGCGGGATTTCGTGAATACGCCGAATCTGGAAGGCAGCTGGAAGACGAGATCCAGCGCGTGGCTGAGAAGTACCAGATACGCTTCATCGGGCCGAACTGCATCGGTGCGATCAACATGGAAAACGGGTTCTGCGTGCCTTTCCCGCGCCTGAAGAAGTTCGTGAAGCGCGGCGAAGTCTCGGTGATCAGCCAGAGCGGCGGGGTGGGCATGGCAGTCCTCAACCTGATGGCGAACGAAGGGTTGGGACTGAACAAGTTTGTCTCGGTCGGTAACACCTTGAACATC
>Ga0154795_1011_pt2 | contig 17057 bp, 14 predicted proteins | sample Rifle2008BG16ft_FD_105803 | JGI IMG/M metagenome (GOLD analysis project Ga0154795, IMG submission 105803) | Chloroflexi bacterium RBG_16_54_18 | reverse complement strand
TTTACCAGCAGTCGGTTGCCAGATACCCAGAACATGGAGAGTCTTGGCTGGCAATAGGGAAGTATTACCAATACTTTGGAGAATGGGAGAAAGCCCTAGACGCTTTCGAGAGATCCATCCAGCTTGAACCTGCATCTTACCTCACCTGGCTATCCAAAGGTTCAGTCTTACAAACTCAAGACCGATTTGATGAAGCCCTGAAGTGCTATAATGAGGCTTCAGAAATCGATTCCTCTCAGATCTCAAGCTATATTGCCAAAGCGAATCTTCTCATTGAAACTGGCCAAAGGGAAACAGCAATAAACACCTTAAGGCAAGGTGTCCAGGCAGATCCAACGAGCAATGAAGGATACATCCATCTAAGTGAGCTATTCCTTGATAATAATGAAAGTCAAAATGCATTAGAAACAATTCAATTGGGTATCTCAGTTCTCCCTGGCTCCGCTGAATTGTACGCCATCCGGGGAAATATTCTCAGACAACTGGCTATTGACTTGCAGGTGAAATTCAAACCTTCACAAACAAACGATCCGGATACTCAAAATATGCTTCAAGAAATACCGACCTCAAATCTTGTTGAGACTCAGCGAATTCAGTTCCTATTTGATGAGGCCAGTCTCGCCTACGGAAAAGCTCTGGAGATCCAGCCAATAAATGCCACAGCCCTGATGGGGCAAGGTCAAATAGCCGCGCTGGAATCCGACCACGAGAAGGCACTCGAATATTTCACCCGTGCCGCTCGATTCAACCCGCTGATGGACAAAGTCTGGATCAGCATCGGAGAATATTACCTGCAAGTAAAAGACTGGCAGAAAGCCAACGATGCATTCTTAAGAGCCATGATTCTTTCTCCGTCCAATCCAAGGGCGCGCGTTGGATTGAGTTCAGCAATGGCCGAATTAAAGCTTTCCGATTCATCGTCGGCAGCCTTTTCGATTCAAAACAGCCTTTTTCTGTGGGATCGAATCATCCAGAATTCAGCACGTCCTCTCAGCCGTACAGGTAGATTACAATGAGTCATCCTGATAAGCGTTACTTTTTTTTGATCCTGCCCATCTCGCTGATTCTCGCAGCACAATCTTGCGCCTTCATACCTGCACCCGATCCAGCGACGGTGACAGTTACCGCCTCTGCGACGGCTATTGACTCAGCAACCCTAACTGTGACCAAAACACAGGCACTTGTCACTATTGCTCCTTTGAACCCAACGGACTCCCAGCCAGCAGATGAATCATCCTCCAACACCAGCGGCGAGCTGAGGATCGGATATCCATTTTCTCCATCCTTCGTTGATTATTTCAACACCGTTAACCTGCCAACGGATTACGTTGCCGTGGGCTTACCAGGGTTAGAGTCGATCAGCACGCTCACGGTGGGTCAAAAAGTGCTGATGTTTGGTTCGGTCTCACGCTTGAAAGAATACCCGGAGGAGGTTTTTTCCCAGGTTGATACGATTGGATTCGACCTGGAGCGAGGCGCCGTGCCGGAAGAAGAACAGGAAGACCTGGTGCGCACTGTGCAGGAGGCAGCTGAATTTGCCAGAATGAAGAACGTGAAATTCATGCTGGCTCCTGTTGCTCGTTGGACCGAGCAATTCGGCGAGCTGCTGGTGCCATATGCAGATGTGATCGTGATGCAGATGATGCGCTACCAGTCTGATCCCGTGCTTTGCCCGGAAAAAATCAGCGAGTTCAGCCGGAAATTACGGGCTGCCAATCCGGGACTCGAGATTTATGTTCAGTTTTCGACCCAGAGGGACGAGACACCTGCTCAGTTATTCGCCTGCATCGACGCTGTGCGTGATGATATCGACGGCGTGTGGATTCAATGGCATTATCGTGACGAAGGTGGTCCGAAGGAAGGCCCGCCGAATTTTGAGGAGCTGCAGGAATTGATCGGATTGATTCGCCCACAACCTTAATGAATTTAGTTACCAGGTGAATGCGGCACAACCCCGTTCATATAGAACACCCCATGATAGCGGGTGCCCAGCCACAAGACATTCGACCAGGGATCAGCAACCCAGGCTGAATAGCGCAGATTTACCGGATCCGGAATCAGTAAATAAAGATCGGCGGATAAATTCTTCCAGGTAACCCCATTATCCAGGCTGCGCTGTATATCGGAATAGATTGGGCAGGGCGAGACCGGGCTGATGAAAAGATCGTCATCGCTTAAAGGCAAAGTGACCCAAGTGGAGCCGCTATCATCGCTGCGCCGGTGAAAATCATCTGATGTGTTATAACCCTGGCGGGAAATGTAAACTTGTCGCGGATTGCAGGGATTGAAATGGATATTCATAACCCGCTTCGTTGCTGGGAAGTCATTTTCCATCAACATCCAATTATCACCGCTGTCCGTACTTACATATAAGCGTGTAATACGGGGATTATCAGATAAATCGGTGTTCCCACCTGCATATATCTTGCCTGGTACGAAGGGATCGAAAGCCAGAGAAATGATCCCTTCAGTTGCTCCCACCGACAAATTCTTTGCCTCCCAGTTCAGACCTCCATCTTCCGTCTCGTATACATTGTTAGGAACAGTGGCATTAATACCGATGAACACGTGGTCAGGGTCATCTTGATCGACCGAGACCGCCCACCCACCCCCTGGATTGGAAACAGGCCAGATATCTGCCCATGTCTCACCTCGGTCTGTACTACGTAAAACGCGATTTAGCGCCGTGGCGTAGAGGACATTGGGATTCGAAGTTGACACTGCTAACTGGCGTGCGTTAGGTCCAGTCGCCTGGGAAAATCCCCAAACTTCATTCCAGGATTGCCCGTGATCTGAGCTTTTATAGATGCCAGAGTTACGGTAGGCGATCAAGATCTCGTGCGGGGAAGATGGGTTAATCAAAATATCTCGTACCCAATCATCTGGCAGTCCATTTGTCATCTTCTGCCAATGCAAGGCAGAGCGGGTAATGGATGGCAGATAAATTTCGACACTGGCTGGTTGTGCCTCCACCCTTATTGGATTGTGGCTTAACGTAAGAAGGAAGAACAGTACCAAGAGGAATTGTGAGCAGCGGAAGGATGCGCGTTTCATTTCAGGACTCCGATAAATGGTTCACTACTAATACTTTATTTATACCGTAAGGCGAGCAATGGCAGGCTTTCAGCTTTGAAAAGTCAAGTGCATAAAGGCAATCAGAATGAATGCTACCTTACTTTTCCCCCAGGTGCAATCCAACGATGGTACCAGAAATTATCCCGAACGCAGTGAAAGACCTGACATGAAAACCAGATTCTTCGCTTCCCGGCCCTCGAAAATACTTCCAGGGTAAACTCCGAACGTCAGGACAGGGTGCTAAGAAGGACATTAAAAAAAAAGAGCGGTCCCGACGGGATTCGAACCCGCGATCTCGGCCTTGACAGGGCCGCATGTTTGGCCGCTACACCACGGGACCATGGCGAACGGTATCTTACCATAGCGGTCAAGCAGCGTCAATAGCGCGGTTCACGCAGACCAGGTCACATCGCCAAACAACGCTGGCGGCCATCCTCGCTCAATGAAAGCCTCGTAGAAAGGGCGCTCGTCCCCGATCCGACCATACTCCCCGTGCCCGGGAAAGAAGAGCGTCTCGTCCGGCCAGGCAAAGACGGTTTCCTGCATGGTCTGCATCTGGCGGGAGAAATCCTCCGACGACCAGGTTTTTCCTGGACCGCCTCTGAATACCGTGTCGCCGACCAGCACACGCCCGTCTTCCAGGTCGAAGCAGCACATCCCGGGTGTATGACCCGGAGCATGCCACACTCGCAATCGTGAACCTCCGATGAAAATTTCTTTTCCATCCACCAACGGCAGATCATATTTCAGCTGGAAACGCGCAGCGTCGGCAGGGTGCAGATGAACCATTGCGCTGGTTGCTTTTCGAATGTCCTCCAGAGCCCCCACATGGTCTTCATGGCCGTGGGTAATCAGGATATCCGAAACCCTGGTTCCTCCTGTTCGCTTCAGGATCTCGGCCGGATCGGCACCGGGGTCAATGATCGCGCTGGTATTTGCCTTTTCACTGACCAAGATATAAGAATTCATTGGCCAGGGTCCGACCTGGCAGATTCTAAGATCGAATGTCATTCCTACAAGCCTTATTATGCGTCCTATTCATAATCAACCATTATAATTCAAAGAAAAACAGGGAGCTTCGAAGCATGAGTAAAAAGAAAAGTCATCGAAAACCAGGCGCTCAGCCTGGAAAATCCAGGGTAGTGGGAGCCGGGGAAAACACTGCGAAAAAAACTGTAATCAAGAAACCAGCATATGAAATGCGTAAAACAGCCAGGAATAGCAATAAAAGTGCCGCCTTCAAAGCGTGGATGTGGTATGCGCTGGGGGGGACAGCTATCCTGGTGGTAATTGCCGTGTTGGCCTACCTGCTGGTGCAGGATAAATCTGCTGCGGTGGAGGTTCAAATCCCCGCCAGCCAGGCGTTTGAAAAATACCAATCCGGCGCATTCTTCCTGGATGTACGCAGCCAGGAGGAATGGGATGAGATCCACATCCCCAGCTCCACCTTGATCCCATTGGATGAACTGCCTGCCCGCTTAGCGGAGCTGCCGACAAACCGAGAGATTGTAGCTGTGTGCCTGGTCGGCTTACGCAGCCAGGAAGGGCAGAAAATCCTGGCGAAGGCTGGATTCGAAAACACCTTCTGCCTGGATGGTGGTATCCAGGAATGGCAGGCTGCCGGGTATCCCACCGAGGGCAGTTAACAACAAGAGTGAATTAGCAGTGCGGACTTTGTCGATCCTGTGAAAGAACTGAAATTATCCCTGAAAGTGAACAGGACAGGGCCTGTACGTGAACGGGACAAGCCCCGTATGTGAACGGACAGGTACATCGCTGCGCTCCTCGCAATGACATACAGTTTCAATTAAGGAGAAAACCATGAAGAAGATCCGCTGGGGATTGCTTTCCACCGCACGCATCAACCGCCAATTAATTCCAATCATCCGGGCTGCGAAGCGCGGCCTGCTGGTGGCCGTCGCCAGCCGCGACCAGCAAACAGCCCAGGATTACGCCCGGCAATGGGAGATCCCGCTGGCGTTCGGCTCGTACCAGGCAATGCTGGATTCGGGAAACATCGATGCCGTGTACATCGGACTGCCGAACCACCTGCACGCCGAGTGGAGCATCAAAGCCTTGCAAGCAGGCTTGCACGTTTTATGTGAGAAACCCTTTGCTATCAGCCTGGAGGAGGTGGATGCGATGATCGCAGCCAGCCAGGAGAACCGAAGAGTGCTGGCGGAAGCGCTGATGTACCGGCACCACCCCCAGACCCTGATCGTAAAGGAACTTCTCCAATCGAATAAGCTGGGTGAGATCAACATGGTGCGGGGTAAGTTCTCTTTCAGGCTGGATGCCCAGGTAGACCTGCGTCTGGAGCCAGAATTTGGAGGCGGCAGCCTTTGGGACGTGGGTGGATACCCGGTCAGCTTCGCCCAATTCGTATTTGGATCTGCGCCAGAGGAAGTATTCGGTATGCAGGAGATTGGAAGAACGGGCGTCGATGTGACCTTCAGCGGCATTCTGCGCTATGCAAACGGGAAGATGGCGCAGATCGCCAGCTCAATCCTGACCCCTTATCACCAGGCTATCGAAATCACCGGGCATGCAGGCACATTGGAGCTCAACCGGCCGTTCAACCAGATCAACCAGGTTGCACGTGTCTTTTTCACGCCCAATGAAGGTTCTGCGGAGAGGATACGCGTTCCAAAAAGGGAGCTGTATGAGGGAGAGGTCGAAGATATGCATTCTGCCATCCTGGATGGAACACCAACCCTGGTGAGCCTGGCTGAAACGCGCAACCACGTTCGGACGACGCTGGCACTGTTTGAATCTGCCAGGACGGGAAAACCGGTCAGACTTTAACCGCGGCTAGCAAACCCTGATACCTTGATGTGCATCCGGAGTAACCGGGATCACAGATTACGACGACTATACAGGGTAGTGCGTTTCCGCTGTAACCGGGATCGCCGATCCCGGCTGCAAGGCAAGCAAGCTCCCGGCTTCAAGGCAGGTAAGTTCCTGGCGACAATGAAGGGTGATACATATCCGCTGTAACCGGGATCACAAATTCCGACGACTATCCAGGGTGATGCGCATCGGCTGTAACCGGGATCACAGATCACGACGACTATCCAGGGTGATGCGCATCGGCTGTAACCGGGATCGCCGATCCCGGCTACAAATCAAGCAAGCTCCCGGCTACTATTCGGGGTATGTTCCCGGCTACAATGCGGGGTAAATTCAAAGCTAAAGGTTTGGTAATATAATCTCGAAGCCATGCAAAGCCACCACAACCAGTACATCGAAAAACGTCTGGTGGTAGCCATCCTGATCACTGGGTTCATCTTCCTGGCAGAGCTGCTGGGAGGCTACTGGACGGGCAGCCTGGCGCTGATGTCTGATGCAGCGCACGTCTTCCTGGACGTCTTCGCCCTGCTGTTGAGCTTCTTTGCCCTGAGACTCTCTGCCCGACCGGCGGACGATCGGCACACCTTCGGTTACCACCGCCTGGAGGTACTGGCAGCGCTGGTAAACGGGGTGACACTGATCGTGGTAGCAGGCGTCATCCTGCGGGAGGCGCTGCAGCGCTGGGTCAACCCTGAACCAATAAAATCCGTGCCAATGCTGGCAATCGCGGCAATCGGATTGGTCGCCAACATATACGTCGCCCTGACCCTGCGCGGGGAAAGCCACCGGCACGGTCCAACCATGCACCAACACGAGGATCTGAATATGCGCTCGGCTTTCCTGCACGTGGTAGGCGACGCGCTGTCTTCGGTGGGTGTGATCGCGGCGGCAGGGTTGATTTACGTGACCGGCATGACCTGGTTCGACCCCCTCATCAGCGTGCTGATCGGCCTGATGATCCTGCTGGGATCGGGCCGCCTGGTGCGCCGTGCCCTGCACATCCTGGTCGAAGGCACACCGGAAGGCATCAAGGTGAGCGACATCGGCCAGACTCTGGCGGAAGTCCCCGGTGTGCACGAGGTGCATGACCTGCACGTGTGGAGCCTGTGCTCAGGGCAGATATCACTCAGCGCGCATATCGTGATGGACCGCGATACCAGTATAAAGCAAGGATTGATGCTCATCGAAATGAACCGGAGGTTGATTGAAAACTTCGGCATCGAGCACACCACCCTGCAGATCGAGCCGGAGCATGCCAGCCAGGTGCAGCTTATCGTACCGAATTGACAGCGAGATAGCTCCCTAAATCGCCGGTTATCTGAAATTGCACAGTTGCGGGGATCACCGGCAGGGGTGCTTTGCGATCCACAGGCTCTCCAAGTGTGACCGCAGTCATGATTCCGCCGACCGAATGCCCTGCCAGGTCAGGCTGAACTCTGGTGGTACTCTGCAATGGAATTTTGCCTCCCTGCTGGTCGAACAACCTGGCGTCGTAGATTTCCGCAGACGTCCCCGGCCCGCGCGGTAGACCGGAAAGGAAATCGAAGCCGATCTGCACGCGCGTGTTGAGAGAACTCATAATCACATCCGACAGGTAAGGATGCAATAGCGGCAATTCAGTATCAACGATTTCGCTGGCGGGAATAGTAGTTTGAATCTGGGTTGAAGTTGCAGCACGTTCCAGTTTGCTGGGGGGGCTTGCAGTCTCGACCGGGGTAGCCGTGAGCAGCCTGACCGTATGAGCTGTCGCGAATTCACCAGCAGGCTGAGTTGGATTTTCGGCGGGTGGGAGGGCAGGCTCGTCCGGTGAGTGCCATGGTTGGCAGGCTGCCAAGGTGAGCAGCAAAAGCGCCAGGCAGAAAAGGCAGATTCCTGGTTTTTTACTCAACTTGTGAAAGCAAAAGCCTCGACAGCGACTGCCGCGCCAGCAGGTCGGCGCTCACCATCCCCAGGACGCAGCCCCTTTCCACGACGGGCATGGCCGAGATACTATAGCCTTCCAGCTTGCGGATCAGCTCGAGAATCCTGTCCTCCGGTGAGGCTGAGACCACCTGGCTGGTCATGATCGTATCCAGGCAGTCACCCAGCGCGGCTCCCCGGGCTGCAGCCTGCGTGACGTCCCAATCGGTGAGCACGCCCACCAGCTCTCCGCTCTGCGTGAGCACGGCCAGGATCGGGCTGCTGGTTTCCACCAGCAGGCTGGCCGCCTCGCGTATTGTCTGTACAACGGCAATAGTCGGCATGTCCACCATCAAATCCGCGGCCGTGCGGCCTGCTTCATGCCTGACGACGCGCTGAATGCTGATGTGTTCGGCGGCTTCGCAGGGCAGCATATCTGCGTCAGATACCAGCAGGTCGACCAGCTCGCGCATGTTGCGGCGGATCACCTGCTCGCAGTAGCTCTCCGCCGCCTGGCAGCGCTGGAGGGAAAGCTCATCCAACTCGCGGGCATGCTCAGCCAGCCAGACGTCCACCGCCGGTTGGTCTCCCAACAGCTCGCCGGGGATGCGCAGGTGTGCAGGTGTGCGGATGAGATGCTCCTGTGACGCATAGATGACACCGCCGGAGTTCACCAGGTAATCTGTGGCAATCAGCACGCCGCGCTCCCGGTAAACCTGCCGCTCCATGCGCTGGCGGGCAGTTTTGCGCGCCCGGTCGGGTGAATAGGTGTTGGCGCCTTCTACGATGACCGCCCACTTTCCCATTTCCTTTACCGTCACCGCTGGCTGGCTGCTCTCGTCCACATCCAGGTAATTGGCGACCGGCGATGCCGGGACCAGGCAGAAGCATGATTCTCGCAGAAGATCATTAGGCGCGCTGGAATACTTGGTGTGCGAGACTCCCCACTGGCTCTGGAGCATGTGCTCGATAAAATAATCGCGTGTAACCAGACCACGCTCCTGCCACAGGCGGAACAGGCGCTCGACCGGCAGGCCGTGGGGATCAAAGAGGCTGCCCAGGGCGTCGCTGATGCCGAGCACCTGCGCCCCGGCCACCCGCTCGCGCAGCATGAGCGAGGCGTGCGCCCCAACTGCCCCATAGCCCTGGATGATTACCGAAATGCCGTTTTCAGCGGGCATTTCCAGGCTGGCAAACTGCGGTAATACCTTCAGGCGCGGCATCTCTTCCAGCAGTGCCTGCAAGGCGATCACCAGGCCACCCGCGGCTGCACCCAGCTGGTCGATCTGCACGCCGCCCATCTCACCGGGCTTGGACAAGGCGTTATCCAGGCCGTTCTCGATGGCAATGGTCTTCATATCCGCGTCGTTGGTGCCCACATCCGGGCCAGGCAGGTAAACGGAATGGTAGCGGTAGAGCAGGCGCGCGAACAGGCGCACCACCTCGGTATGTTCGGCTGGGGTCAGGCTGCGTTCTGCCACGATGCCGGCTTTTCCACCGCCATACGGCAAGTTGGCGGCCGCATTCTTGAGGGTCATGCCGCGCGCCAGGTTGTGTATAGCTTGCGGTGTAACATCCGGCAGCATGCGGATACCGCCCATGGCTGGCTGTCCCATGGCCAGGTTATCGACCACCAGGTATCCACCCACTTCCAGCGGCGAGTTCTCGTCCCACATGCACACCACGCTGCGCGGTCCCAGGTTATCGACTTCGATCCCCAGGCTGCGCAGGCTGTCGATATCCAAAGCTGAAAATTCCAGGTAGCAGCGCCCGGCGTCGTTGACCAGTCTCTTATTCCACACAAGCCTGGGAATGGCCTGTTGGAGGAAGGTGTGCATGCGGTTGGGGATCATAGGAACTCCAGTGTACTGATCTGAAAATAGGTTTTCATGCTTGGTAGTGAATGCTATTCATGAAGACTGTTTAGAGGTCACCGTGCAATTCACCCGCCGCCACAAAAGCCAGCCCCGCCTCTGTCAGCGCCCGGGCCGTGCGGTTGACTGAATCCCATTTGTCGATGAAGTTCAATTCCAGGTTGTCCCAATCACCGGAGGAGATGACTTCACTCTTGTCGCGGAAATAATCCAGGATGTCGGAGGGATGCGGTCGTTGCTCGTCGACGTCAGGGTCACCGCCCTCGTGCTTGGCGGAGATATTGGCGACGTGGTCGGCGATCTCCACCAGCTCCTGGCGGCGGTTGTATGGTTGGCGGACGATGCTTTTATAGGTTTCGACGATATGATGCTCGAAGCGCACCACATCCTCGAACCCAAGCTGCTTGCGAAACTGGGCTGTTAATTCCATGGTCTCATTATTGATCGAATTGCTCCAGTTGAACCCGATCAGCGGTGAAGTGCCGTCGTCACGCGAAAACAGCTTAGCGCCCAGAAGCGTCCACAGACCCGCATAGGGATTGTCGTTGCCCATGAAGACCGAGATCTTGAATTCGATATCCACACCGAGACGGTAGAGCAGATACCCGACCAGGACAGTGCCGGGGTTGATGTTCAGCACCTGGCGCACGCCGTAATTGGTGTAATAATACAGGAATTCGTCGACCCATTTGAGCGGGTACTGATTAGGCTGCCCGATGCCGCCAAAATAGCCGGTGATGGTAGCCGGTCCGCCCAGGTGGACATTCGAGCCGTCGGTGCCCTTGGTGTCGAGGGTGTCCACGTAGCTGGCGCCGATGATCTGCATGGCAGCGGCAATGGCCGGCAGGTCACCGTCCGCTTCCTGCTCCTTCATCTTGCGAACCTTGATGAAGCGTCCCGGCATCAGCATCCCTTCGGCGATCGAGCGCCTGGCTATTTCAATGATCCAGGGGAAATACTGGTAGGCACTGATTTCCAGTGTGACTGCGAAATCATCGGCGAAACGCATGGAACCTGCCCTGTCTCCCAATACCTTCCGGCGGTAAGCTGGGATGCTGATGAACGCCTGGCGGTCGCGCTGCTGCTCGAGCCAATGCAAATCCTCAAGGTATTCCGGATGTGCGGCCCTCACTTTTTCCAGCAGGTTGGGCAGCTGGCTGGCCTGTTCAGCCTTGCGGTTAATCTCCTCGGGTGTGCCGTATTTTCCGACAACCTCCAGGAAATTATTGATCACCTGCATATCAGGATTCAGCAGAACCGCGTTGACATCATCCAGTCGGTCGTAGGGGATTTTCAGCAGCTGGCGAATTTTTTCGTCCATTTTTATCTCCTAAAGATTTTTTGTACACGGATTTTACGGAAATACACGGACAAAGATTTGTCTGCCACAGATGGACACATATGAACTCAGATTTTATAAAATACTTATCTCGAATTCACATCGATGTCGTCACAACCAAGAAAATCCTGACCCTGGTCAGCAACTAAAAGAAATTATTCCGTATAAATCCTTCTCCATCCGTCTAATCCGTGTAACGGTTTTATTTCAACAAGTCGAGCAGATCGTCGTATTCCTCGTCTTTCATTCCAAACCAGTTATCCGGCTGAGGGAATGTCCCGGTCGTGACTTCCTGCACATAATCCTTCAGGCCGTTCAGGATCACTTCGCCGGCATTTCCAAAGACCTTCGCCATGCGCGGCTTGAAGCGCGGGTACAGGCCGAACATATCATGGTAGATCAGAAGCTGACCATGGGCATGCGGACCGGAACCCAGGCTGAAAATCAGGCAGTCCTCGGCGCGCTCGGTGATCAGCTTGCAGACCCGGTCGGGCACCATCTCGAACAGAATCATGCAGGCGCCGGCGTTTTCCAGGGACTTGGCATCATCGATAATTTTCCTGGCCTGTGCGGCGCCTTTTCCCTGCACGCGGAAACCACCCAGGGCGCTCAGGCTCTGCGGAGTGAGTCCCAGATGACCGATGGCCGGGATGCCGGAGTGCACGATGCCTTCAATGCGGTCCGCCATTTCGGCGCCGCCTTCCAGCTTGATGGCGTCGCAAGCTGCTTCCGCCATGAAGCGTCCGGCATTACGGATGGCTGACTCGACGCTGGGCTGGTAGCTCATGTAGGGCATATCGCCCACCAAGAACACGTTGGGAGCGCCGCGGCGTACCGCCTGGGTGTGGCGGATCATATCTTCCATGGTGACCGGCAGCGTGGTCTCATAACCCAGCATGGTCATTCCCAGGGAATCCCCCACCAGGATCATGTCGATGCCCGCCTGTTCCTGCAGGTAGGCGGTGGGGTAGTCGTAGCAGGTCAGCCAGGTAATGGGAATGCCGTCGGCGACTTTCTTGAATAAAATGGGGAGAGTGACTTTCTTGCGCGCTTCACTTGACATCTAAAACTCCTTCTTTTGTACACGGATTTCACGGATGCACATGGATTTCCTTTTTACAAGATCTTATCCAGATCTGTGAATTGTCGGTTGCATTGTATTGAGTGATACGGACAAAGAAAATCCTCCCCACCATCATGAAAACTCAACTGCGGTATGGCAGTTTTATTGTATACCAGATTTTGGATCAAATGCAACTGACGAAAGGCACTTTTTGAACAGGTAAAAACAACCTAACAAAGTGCAGCTAAGATATAATTTCGAAAAAATCTGTTTCTTCCATCCCATCAGGGATTTTGTACCTTGTGGAATTTTCGATCCATCGATTTATCATTCTGATGCCCAATCTAATTTTAACAGCGATGAATCAATTTTGTCACCAGCCAGGCTAAAATACTGCTGTGCGATTACCGGTCGAAGTGCCAACTCGTAACCAGGATTACCCAGGCCGAGAGACTTCGATATCCGGTGATCGGCGCGCACAAGCACCTCGGCGAGCCGTTCAGCGGGGGTTGGGACCACAAGCCGCTCTCCCAGCTGCTGGAAAATCTGGATGCCGCAGGCGTGGTCGAGTATGGTGACCTGGTTGGCGGCCGGGGGAAAAAGGTCCAGCCTTGGATCGTCCAGAGGATTACATTCAGCGGATTGAAAGGATGATACCATGACGAAAATCACATTTATCGGGGCAGGCAGCCTGGAGTTCACTTCCGAGCTGGCCCGGGATATCCTGACCTTCCCCGGCCTGCAAGGAACGACAATCTCTCTGATGGATATTAACCCCGAGCGCCTGGGATATGCAGAAAAGGGAGTCAGCAAGCTGGTGCAGGCGATGAAGGTACCTGCCAGGATCGAAGCGACTCTCGACCGGATGGAGGCACTCAAAGACGCCGATGTGGTCTTGACCACCATCCTGGCGGGCAGCACGGAGGTCTGGCGCCACGACATCGAAATCCCCAAGAAATTCGGGGTGGATATCAACGTAGGAGACACACGCGGGCCGAGCGGTATCTTCCGCTTCCTGCGGACCATTAACCCGATGATGGATATCGTGAGCGACATGGAACGATACTGCCCGCAGGCCGTCCTGTTGAACTACACCAACCCGATGGCGATGCTGGTGTCTGCCATCCAGAAGCAGTCTTTCATCAATGTCACAGGGCTGTGCCATTCGGTGCAGGGCACTGCGATGATGCTGGCCTATTGGATCGGAGCGCCGTTCGATGAAATCGATTACCTGTGCGCAGGCATCAACCACCAGGCGTGGTATTTACGGTTCAACTGGAAAGGGGTGGATGCCAACCCGCTGATCCACGATGCGATCACAGGGCGTCCCGAGATCTACCAGGCGGAGCAGGTGCGCAACGAGATGTACCTGGCGCTGGGATATTACGTGACCGAATCGAGCGGGCACAACTCCGAGTACAACTGGTGGTTCCGCAAGCGACCCGACCTGATCGAAAAATACTGCACGCACGGCACTGGCTGGAATCCGGGTGAACACGCCTATATCCTGAAAGAATACCAGCACAACGAAGCCACCTGGCAGGACCAGGTGAAGGAGCGCCTGGCCCAGCCGGTCAGGGAGTACGTGCTGCAGCGCGGGCACGAATACGCGGCAACCATCATCAACGCCTTGCATGGAGGGGAGCCTTTCAAGTTTAATGGAAACGTCCGCAACACCCACCTGGTAAGCAACCTGCCTGAGGGCGCGTGCGTCGAGGTCCCGGTGCTGGTAGACCGGGCAGGCTTCCACCCCCTGCACGTAGGTGCGCTGCCTCCCGAGTGCGCCCTGCTGACCCAGCTTTCAAGCGGGATCGAAGAAATGGCGATCCAGGCCTCCCTGGCAGGCGACCCGACCATGGTCTACCGCGCCATCTGCCACGACCCGCTGACCGCGTCGGTGTTATCCCTGGCTGAGATCCGGCAAATGACAAATGAGCTTTTTGAGATCCACAGGGATTACCTGCCGCAGTTCAGGTCTCACAGGGTATAGGCAGTACATATATATCCACCATGTAAAATTGCGAGAGATTGCTACAAGAATAGACCAGGGAACAGATTCGTCGCTTAAGGAAAAACAAAGACCTAGATATCTCGTAGAAGGATTTTCAAGACCTCACAGGCCAGTCCTGGCGCACCTGGCCAGGGTTTCCGAAAACCTGTGAGGTCTATGCTAGGCGAAATGATTCAGATCAAAAAAGAACCTATCGGGACGAAGTCAGCGAAATGGCATATTTTGAGAGGATCTTGTGGTGGTTACCTGTACCTGTTCGACTTTTCGCTCTGCTTATCCTGTTATTGAGCCTGACTGCCTGCGTCGAAACCGAAACTGAGGTAGCTGCGGATATGACTCCAACAGAATCAATCCCAACGAATTCATACCCACAGCCAGCCGGTGACTGGTGGCGTCCGGACGCTGGGCTGACCTGGCAGTGGCAGCTAACCGGCGATCCAGATCTGGCCATCCAGGCTGATGTAGTTGACATCGACCTGGAAGTAGACCCGTCGGTGGTGGAGGCTTTCCACAGGAAGGGCACCCGGGTCATCTGCTATATCAGCGTCGGCTCCTATGAAGATTGGCGGCCAGACGCAGAGCTATTCCCTCCAGAAGTACTGGGTAAGGATTACGAAGGCTGGAGCGGAGAAAAATGGCTCGACATCCGGCGCATCGACCTGCTGGCGCCCATCCTGTTGAGGCGCCTGGATCAGTGCGCCGCCAAAGGCTTCGACGCAGTGGAGCCGGATAACATGGAAATCTTCAACAACGACACCGGCTTTCCGCTGACTTATGCCGACCAGCTGCGCTTCGCCCTGTGGCTGGCGGAGGAAAGCCACAAACGCGCGCTGGCGATTGGGCAGAAAAACGCTCCCGACCAGACCAAAGACCTGGTGGATGCCTTCGATTTCGCCATCACCGAAGATGCCCTCTATTACGGCTGGGCGGAAGAGATGCTGCCGTACATCCAGGCCGGAAAGCCTGTCTTTGCGGCCGAATACACCGACCTGGTCGGGGATTTCGAGACTTTCTGCAAGCAATCCAAAACGCTGGGATTCAGCACCATCCTCAAGCAGCGTGACCTGGACGCCTGGTTGAAGACCTGCCCTTAAATAATTAACATCTAATCGAATCTTTAACAAATTCATCCTTTTTAACCTAAAGAACAGATTATGATCTACGTAAAGAATTTACTATCTATTTGGTTTCAATAAATCAAGAAACGGGAAAACATCGCATGAAAAAAGTCATCATCGGTCTGGTTATTGTTATGGCAATCGCGGCTGCCTGGTTCGCGTACACGCGCTACTCCAGCGCACAGGCCTCGCAGGCCGAGGCAGTCCAGTATGAAACGGCGCCCATCGAAAGAGGCGAGCTTGTATCTACCATCAACGCCCTGGGAAAGGTGCGTTCCGGGCAGTCAGCCGAGCTGAACTGGGAGACCTCCGGCACGGTGGAAGAAGTGCTGGCAGCGATCGGGCAGCAGGTAAAAACCGGCGATGTCCTGGCAAGGTTGGAGCAGACTTCCCTGCCCGAGAGCGTGATTACGGCACAGGCCGATCTGACCGACGCCAAGCTGGAGCTGGAAGACCTGCAGCTCAACGCAGACACCTCGCGCATCAAATCCATGCAGGATATCGTGACATACGAACAGGCAGTGCGCGATGCACAGTATGCCCTGGATAACTTCACCGTACCGACCAGCCAGGAGAACATGAGTGCAGTCGAAGGAGTGAAAACGACCAAGTCTGCGCTGGAAGCTGCCAGGCAGGCTTTCGAGCCATACAAATTCGACCCGGCCGACAATGATACCAGGCGCACTCTTCTCGAGAGGCTCAACGCGGCGCAGAGCGAGTACAATGCGGCCATTAAACGCCTGAAATACGAATACGACCTGACGGTGGCAGAGGCCAACCTGGAAAAAGCACTGCATGATTTCGAGAAATACCAGAGCGGCCCTTCTCCCGCCGATATCGAAGCGGTAGAAGCGCGCATCGCGGCGGCTCAGGCAACCATCAACCAGGCCATGATCACTGCGCCTTTCGACGGTACGGTCACCGACGCCATCCCGCAAGTGGGAGACCAGGTGACAGCCAGCAAGAAAGCCTTCCGCCTGGACGACCTGACCAGCCTGTACGTCGACCTGGAGGTGTCGGAAATCGATATTAACCAGGTCAAACCGGGCCAGCCGGTCAGCATCACCATCGATGCTATCCCCGGGCACGAATACCAGGGTGAAGTTCAGCGCGTGGCGATGATCAGCAGCACAGAAGGCGATTCGGTCAATTTTACGGTCACCGTACAGCTGATTGACCCAGATGAACAGGTGCTGCCCGGGATGACCTCGGAAGTCGAAATCGTGGTCGCACAAAAGGAAAATGTCCTGCTGGTGCCCAACCAGTCGGTGAGACTGGAAAACGGGGTGCAGGTGGTCTACAAGCTGAATCCAGCCGCCGGTCCCGCGCCGCTGCCGGTGGAAGTGACCCTAGGAAGCTCGTCGGAGACGCACAGCGAGCTGCTGACCGGAGAGCTGCAGGAAGGCGACCTGCTGGTGCTGAATCCTTCGGAGGTTACTTCATCAGATTCTCCGAGGATGTTCTTCCGCGGCGCACCGGGCGGCGGAGGCAACAGGACCGAGCCATGACGGTATTCCAGCTGATCCTGGAAGCCCTGGACAGCCTGTCTTCTAACAAGCTGCGCTCAGCGCTGACCATGCTGGGCATCATCATCGGCGTGGGTGCGGTGGTGGCGATGATGAGCGTCGGCAGCGGAGCCCAGTCGGCCATCACCGACTCGATCGAAAGCATCGGGGTGAACCTGCTGTATATCGTCTCGGGCGGCGAATCCGACCACCCGCAGCCGCTCACGCTGGAGGACGCTATGGCGCTGGACGATCCCCAGCTGGCTCCGGAGGTGATTCACGTCGCACCGGTGCTGCAGGACCAGGTAGAAGTCTCGATTCCC
>Ga0154795_1113_pt2 | contig 17307 bp, 6 predicted proteins | sample Rifle2008BG16ft_FD_105803 | JGI IMG/M metagenome (GOLD analysis project Ga0154795, IMG submission 105803) | Chloroflexi bacterium RBG_16_54_18 | reverse complement strand
GATCGGCAGAGCTGAGTGAAATCTGCGGTCCAGTTTGCAGGGGATGAGCACCTGGCAGGAAGGGCTCGCAGAATCGTGCCACATTCCAGAGCTTGGTGGCAAGCCTGGCGCCGAGCTGGATCTTCTCCTCACTGATTACAGCATCCTTTCCGGCGCCGGTGCTGGACGCCCAGTAGCGCACCGCATCGGCGGAATAGCGGGCGAACATTTCCTGGGGAGGCATGGGCCCACCTCCCCGGCTTTTGCTGATCTTCCCCATGCCTTCTCCTGCCACTCCCCAACCCGAAATGAGCACATGCTTCCACGGCAGCGTTGAGAAATGGTATTCGGACTTAAGAATCGTATAAAAGGCCCAGGTGCGGATGATGTCGTGGGCCTGGGGACGCAGCGTGAAGGGAAACACCCTTTCGTAGAGCGCAGGCGCATGGTGGCCGGCCGCAGGGGCGTTATTGAAATCCGGTCTCCATCCACCGGCAATCTGGGGGCTCATGGATGACGTGGCCCAGGTATCCAGGATGTCTTCTTCGGGCCGGAAGCGAAGGCTGCCGCAGGAGCAAGGTTTGAGAGGCTGCTGCTCAGATGGGTCTACGGGCAGCTGGCTCAGGTCCGCCAGGTTCACACGGCCGCATTCCAGGCAGTGCCAGAGTGGAAAAGGCACGCCGAAATAACGCTGGCGCGAGATGCACCAGTCTGACTGCAGGTTACTTACCCAGGCCTGGTAGCGGCTCAGCAGTACAGGCGGATGCCAGCTGACTTCTTCGCCCAGGGCTAACAGCTCTACTTTGTGATCGAGGATGTTAATAAACCACTGCGGAGACATCAGGATCTCCACCGGGGTGTCGCAGCGCTCGTGGACGCGCACGGTTTGAAGTGTCTCGCGGCGGTCAAGCAATAATCCCGCTTCCTTAAGTGTCCCCTGGATCTGGCTGCGGGCCTCGGCGGCTGTTAAACCGGCATAACGCCCGCCAGCTGCGGCCAGGCAGCCTTCGCGGTCGAGGGCGGCGATGTATGGTAGTTGGTGTTCTCTCCACCAGGCGACATCTGCCGTGTCGCCGAAAGTGCAGCACATGACGATGCCGGTTCCTTTGTGGGGATCGGCGCCCAAGTCAGCCAGCACCGGGACTTTCTGTCCGAACAGCGGAACGGTCAGAAAGCTGCCCAGCAGATGCTGGTAGCGGCTGTCCTGAGGGTGAACAAAAATCGCCACACAGGCAGGCAGGAGCTCCGGGCGTGTCGTGGCGATGGGAACGGCAGCGCCGGCCTCCTGCTGGAAAGCAAAGGTGACAAACTCGCTGAGGCGTTCCAGGTCGTTGAGATCCGCCTGCGCCAGGGCGGTGCGGCATTCCGGGCACCAGATGGATGGAGCTTCCTGGCGGTAAGCCAGTCCCTGGCGGTAAAGCTCGAGGAAGGAGAACTGAGAGATGCGCCGTGCATTCTCATCGATGGTGCGGTAAGTGAAACGCCAGTCGACGGAAAGACCCAGGCGGGTGAAAATCGAAGTGTATTCGGCTTGCGCTTCCCGGCTGGTCTGCAGGCACTTCTCGATGAAGGCTGTCCGTCCGATTTTTGCGGCAGGCTGACCGAGCGTTTTCTCCACCAGGCGCTCGGTGGGCAATCCATTATTGTCGAAACCCATTGGATAGTAGACGGCGCAGCCGTTCATACGCCAGAAACGGGCGAAGATATCGGGGTGAGTGTACGAATAAGTATGCCCCAGGTGCAGGCTCCCCGAGATGGTGGGCGGGGGGGTGTCGATAGAATAAACGGGGCTGTCCGTTTCCGGTGAGTAATAGTAGATACCGGTCTCCTGCCAGTAAGCGCTCAGGCGAGGTTCAACCTCCTGGGGTTGGTAGTGTTTGGGTAAAGTCATCAGTTGCCTCGATAATCAGGAAAACAGGTAATCAGGTAGACAGGTACACAAATAGACAGGTAAACAGGTAAACAGGTACACAGGAAGGATGGATAAATTTATTTCCCGATTCCATGATTGACTGGTTATCATAAATAAAAAGCCCTCTCGCCTGTTGAGGACGAAAGGGGGCTTCCGCGGTACCACCTCAATTCACCGGTCAAGGCCGGTGCTCTCGGATCCCAGACGGGCTTGAGTAAAAGCCGATCGGGTCAGGCTGTAACGGGCTCTCCCGTGCCGGTCTAATCTACGCTGCGCGCATTTCTTCGGCAGTATTCCCGGGCGACATTCGGTATAAGCACGCTGCGGGGGTTCTCAGCCAGCGACCGCTCCTTCTCTGAACAGCAAACCTGTGCCTACTCCTCCCGGGGAAGTATCAATTCAATTGTTCCCAGAATTATACTCGCGACTGAGATTTGCCGCAATAAATTGATTTCCTCAGAAAAACAGGAAGAGCACGGGCAGCTAGACGGTTATTGAACGAGCGATCAGAGCCTTGATCGCGACGATCTCGCCGACGTGGGCCTGGAAGCCTTTATAAATATCCTTTATCCAGCGGAAGCGGGTCAATTTTCCGTTGAAAAATTCCAGTACTGGCGATTGAGATTGCTTTGCTGACATACTGCCTACCAGGCTGGAGGCGAGGGAGCAGGACTGGTGCAGATATTCCAGCGATTCACGGTCGATAAATTGGGGCTTGCCTGGACCTCATCCCAGGTAAAGCCGGACAGTACTCCCCACCCGCCATACCCTATCCCGCACGGGTCATAGCCGGTCTATTCCCTCCATCCTTGTATTTGCCACAGCTCCTCCTCGGCAGGCTTGCCCAGCAGGAGGCGCGTCGCCAGGAAATCCAGGCCTCTTGTCATATGCCAGACGGTGATCCCGATCGAGTTTGCCTGAAGCCGGGCTGCCAGTGGAATTCGTCATGAGATAAAGGCTCGGTTTCAGGGAGCAGATCACGATACAGGTCATCAATCAATTCAGACAGGAGCTCGAGGTCGGTCACAGGCGCCAGATGGATTTGTGATGTAAATTAATAATCTCTCGTGCTAAGCAGGTCGAATAACGTGTTGACGGTCTTCCAATTGCGGGTCGTCGCCACTCGATCCAGTTTTTTCTCGAAGAAATTATTGGACAGAATCGTACGGCCATATCCACCGGGAATATGCAGGTAGATTTCAGCACCATTTGAAATGAATTCATCTGCAATGCCTGCAGAGATGTCCAAATTTGTCAATGACTTTTCTGCGGGTGGAGCTGACAGAAATGTGACATACAGTCTTTCGAGATTTATTCCTTGACGGTGGATGAACGGATTGCCCTGGATAATCCGTTGAAAATCAATTCGATCGCGAATATGGATGGGTACCCGGTAACCGAAGGTCTGCTGGATGCCATTTCCAATCTTTGCGGAAATCTCCAATCGATCCGCATCGGGGCTATCGAAAATTACATTTCCACTTTGGACGTAAGTAATCACCTGCTGGAATCCAAGGGTTTCATATAATGCTTTCAGCTCGGACATGAGCAGTCGTTTTTGACCGCTGACATTTATACCGCGCAACAAAGATATATAAGTGTACATCGCCATATCACGCGATGAGAGTGCTCTGCTCGAAGTTTTTCGTCTTTACCCTCGAAGGCTGTGTAATCAAGAAAAAATTAGGAGATATTCTATCAGGAAATAATCTTTTTCGTTTACAATTCAGTCACGATGGTCGCAGCGTGAGCTGCGGGAGGAAAAAAGAAAAACCGTCATGGCAAACGAATCAGAGAGCTACATACCTGTCGACCGCCGCCTGGCGATGGTCCAGGGTAGTAAGCTGCCAGACCGCACGCACGGCGCGGCACTATTTGCGGATATCTCTGGTTTCACCCGGCTTACAGAAGCTCTGTCGAACGAGCTGGGCGCACAACGCGGCGCAGAAGAACTCAGTAAGCATTTGAACCTGATTTATGGTGAGCTGATTGAAAGGGTGCATAGCTACTCGGGCAGTGTGATCAGCTTCAGCGGTGATGCAATCACGTGCTGGTTCGACCAGGATAGAGGCCAGCGGGCAACTGCCTGCGCCCTGGAGATGCAGGAAGCCATGCGCAGGTTTGCCACCATTCTCACTCCCTCCGGAGAGGTTTATCCAATCGCCATCAAGGTTGCGGTGGCAGCCGGGCCTGCACGCCGTTTCCTGGTTGGGGAGCCAACGATCCAGTACCTGGATGTCCTGGCTGGCGGGACACTGGACCGCCTGGCATCCGCCGAACATCAATCCGAACGCGGCGAGGTGGTGGTGAGTGATGAAGTGCTGGACGAATTCGGTGGCAGCCGGGAAATAAAAGAATGGCGGATTGATGAACAGGGTGGACGGTTTGCGGTTGTAGAAGGCTTGAAGGAGGAGATTTCGCGTGGTGCCTGGCCGACCATTCCGGAAGGTGCGCTCCAAGAAGAGAAAATCCGGCCGTGGATCATAAAAGCCACTTATGACCGGATCGTGCGCGGCCAGGAGGTCTTCCTGTCTGAGCTCCGCCCGCTGGTTGTCCTGTTCTTGAGTTTTCGCGGCATCGATTATGATAACGAACCTGAGGCCGGCAGGAAACTGGACGCATTTATCCGCTGGGTGCAAGTGACAGCCTCACGCTTCGATGGCTCCTTGCTGCAGATTACCTTTGGGGATAAAGGCAGCTACCTGTATATCATTTTCGGAGCACCACTGGCCCATGAAGATGACGTCGACCGGGCTGCACTCACCGCCCTGCAGCTGCACCGGCTGCCTGATTCATTGAATTACATTGAGCAAGTTAAGATCGGTATTAGCAAGGGGCGTATGTGGGTCGGACCTTATGGCGGCACGCGCCGCAAAACGTACGGGGTTTTGGGAGACCACACCAACCTGGCTGCCCGCCTAATGCAAAATGCTCTTCCTGGTGGAACGCTCGTCAGCAGCGAGGTTCAAAGGGATGCAGTATCGGGATTTGTGTGGGAGAGCTGCCCTCCCCTGCAGGTGAAAGGGAAAAGTGATCCGATCACCGTCTTCCTGCTTAAAAGCACAGTAAAAGGACAAGGAGCCTACTTCACGAATCCGAAATACCGCCACCCCATAGTCGGACGCCAGGCGGAGCTGCGCGATATTGATCGAAAATTGGAGCTGGCAAATTCAGGCCGCGGGCAAATATTCGCCATCACCGCGGAAGCCGGCCTGGGAAAATCCAGAATGGTTTCTGAAATCATCCAGAGGGCAAGCGTAAAAGGATTCGATATCTGCTTTGGTGAATGCGCTTCCTACGGGACGAACACCAGCTACCTGGTCTGGCGGACAGTCTGGCAGACCTTCTTCAACCTTGACCTGGATATCTCACCGGCAGAACAGGTGCGGCAGCTCGAGTCAGCCATGAGAGAATTTGACCCGGCCCTGACCAACCGCCTGCCTCTCCTGGGTAGTGTGCTGAACCTGCCGATTCCTGAAAACGCCCTGACTCAATCGATGGATGCCCAGCTGCGTAAAGCATCCCTTGAAGCACTCCTGGTGGACTGCCTGCGGATTCGCGCACGAACAAAGACAGTAGTGATCGTGCTGGAAGATTGTCACTGGCTGGATCCGCTTTCGAATGACCTGCTGGGAGCTATCGGCCGTGCGATTCCCAACCAGCCGGTTTTCATCACGGTCGCATACCGACCACTCGAAATGGAACGCCTGTCGGCATTCGAAGTTGCCAACCTGCCTCACACCACAGTCCTTCAGCTGACTGACTTAAACCCGGCCGAAGTACAGGAGCTGATTGCACACAAGCTGTCTGAATTTGACTTCTCTGGCGAGAAAATCCCCGCTTATCTGGTCGATCGTATCACCGAGCGCGCCCAGGGGAATCCATTTTATGTCGAAGAACTGGTAAATTATCTTCATGACATGAACCTGGATATTCACGATCCAAAGGGCCTGGCAAAGCTTGAGCTGCCGAGCAGCCTGCACAGCCTGATCCTGAGCCGGATCGATAAGCTGAAGGAGAGCCAGAAAATCATCTTGAAGGCGGCAAGCATCATCGGGAGACTGTTCAGACTTACCTGGTTATGGGGGGTGGACCCAAACCTGGGTGAAGCCGATGTGGTTTTACAGGACCTGGACGATTTGAGCTGCCTTGACCTGACACCGCTGGACCAGCCTGAGCCGGTCAGCAGCTACTTCTTCAAGCATATCGTCACCTGGGAAGTGGCTTATGAAAGCCTGCCATTCGCGACGCGTGCAGCACTGCACGGCAGGCTGGGTAGCTACATTGAACAAAGTTACCACGAAGAGATCAGCCAGTATGTGGACCTGCTGGCTTACCACTTCGATCTGAGTGAAGAGGTCGAGAAGAAACGGATTTACCTGCAGCGCGCAGGTGAAGCCGCCCAGGCGAAATTCGCAAACACGGCTGCGATCGATTATTTTCGCAGGCTGTTAATTCTACTAGCCGAACATGAAAGCCCACCGGTTTTATTCCGCCTGGGAAAGGTATACGAATTGGTAGGAGAGCTGCAGGAGTCCCGCAAGGCCTTTGAAACTGCCCTCGATATCGCCGGGCGGATGAATGACCGGAAGGTCCAGGCGGACTGCCAGGGTGCACTGGGCAGCCTGCTGCGCAAGCAGGGAGAATTCCAGGAGGCAACCACCTGGCTAACCCGAGCCAAGGAAGCATACCTGGCATCCGACGATTCGGCCGGAGTGAGCAATATGCTGGCAGAGAAAGGCGAGGTCCAGCGCCTGCAGGGGGATTACAGCTCCGCTCAGCTCAGTTTCCAGGAAAGCCTTGAGAATATCAAGCTGATAGAGGATGTAGATGACAAGCTGCAGGCGCAGGCCGCCGTTTTAAAGAGCATCGGAACCCTGGCGAACCAGCAGGGAGATCCACAGCGCGCCCGCCAGCTGTATGAACAGTCCCTGGAACTCCAGCACCTGCTGGAAAACCGCATCGGCGTGGCGATCCTGCTCAATAACCTTGGCATGGTGGCGATGTTCCAGGAGGAGTATACGGCAGCTCGACCACTGTTTGAAGAGAGTCTGGCGATCCTGCGCGAAATTGGCTACCGCTGGGCGGTCGGCCAGCTGCTGAACAACCTGGGACTGGTCTTGCGCTACCTGGGGGAAATCGACCCGGCGCGTGAATTGCTGGAAGAGAGCGTGGATGTCCGGCGAGCGCTGGGTGATAATTGGGGAGTGGCAAATTCGCTCAGCAGCCTGTCGAACCTGCTGCTGCACCAGGGGATCATCGAAGGAGTGAGGGAATCCCTCGATGAAAGCCTTAAAATAAACGCAGAGCTGGGTGACCGCACGGCGATCGCATATTGTATCGAAGATTTCGCCAGCCTGGCAGCTGCAAGCGGGCAGGCTGAATCCGCCCTGAAACTTGCCGGAGCAGCACAGGCTATCCGTGAAGAAATCGGCAGCCCACTGCCGCATGGGGAGCAGGCCGCACTCGACCGGATGCTCACCCCGGCCCGGAAGGAGATAAACGAAGCCTCCCAGGCAGCTGCCTGGGAAGCCGGTCAGGCGATGACGCTTGAAGCTGCCATCGCGTTCGCTTTAAGTCGATAAACTCATCTGCACCGTTATCGATCCAGGAAATTCATATGGTATTACTTAAGCTGCCTCTCGCTTTCTGCGGATTACCAGCGCAGAAGCTAAAGGTCCGCTGATTACCAGGCCATAGGCATAAGGTTGCGGCAGGCTGGCTGAAACGGTCGAAAGGGTCGAGTCATACAGGGGGCCGCCATCGATCGGATCCAGACCGCCTCCACCCTGGTTATCGAAGACACCCACCCGGACTTTCCCCTGGCAGGTCCCGCCCATCCCGTCTGATACGGAGTAAAGGATATGGTAGACGCGTCCATTGCCGTTTCCATCCCGGTCAGAATATACACTGGCAGTATCGGTACCCAAGCCTGTTCCAGTCGGTGTGTTACCTTTTACCGGCTCGTCCTGGTAGATACCTGTGATCGTGGTCAGTAAAGGATCGCCATCGGGATCGGTGAGACCAGAAATGTGGACTGCGACGAATTCCTTATTCGGAGGCCAGATCCAAATCCCTGTGGAAGGCGCGGCATTGGTGCAGATTGGGCTGTAATTGACCGAGCTGATGTTTACATTCACCGTACCGGTGTCACTCTGGAATCCATCCGAAACCGTGTAATCGAAACTATCCGTGCCCGAATAACCAGGGGCGGGAGTGTAGGTGACGAGGGAACCATCTGTGGAGGAGGTGCCATGTGCCGGCATCCCCACGGAGGTCACGGTCAGATTATCTCCGTCTGCATCGTGATCATTGACCAAGACGTCGAATAGGATGGGTGTGTCCTCTGGCGTTGATGAAGAATCGTCGTAGGCGACCGGGGCGTCTTGAACTGGAGCGATCGTCAGGGAAACGACTGCCTCAGCCGAATTCTGGCTGCCATCGTTCACGGTGTAGCTGAAGCTGTCGGTCCCATTGTAATCTTGGCTCGGAATGTATGTAAATGAGCCGTCTGGATTGAGCGTCAGCGTACCATAGGCGGGGCTGCTCGCCAGGAGCGCAGTCAGCGAGCTGCCTTCCAGGTCGGAGTCGTTCTCCAGAATACCTGAAGCAGCCACGTTGAGTGGCATATCTTCATCAAGTGTGTACGAGTCATCCTGGGCAATTGGAAGTACGTTCTGGATGGTGATCGTTCCGCTGGCACTGCTACCCAGGTAGGTTCCATAGGTCAGATCGACTACTTCTCCGTTCAGACCAACGGTGCTGCCGTAGTAGACCATCAGTGAATAGGTCCCGACCGGCAGCTGAAGGGCGCCGAGGGCGGCCTTTCCTTCATAATTTGTGATCGCCGGCTGCACCAGGACGATTTGCCCTGAGCTGTTTTCAACTACGAATACGACAGTGTGTTCCTGGATGGGCTGGTTGTTCGTGGTGTCCAGCAGGGTCATCGTGACCAAGCCGGACTCGTTATATTCTCCAACCGCATCGGTAGGATTCAAAACGATGTGTGTGGACCGCAAGGCGGTCTGGATGTCAGGGACACCAACGGCGTTGGGAAGGTTAGGATCGACCAGACTGACCGAGCCGGCACCGTTGGCGGCCTGCACGATGTAATATAAATCGGCGAGCGAGATGCCGGACGGAAGCACCAGGTCCCCTTCCCAGAGCATTGGATTGGTGAGATTTTGTTGAAGGTCCAGCGACTGCCAGCTTCCATACCAGGTGCCCTGGGAGGAGGTGAAAGTTACCCAGGCTTCCTGCACGCCGGCGGATGGATCGGCAAGAACTTCAACCTGGAAATGCAGGCCGTTAGCGATCGGGGAGGCGCTGATGTTGCGGATGTCCGGTGCGGCTGAGATGGCAGCCGCTTTCAGGAGCGCATTGGCGCTGCCGGTCCAACCTTGATCCAGGTAGAACAGGCGGAAAGCCATCTCTTGATAGGTGCGCATCGTGCCAGAACTGGATGACAGGCTGTTTGAGCGGTACTGCGCCGGTGTTACGACCAGCCAGTCTGCGGAACCTTCAATCGAATCGTAATAATTCGCGGCCCAATTCTGGATTGGATAGTAAAAGTCAGAGAAGAATCCCGGGTGACCGCGTGAATTTTCAGTAGTGGCGGCTGAGGTCAGGGGCGTGACATCCGAAAGATCGGTGTAATTCCCTCCCCGGAAGCCAATTCCGCGCAGGATGAGGCCATCGACTTTCACGTTGTATCTCTCCAGCGGATAGATTGGCTCGGCTGGACGAGCGGTGGTTTCGCCATCTGCTCCGCTGAAATACGTGGCGACCACCTGAGTTTGATCTGTGACATTCGTGAGCGGCACTTGATGCTGGGTCAGAGCCGGATTCAAGACAACCACGTTTTGCGATCCACCCTGCAGCGGTTGGCCAATATGGAGACCAAGGGAGGCTCCTGGCCCGCCCAAGGCCTGGGCCGCAGAGGTGATGGTTTGCGCCTGAGTCTCGATGATACGCTCACCGGGAAGATCAACCTTTAACATCGGCAGTCCATAGAGCGTTGTTTCCAGCAGGGTCTTGTCGTCGATACCTTCCAGGTTGACGCGTCCTGCCAGGTAATCTTGTTTACTGGCAACCAGAGCTTGCCCGATCGAGACTGGGCCGGAGCCGGTTCGCAGCTTTTGGACAAGAATCAAGTACAGCTTTTCCCCGTATTCTGTCAGCTCGGTATCGCCGTAAGCATAGCCAGTGGCTGCGATGTAGGTGGCAGCCTGCGCAGCAAATGCTTCAGCCCAATCCGGTGTCGGCGAGAAAGCCAGGGCGTCCAGACCGGGAATGTTATAACCGCTGTGGCAGCCCAATGCGAAGACCAGCGAGTTCGTGAAATCGACTGGTGAGCTGAAAAGCTCTGACGACAGGATGCTGCTGGTATAGTCAGCTGCCAGCACGCTGCCAGCTGAGAAGTGCCCGGCGAAGAAGATCAAATCGGAGGCATTATTCGAAGCGGGCAGGAGCTTCTGGCGCAGATCAGCGGCGCTCCAGGCTCCCACCAGCCCGTTTTCCTGCGGTTGGATCAGGGTGTCCACTGTTTTACAGCCGGCGGTCTGGTTGGCACAATCGAGCGGATTGAGTCCCAGGGTTAATTCGGATTGTACTTTATCGGCAGCATCTGCGACAAAGTCATAGCCGGTTACCAGGGCTGAATCAGGGTTGATGACACCGTTCACGGCAATATAGGCATCCAGCATTCCACTGATCTGGTCGACGGTGCGCACCAGCCGGCTGACGGCCAGCTGAGGGATCGGGACAGTGTATCCACTGCGGGCGGCCTGGTATTGGGCACCGTACTCGTCCTGACCGAGCACCTGGGATTGGCGCAGACTGGCTTCGGAGGCGCTGCCATCTTTTACGGGAGGGATGTAATCGGCTTCGCTCGCCAGGCCAGACTGGTCGGGGTAGCGGAAGAAGGGAATCTCATTATCGCTGCCGACCAGCAGGATATATTTCAGGGTTGTGACACCAGCACCGATGGAGTTGGCTTCTCGATAAACGTCGACGACATTCTTGATCTCTGTTGCCACGGTGTTCTTGGCTGTGACGCAGGCTGTATTGGCATCTGCGATCTGGTTGGCTTGAGCTACCCGGGGATAAACTTGTGCGCCGCTGACCTGCGATGATAGATCGATCACCTGCCCCGCAATGTCGGGGCGGGCAGCGAATTCGGCGAGCCTGATCCTCAGCGCCTCGACATCCTGGCTTGGGTCGCTGGCGAGCATGCGGGAAGAATCCCACAGGATCAGCGTCTCGGAGTTTCCGGCTTGCGGTTGCACTCCGGCGATGACCGGCAAAGAAGGACTGATATCCGGCAGTGACGGAACGTTTTCACAAAGACCGCTCTGGTAAGTCACTTGAACGGCGAATGAGTCTGACAGGCTGGCAGGTCCTGAGACCTGGATATACAGGTCCTCGGAAAGATCCCAGGTGTTTCGTTCGATGGTCTGCTCAGGCTCATTGGTGTTCGATACTGCTAACAGGCTGCGCCGGATAGACCCGGAATACAGCTCTGGCAGGTAACCTCCCGGGAGGTATCCACCGGGAAGGAAATCGGCTGGCAGGTAGCCGCCAGGCAGGTAGCCGCCAGGCAAATAGCCGCCTGGTAGATACCCACCGGGCAGGTAGCCGCCTGGCAGATAGCCACCTGGTAAGTATCCGCCGGGCAGGTAGCCGCCGGGAAGGTAGCCGCCTGGCAGGTAGCCGCCGGGTAGGTAACCTCCGGGCAGGTAGCCGCCTGGCAAATAACCACCGGGCAGGTAGCCGCCTGGCAGGTCATTGGTAGCCAGGGCGCCGGCATCTCCAGGCGTCTCAAGCTGCTTGTAGGTTTTCAATAAGTCACGGTGCAGTGTAACCACCCCGCCTGGCAGCCCGTTCACGGTTACCAGGACTTCGCCATCAGGGGAAACGGGGAACTTGAACCAGCGCGATTGACCTGGCTGGTATATTTTGTCTGAGACAGCAGCCGAGCTTTGGCCTCCCGCAGGAGCCAGGGAAAGCGGCAGGGCTGCGAGCCAGGAATCGTTTAAATGTCCAACCGCAGTACAGCCTGAAAATGTAGATGTGCTGCCGTCTTCACCGGTGAAGGTGATAGTCACCCCGCTGCCCTGTGCAAACGGGGGTTTAACGTTCACCAGGAAGGAACCCGCACCGCTGGCATCGGTGGATACCAGGCTGGAGGCTATGAAAATTTCACCCTGGGCATTGCTGCAGGTCGGGTTCTGGAAAATCTCGACAGTGTAGCTGCTGTTCGGTGAAGCAGTGAATTCCCCACCCACATCGGTGCTGGGGACGGCGTCTGCGAAGCGGGTAATCGCTACGGAAGGATAGGAGACTGCCTGGCTGTTATTGGTACCCGGCTCGAGGACGATCCCACCGGCCAGGTTGTCGTGAATAGGACTGCTTGAGATGGTGTTTCCAGAACCGGAATTCACATGCACACCGGCGCCAGTATTATTGAATATCGCGTTTTCAAGGACCTGGTTGCCGGAACCGCCGATCGCAATCCCATCACAGCTGAAGTTCTGGATGTTCAAACCTTTTACCGTGCTGCCGGATCCGGAAATGGTCAAACCTGCTGTGCAGGCTCCAAGCTGGCTGCCATCCAGGGTCACCAGCCGGACGGCGTTGCTGCCGGTTGGGAGAGTGTTCGAGGAAGCGCCAGGCTGGGAAAAGCCGTCGATGACCAGCTGGTCCGTGATGGCTGGCAGATTGGTTTGCAGGTAAACCACCTGGTTTCCGCTGCCGGGGAAGCTGAAGTGAATCTCATCCGGGGCAGTACTGTTGGGTTTGGTGTTGGCTGCATTGATCGCATCGCGCAGCGAGCAATTGGAGAACGTACAGGTGCTGCTGGTTACGTCAATGATCGAGGTGACAGAATACACTGGCCCGGTCTGGAGCGGATTTTCGATCTCGAAGGCACCGATATCACAGATGCTGCCCTGCGGGCGAAGGATGCCGCGCTGGTCTTCGGTCAACGAGGTGCCGGTGCTGGTCGTGCAGGTCCCGGCCTCTAAAGCCGGGCTGTCAACCGCGATGGCGTGGGTGGGGGTCAGGCCTCCATTGTTTGCCAGGCTGCCCAGCTTTGGATCGAGTCCGAGCAGGTTGCCTGTCAAATTCCCGGTCAGAACGCAGCCGGAAGTATTCCGCAGCAGGTTGTAACCGGCGGATTGCAGGCTTCCCGAGCAGTCCGGTGCGGGCAGTGCGGCTGAAGAAGTGTTGCCAGCGATGAGTGTATTCTTGATTGTGGTGACACCCGCTGCGACCCTGAGGCCTCCGCCGTTTCCAGACAGGCTGCCAGCGGAATTCTCAGCGACTGTGACGGCATTAAGCGTGGAGGAGCCACTGCTGAACAACCCTCCTCCTGCGCCTTTGCCGGTGTTGCCGCTAATGGTGGTGTTGGTAAGACCCATCGTGCCTTCGTTGGCGCCGCCGCCTCCATCACTGCCGCTTGTATTGGCGGTGATCGTGCTGCTGCTGAGCGTGAGGGTTGCACCGGCCGAGTTGAAGATGCCGCCGCCGCGTCCCGAAGCGATGTTTCCTTTGACCAGGCTGTTCTTCATGATTGCAATACTTTTGTTGTAGACAGCCCCGCCGTTTCCGGATACATTCCCACCCATAATCGTTATATTCGAGAATGTAGTGGTCCCGGAAAATATTTGAAACACCCGGTCCCTGGAATTGACGGCCTGGATGGTTGCCAGCCCTGAACCGGTTACTTCGAAAGTGATATTCGCCGTGATATCCAAATCACCCGAAGAAGAAGAATCCTCATTGCCGGAATCGGTGCGTGTGATCAGGTAGACCTGGTTGGCCTGCAGGCGGATGATGTCGTCGGCTGTACCAGCAGCACATTCATTGGGTTTACTTCCGGAGGGCTTGTTTTTGTTCGCTGAAATTACAGCCTCGCGGAGAGTACATTTGTTATCATTTGAAAGCGAATCTTGCGTGCTGTTTACGATAATGACCGTGGCTGCATAGGCTGGCTTGATGGTTGTGAATGGAAGAATGAGACCTGACAGCAGGATGATAACCATCAAGGATTGGACCAGAATGTGAAGCGGTTTATTACTCACAAGAATTCTCCTTCAGATTAATTAATCAAAAAAGCCGGTTGAGAAAATCATCCGGCGAAAATTTTGTTTGTCTGACCGTGAATGCAGCCAGATATGTTTGGGTAGCGCCAATCGTGCCACCGAAAGATGGGAGTGAACGGGAAAAAAGCAACAATTACAATCCCTCCCACGCACATGGATATATTGGATAGTATAACACCAAATTGTCTAATTTACAGGAGGGCTGTTAATTTTTTATAATGAATTATCGCGTGCGCTTGAGAGCTGACAGATACCAGCTGGCCTTCGGAAAATAAAAAAACACCCCCAGAAATTTCCTGGGGGTGTATTGTTGGGTTCTTAAACACGCGTAGATCAATCCTGATCACTTATTCTTACCTCTTCCATTTCCCTGGCCGTTCCCGTTCCCATTGCCGTTGCCAGAACCGTTCCCATTCCCATTGCCGTTGCCAGAACCGTTCCCATTCCCATTGCCGATGGATTGGGGCGGTACAGGTGTGGTCAAGATTGTGGTAGTAGAAGTGGTAGTAGTAGCGGTAGTGGTAGTGGTGGCGGTAGTGGTAGCGGTCGCGGTAGTGGTCGCGATCGTCTTGCCTGACATACCATGCAGTCCGTAGCTCTTCATGATGCTTCCCCAACCGACGCCGGTTGTGCGCATGTCGAAAACTTCGGAAGCGCTTACCCCCGCCTGTTCTGCGATCCGGTAGGCCAGCATGATCTCGCCAAAGCCATAGCCTTCCAGGCAGAAACGATCCATTATTTCCTGGTATGTGACTTCAAAATCCGCAGCCAGTTTATCACCGACCGGATGGTTGGTCGTGTTGGCCCCGGAACAGTAATAGCCAGACCTGGAACCGCCCGAGTAGCTCAGCGGTGCGTTGTTGGCAGCGGCGCTGGCAGCACCTACTACAAGCAGCACGGCCAGACCGGTGAACAAGATAACCCAAATTCCTTTTTTCATCATCGAGGACCTCCTTTTTGCTAATTAATATATACGAGTCACCCGCCTAAGGGCATTGGATGACTCCTTGCGCCCACAGGCAACCACCACAAGCGGGGTGTGTGATCCCAAAACAATCTTCTTCGTTGGCTTCGGAGAGATCACAACCCCCACAAGGAGTGCAGGGTGCAAAACCAAAACTGTGCACCCTGGACCGGTAATCAATATAATCCGGATCATACCAGAGACTTTTTAAAGAGGAATAGGTAATATTTCCTAATTCATGGCGCCTGGTATGCCGTTCTTTTCCGTGCAGGTAGCTGGTATGGTTGTGAAGGAGGGGTGGGCAGGGGCTGACGGTTCCATCCCAACCGATGGCCATGGCCCCGCTCTCGATGAACACGCACACATCGTTGGCGCCGCCCAGGTTATAGCCATTCAGCTCGACGTTGACACCGCTGTTGAGAGCCTGGAGGAAGGCTTCCTGGGTGACTTCATCGATATCGAACCGCGGCAGGCGCAGGCTGGGATGGAAAGGGGATGGCAGGTAGGTGATGTTGCGCAGTGTATGATTGTAAAGTGTCTCCCCCATTAATTCTTCGGTATAGGGCAAAACATTGGTGACGATAAAGTGCTTGGCACCCAGGCGTTTTCCTAAAGAGATGACCGAAGGGAGCTCGTGAATATTTCGACGCATCGCCACGAAGGCGACCCCTATCTCGGGTACTGGAAAGTGACCACCGGGTCGTAAACGGCGGAAGCGCGAAAGGTTTTCGATAACCCTGGAGAGCTCTGCACCCAGCCGTACATCGGCATAGCTTTCGGGTGTGGCACCATCGATGGATACCCATAACACATCCAGTCCAGTTGCGATCAGCTCACGCGAACGTTTCTCGTTCAGCAGGGTGCCGTTGGTGATAAGCTCCACCTTCATGCCCATGGATTTGGCCTGTGCGATCCATTTTATGGTTGAAGGGTGGGCAAGCGGCTCGCCCAGGCCTCCAAAGAATACCGAAGGCAGCGGAGAAAATTCCGCCAGGCTTTCCAAGATACAGCCGAAGGTCTGCTCGCTCATCTCGCCGAGCGTCTCATCCCAGTGGTGGCGGATGCAGGTGCGGCAGTCCAGGTTGCAGATGGTAGTCGGCTCTATATATACCTTCGCAAGGTTTGTCACCGGGCGGTGGAGCCGGATATCGTTATGACCTTCGTCCAGGCGCAGGCGCGCTCCAGGCTGCAAACCGTAGCGGTGAGCCAGATCGGAAGGCAGGACCAGGTGCCCATTTTCATCGACTTCGGCCCATTGTGTTGGATTCGTATACATTCTAGACCTCGACAACAATAATGCACTTATTTTGATCTATTTTACATTTAATGATGGGTGAAATCGATATGATGAAATGCACCCTTCTACAATGCGCAGATGTGACAATTGTCACGTCAAATCTCGCCAAGCGGTACTTGACGCGCAGCCGCCTGATCTTTAGAGTATAGTAGGATTGGAATCTAAGGATCGGGGAACCTAATTTGGCTCCTGTTGTTAATTCCTCCTCGCGGATTTCAACTGTTTGCAGAGATGATGTTTCATCCGAAAAAATAATGAAGGAGTACAAATGGTAGCAAATACTGCGAATACAGGCGTATCAGGCTGCCAGACCCTCGCACCCTCCCAGTTATGGTCGGCCAGCCAGGAGCTCTCATCGCGCATCAAGAGACTGCGCGATCAATTCTGGTCGTTTTACGAGCGAGAATACACGAACGAGGTGCGCGGCTACACTACCGGAACAGAATGGGACACGGTGTATTCAATCTGGAGCTGGACGAACGTTCCGGAAGTGGCGCTGTTCCAGAAGGGCTTCCGCAGCTACCTGCTGGCGGGGGCAGCCAGGGTGGAGCTGCCTGCGGGATTCTGGGAGGAGGCGCTCATCGTGCGCCAGGCGCTCTTCTTCCGGGAAGTGGTGAGCCGCTCTCGAAATTCCCGTTGGGGATCGAGGAAGTGTAAGGAGGTTGGCTATGACAGTTATCGATCGAGTGCCGGGGCTGGTTGATGCTTTAAAGGGAGCAATGACGCCAAAATTCCTGGCGACGCGCAGCAGCGACGGGATACCCAATGTGGTCCCATGTGTGTCGATCCTCCCTGCAGACGACCAGCCGGATACCCTGTTTTTCGGTAATTTCTTACTGCGCAAGAGCATCCGCAACCTGCAGGCCGACGGCAGGGTGGGGATACTGGTGATCACTCCTGAGCTGCAGGGATGGATATTGAAAGGCGATTTCCTGGAATTCCAGCGCACCGGACCTTATGTAGACCAGCAGATGAACAGCAGGCTCCTGAGGTATAACGCCTATACGGGCATCCGCAACGCAGGAGTGATCCGCGTGCGGTCATTTGAGGC